>Ga0116172_10002195_pt1 | contig 17211 bp, 16 predicted proteins | sample AD_UKC083_MetaG_FD_89799 | JGI IMG/M metagenome (GOLD analysis project Ga0116172, IMG submission 89799) | Active sludge microbial communities of municipal wastewater-treating anaerobic digesters from USA - AD_UKC083_MetaG | ecosystem: Engineered > Bioreactor > Anaerobic > Digestate | place: USA...
CCCACGCCGGGGAATATCAGAGGAGGCATCTCCACAATCGAGGAGAAGTCTCTCGGCTGCATACTGAAGGCCGGCAGGTCCCCGTTGATAGGCGTGCTGAAGTACGGGGAGCCTGTTACATACGGCAAGAACGGGCTTTACATGATGGATACCCCCGGGCAGGATGTGGACTCCATGACGGGTATGCTGGCGGGCGGCGCTCAGATAGTGGTCTTCACCACGGGCCTGGGCACGCCGACGGGCACTCCGATCGCCCCTGTGATCAAGGTTACGGCTAACGCAGCCACCTACAGGATGATGCAGGAGGACACCGACCTCGACCTCAGCCCCGTCATGGACGGAAGCATCGGCCTAAGGGAGGCAGGGGAGACCATCTTTGATGAGATCCTCTCGGTTTCAAGGGGCAAGCTGACTAAATCCGAGTTGAACGGCCACAGGGAGTTCGGCATCATGAGGGTCGGCTGGTCCTTCTGACGGAAAGCAGAAGCCTGATACTAGGTCCGGAGCCGGCAATTCGACTCCGGACCCTTCTTTTCTGCGAACAGCCCTCTGCTCTACTTGCGGCACCTTTCGCCGATTTCCCTTGCCCAGCCAGTATGCCCCTGCTAGAATACTAAGTTGCTGCAGCTGAAGGCATGGAGGGCATCATGGAGGGCAAAGGCCTGTACAGCAGGATAAAGCCGCATGTCGCCGACAGGGCGTTCTACAAGCATGCCTTCGCCGTCATGGCCCCGATAATGTTCCAGCAGCTCATCACCACCCTGGTCAACCTGGTGGACAACCTTCAGGTGGGGCAGCTGGGGCCGCAGTCGATTGCGGGCGTCGGCATAGCCAACCAGTTCTTCTTCATATACATGTTGATGCTTTTCGGGATAGCCGGGGGCGGCGGCCTATATGTGGCCCAGTTCTGGGGCGCTAAGGACGGGGACGGCATGAAGCAGGCATACCGGTTCATGCTGATTGCATCGCTTGCCGTCTCGATAACCTTCATGCTCGGTGCCTTCTTCGGGGCGAGATGGATAATCGGCTTCTTCACAAATGATGCGGGGACCATAAGCGAAGGCGTGGATTATCTCAAAGTCGCCGTGTTCACTTACATACCGATGGCGTTCAGCGTGGCCACTGCGGGTTCCTTCAGGAGCATAGGCCAGGCCAAGGTAGCTATGCTGCCGTCCATCGTCGCAGTCTTCGTGAACACGTTCTTCAACTATGTATTCATCTTCGGCAACTTCGGGGCGCCCCGGATGGGCGTCCGGGGCGCGGCCCTGGCTACGATAATAGCAAGGCTGGTAGAGCTGGCCATGCTATATTACGCCATGAGCAAGGAGACCTGCCCGTTCGGCACCCGCCTTGCCAGGGTGTTCAACGTGAGGCCCGTCCTCTTCAAGACGATATTGGTGAAGTCATTGCCCCTCATAGCCAATGAACTCCTCTGGTCGTCTGGCGTGACGATGCAGTTCAAGGCTTATTCCACGAGGGGTGTCGTGGCGCTGGCGGCCCTTAACATCATGAACGCGGTCAACAACATGTTCTTCGTCGTCAACAGCGGGCAGGCCACGTCCATATCGGTGATAATAGGCCACGCGCTCGGCGCCAACCAGCTGGACGATGCAAGGCGGGATTCCAGGCGCCTTATACTGTTCGGCATCTTCATATCCTACTGCCTGCTGCTGGTGCACCTTGCTGCGGGATACCTGGTCCCGATGATCTACAACGTAGGCGATGACGTAAGGACGACGGCGAGGATCATTACATCCATATCCGCCTTCATGATGCCGGTCTACCTGACCAACGCCGGTTTCTTCTTCATACTCAGAGCCGGCGGGGACACCCGCTCTGTCATGACAATGGATTCGCTTTTCACATGGTTCGTGGTGGTCCCGTTCTCCTTGGCGCTCGCCCATTTCACGGACCTGTCGCTCATACAGCTTTTCCTAATGGTGCAGATTCCAGAGTTCCTAAAGCTGAGCATCGCCTTTACGCTTTTCAGGAAGGAACGCTGGGTAAAAAACCTCACCGGCGTGGCATAGGTACAAGTCAAGGACAGGGGCACCCGCTCGCGTGCCCCTGTTTGCATAAGCGTCGCATTTACTGCCGTCCTGCTGCATATAGTCGCCCACTCATACTTTATTCCCCGCATTTATGGTATATTGGGCAGAAAGCCAATCCATTAGCTCAATACGGGGTGGGTCGCTTATGAACTACGCATCGTTCTTCTCGTACACGATACTGCAGATAATTACGCCTGGACCCAACAACATAATGGCCATGAACAACGGCATCAGGCACGGAGTGCTCAAAAGCTTCGGCTTCAACCTCGGGGTCCTGACCGGGCAGACGATCAACATGCTCCTTGCGAGCCTTTTCAGCTCATACCTATATAAGCTCGTACCGCAGCTCAAGCCATATGTCACTTTCATCGGCGCGGCCTATATCCTCTATCTTGCATATAAGACGTTCAAATCAAAGCCGGGGAACGGTTCCTCCGGCGCCAGCATACAGAGGTTCCTCCCCGGCCTTGCGGTTCAGTTCATAAATCCAAAGGGCGTCCTGATGGCACTCACCGTTGCATCGGTATATGTCACCCCGAACTTCGACGCTTTCCTTCCCATAATGCTTCTCAGCCTGCTCGTAGGCTTCATGTGCCTTGCATCCACGGTCATCTGGGGCAGCTTCGGGTCCCTGTTCCAGTACTTCTACTCGAAGAACTACAAGGTCATCAATGCGGTGATGGCTGTCCTTCTGGTCTACTGCGCCGCATCGCTCTTCCTGTAGCCGCTACACGACCGCCGGCTCGATGATCATCTCGCCGCGCTCGAACCTCCTGTAGTCCAGCATGGATATGTCCATGGACGGCCTGCCCGTCGAAATGAGCTCTGCCATAAGCCTGCCTGTGAAAGGAGCAAGCATGAAGCCGTGGCCCGAGTAGCCGCAGGAGATGTAGAATCCCTCTGTTTCCGTCGCCCCAAGAAGCGGCTGCCTGTCAGGCGTCATGTTGTACATGCCGGCCCACTGCCTCACTATCCTTATGTTCCGGGTCCTCGGCAGCAGCTTAGTGAACACCTGGGCCATATGCCCGAGGAAGTCCCACGACACATTGTTGGCGAAGTCCTGCGGATGGCCTTCGGGGCTGCATCCGCCTATGATCGAACCGTGCGGCCTCTGCTGGATGTAGTAGTTGCCCGAGAAGCTCATCAGCATCGGGGGGCACACGCCCGGGTCCACCGGTTCGGTGATGACTATCTCGTGCCTTTCGGAGAATACCGGAAGGTCCACACCTGCCATCTTTGCGATTATCTGGGAATATGGGCCGGCGCAGTCCAGCACATTGTTCGTCCATATCGTGCCTTGGCTGGTCAACACCGACTCAACCCTGCCGCCGCTTATGTTTATAGCCTGTACCTCGGTGAAGCGCTCGAATTCGACGCCCATCCTCTTTGCAGCCTCGACGTACGCGAAGGTCGTAAGGAACGGGTCGGCGTGGCCGTCCTTCGCATGGAAGGTGAAGCCCACCGCATCCTCAGCCCACAGCCCCGGGCATATGCTGTAAGCTTCGTCCTTCGACACAACGCGGCTTTCTATGCCGCACGAGTTCTGCAGGCATATGTTCTTCTTAAGCTGTTCGAACTCCGAATCCTTGTACGCTACCATCAGATATCCGCACTGGTTCAGCCCGATGTCCATCCCTAGCTCGTCTTTGAGCCCCTCGAACGTCGCGATGGCGTTGGCGGCTATCTGGCAGTTCATGAGAGTGCCCCACTGGGCCCTTATACCGGCCCCGCACCTTCCCGTGGACCCGCCGCAGATGGTATCCCTCTCCACCACGACGATGTCCTTCACCCCGAGCTTCGCGAGGTTGTACGCCGAGGCGGCGCCGTTTATGCCGCCTCCTATGATGACGACGTCTGCCTTAGTCCTCACGGGAGGCACCACCTCTCCTTTTCCCCTCGTCGGCAAGGAGGGCCAGCTTGACGGGCTTCGCCGGCGGCCTGAAGCTCGGAGGCTTGACCTCGTCCACGCTTACTCCCTTCATCCTGGCTATCTCCCTGACAAGCATATCGGTGCAGCCTCTGCCCTGGCATGGGCCCATGCCGATCCTTGTCACCCTTTTGAGCTCCTCCGGAGTGTCATAACCCCTTGCTATCCATTCCCTGACCTCGTCCAGTGTGACTTCCTCGCACCTGCAGATGTAGATTACCTCTTCGTTATTCGGCATCGTGAGCCACCACCTTAACCGCGCGCACGTCGTCCTTCAAATCCGCCGGCACCGGCACCGACACGACGAACGTCCTGTCCTTGAAAGGCTCCAATACCTGTTCTATCACGGAGCGGTAAACCTTCCTGCCGATACGGTCCAGGCAGTCGACAGCCATGCCTTTTTGCGGCCTGGGCAGCTGCTCGTAGGGCAGCTTCATCATAGCCCAGCCTTCCTTCCAGGCGAGGTCCACCACGAAACAGGCAAGGCCCGGGCATCTTGCCACGCACCTGCAGCAACCGGTGCACTTCGAGAAATCGACTTTCGGGACGTCGTTTATGTCGGCGAACGGCAGCACCGCCCCGGTGGGGCAGCTGGTATGGCAGGGGTTGCACGGTATGCGCTGAGGGCATTCTATCACGACGTATCCGCCCCTCTTCGCCTTCCACTGGCCCTCTTCCGCCTTGCATACGCCGTCCCTAGGGCCGGTCAGCACGCCGGAATTGTATAGAAGGGCGTCATTCCTGTCATCCATCACTGCTCACCACCTTCGCAGAGCACGCAAGCTATCCCGGACCTTATCTTGTCGCAGACTTCGCCAGCCCTCAAGTTTTCAAGCCTCTTTATGAAGCTCAGATACCTGTCCGGCCTCTCGCCGTATCCGAGAGAAAGCGCGGCCCCATAGCCTGCAAGGCGCCCTTCCACCATGGCTGAGCTCGCCTCTTCTATCCCCGAGGAATCCCCGGCCACCCAGACCGAATGGTTTGTGGTCCTCAGGTTGCAGTCCCTTACCGGGACATAGCCGCACAGCTGAGGCACATACTTCATCTTGCAGCCTGCCTGCCAAAGAAGCTCCACCGTAGGCGTGAGGCCGACCGCCAGGCAGATCGTATCGCATTCTACGTGGAATTCCCTGCCCGTGGGGTTGAAATGTTCGTCCAGCTCCATAACGTCTGCGCCTTCGACCACCTTGTCCCCGCAGGCCCTCTTTATGCTGTGCATTAGATGGATCGGGACCCCCAGCCGCCTTATCTTGGCAGCGTGCACCCAATATCCGCCGACCCTTGGCATCGCCTCCACCACCCCGGCAACTTCGATCCCGGCCTGGATCAGCTGGTATGCCACTATGATGCCGATGTTGCCGGCCCCTATCATGAGAACCTTCTTGCCTGGGACGACGCCGTATACGTTCATGAGAGTCTGAACGGCGCCGGCCCCGTAGACGCCGGGAAGGTCGTTCCCCGGAAACGGGATCAACCTCTCCTGCGCCCCTGCGGCAACGACTATCCTCTTCGGCTTCACAAGGAAATATTCGTCCTCGGACCTTGAAAGCGAGACGGTGCCATCCTCCCTGTAATAGCCGACCACGGTCGTGTCAATCATGGCCTCGACCCTGTCGGATAGGCCTTTCAGCTCGTCAAGCAGTACGTCGGCTATCTTGAAGCCCCTCGTTCCGGCAAATTCGTCGCGGCTCCCGAAGAACTTGTGGGTCTGCTTAATAAGTTGCCCCCCCAGCCTCGGACCGCTGTCCACAAGGAGCACCGATGCTCCCATACCCGCCGCCTCGGCCGCCGCCGAAAGGCCTGCGGGGCCGCCGCCTATCACAAGAAGCTCGACCTCACGCATCGCGGCCTGCCTCCTCCCCTATCATGGGGATGGATCCCCTGCCGTGCTGGGTCTCAACGGCCATGCCGGCTTTGAGCGGAGTGACGCAGGTCCTCACGTTCGGTATGCCGTCTACGACCATGAAGCACGAGCTGCATTTGCCTATGGCGCAGAAAAAGCCCCGCGGCCTTCCGGCCTCGGGGCTGTACCTGTATATCTTGACGCCGTTGGCATGCAGCGCCGCCGCTATCGGCTCTCCCTCGAAACCTTCCATAGCCCTTCCGTCGAATGTGAAGCTTACCTTGCTGCCGTGCGAGAATTCCAGTATGGGGTGTGATTCGATTAGCTCCAAGGTATCCCTCCTAATCCGCGTAGCATGTCGGGGGTCATCCATGTAAAGCAAACTTATAAGGCCCGCTTCCGCAAGGCGGTCGCGGGGGCTCGTACCATGGGGGTTTTACTGCTGCTCTGTAACCGGCCTGTTCAGTTTGGCCTGGGGCTCTTCCGCTGCCTTCTCATCGGTCTTTGCCGGCTCCTCGTCGGGAATATGGGACTGGGGTACTTCCTTCGGTGGAAGCGTCTTTCCCTCCAGCACCATGTCGAGCTCGTCGCCCTCGAGGTTCTCCCTCTCCTTGAGGACAGCAGCCACCCTCTTCAGAAGATGTATGTTATCCTCGAGCAGTTTCCTGGCCCTGGCGTAGCACTCCTCTATTATGCCCCTTACGACCTTGTCTATCTGAGCTGCGACTTCCTCGGAGTAGTTGCGCTCGCGGGCTATGTCGCGGCCCAGGAACACGTTCTGCGAATCCGGCCTTCCGAATGTTATCGGGCCGAGTTCGCTCATGCCGTACTCCACTACCATCTTCCTGGCCAGGTTGGTCGCCCTCTCGAGGTCCTTTGAAGCTCCTGTGGACACGTCGTCCATGCAGAGTTCCTCGGCCACCCTGCCGCCCAGGGACATGGTTATGTTGTTCAATATATCCACCTTGGAGGAGTACCTGAACTTCCTCTCGTCCTCCGGGATGACAAGCGTAAACCCACCGGCGCTGCCTCTTCCGACTATGGACACCTTCACTACGGGGTCCGATCCGGGCAGCAGTTTCGCTAACAGGGCATGCCCCGTCTCATGGTACGCCACCAGGTCCTTCTCCTTGTCGGTGAGGAGCCTTCCCTTTTTCGCGGGACCCATCACTATGCGCTCTATCGCCTCGTCCGCAAGGTCCATGTCGATCTTCTTCTTCCTGTACCTTACGGCGAGAAGCGCAGCCTCGTTCAGGAGGTTCTCAAGGTCGGCCCCCGTGAAGCCTGGGGTCCTCTTTGCCAGCTCCTTGAGGTCGACTCCCTCTGCGAGCTGCTTGTTCCTGGCGTGGATCCTGAGTATAGCCTCGCGCCCCTTCGCGTCGGGCACGTCCAGCGTAATCTGCCTGTCGAACCTGCCTGGCCTCAAAAGGGCGGGGTCCAGGACATCCGGCCTGTTGGTCGCCGCGACCACTATGACCCCCGAGTTGTTCTCGAAGCCGTCCATCTCGACCAGAAGCTGGTTGAGCGTCTGTTCCCTCTCGTCGTGGCCTCCGCCGAAGCCTGCGCCCCTCTGGCGTCCCACTGCGTCTATCTCGTCGATGAAGATGATGCAGGGGGCGGCCTTCTTGGCCTGGTTGAACATGTCCCTGACGCGGCTTGCCCCGACGCCCACGAACATCTCGACGAAGTCGGAGCCCGATATGAAGAAGAAGGGCACTCCGGCTTCACCTGCCAGGGCCCTTGTAACGTGCGTCTTCCCGGTGCCTGGGGGGCCCATCAGTAGTATGCCCTTGGGGACCCTTGCGCCCATTTCCGTGAAGCGCCTCGGATATTTAAGGTAATCCACTATCTCTGCGAGCTCTTCCTGGACCTCGTCTATGCCGGCCACGTCGGCGAATGTGACCTTGCCCTTGCCGTCCACCTGCATCCTGGCCTTGCTCTTGCCGAACTGCATGGCCCTGTTGTTGGACCCTTGCATCTGGTTGAGCATGAACATGAAGAACAGGCCGAGCGCCACGATGAAGAAGAGGTTCGGCAGCAGCACCATCAGCCAGTCGTTGGTGTTGGGCTTCTCTGAGATCGTAGTCCCCGCGAACTTTTCCGGGTCCTTCTTCACGTCTTCTATGAGCCCTGCGGCATATGAATAGTAGAGCTCGAACTTGGTCCCGTCCCTCAGCTCGCCCTTGATGAGCCCGTCGGGCAGGATGTCGAGCGATTTGACGTTGCCGGAGTTCCACTGGGCAAGGAAGCCGTCCGACGTCATCTGCTCGGTCTTGTTCTGGCCGCTCAGGAAGTTCTGCCCTATTGTAACGGCGACGAGGAATATCAGGATCCACAGCGCCGCCCTCTGAAAACCACGGTTCAAATCCAATCCTCCTATCGGTCTACGACAATACCTTTTTATTATAACATCAGGCTACGGGTTTGGATTCACGGCCCCTTCCTTTCGAACGCCAATACCAGCGCAGACCTTGAATCCGATCCCAGCTTGGCGACGGCGCCCTGCCTCAGGCCGGGCACCCATCCTATGGCCCCCCCTGCGAGCGTTACAACAGGCCATATCTTCCTCTGGTCCTTCGGCACCTTGGCGTCGGTGAAGACGTCCTGGAGCTTCCGCCTTCCCTTCATTCCGAACGGCATCATGGAGTCCCCCGGTTCCCATGCCCTTATGGACGGCTCCCCGGCCTCCCGGAGGTCGAAGACGGCGAAGGCCGAACCTGCGCCGCTGCCTTCGGCATAGCCGTGGCCGAAGGCCAGGTCCGCCAACTGAGCCAGCTCCTGGTGCGAGTACCTGCGCCTGCCGAGCAGCTCGCGTGGGATCTCGCAGGAAGCCGCCCTTATCCTCATGAGCGGGGTGTCAACCATGCCCGGGACTGTAAGCGCGCTCGGATGCAGCCTCTCCTCGGCTTCCTGGGAAGAGGAGCACGACAGGGAGAGCTCCCTGCCGACCTTCAAGGCCTTGATGCCGCCGGGTAGATCCAGCCTCTTCATCCTTCCGCCGGGAGAGGCGAGGCCGGCCAATGCCGCAATATTCGAGGCGTACAGGTCCGACGCGGTCCCCCTTACGTACTGGTATGCCATCCTGAGCGCCCGGGACCTGGCAGCTTCGCTGAGGTCTTTCATGGCGTCGAGCTTCAGCGACACCGACCTTCCCCTCTGGCCGATTATCAGGGCGTCCAGGAACGCCTTCCTGCCCAGCTCGTCAAGGGCCGCGGATTCTTCCCTAGCAAGCTCGGCCGTCCTGCACAGCACGTCCACGATGCCCTCGGAGTAGCCGGCTTCCAATAGAGGCAGCAGCTCGTGCCTGATCTTGTTCCTCAGATACCCCGTATCTAGGTTGCTCGTATCTTCCCTGAATTCGATCCCGTTTTCCTCCGCATAGGCCTCAACGTCGGACTTCCTTACTGATATGAGCGGCCTGACAATGTAGATCCGCCCTGACTTCCTTATCCTGGGCATGGCGCCCATGCCCCTCGTGCCGGCGCCGCGGATAATCCTCATCAGGACGGTCTCGGCCTGGTCGTCAGCGTGATGGGCGAGCGCCGCGTACTTCGCACCGAACTCCTCCGCGACCTCGCTGTAAAGGGTGTACCTAGCCCTCCTTCCGGCGTCCTCGAGGTTGAGCCCGGTCTTCGAGGCAAGCTCCGACACGTCGATCGCCATCGACCTGAACGGTATTCCCAGCCTTTCGCAGAATGCCCTGCAGAATGCCTCGTCCGCATCCGAATCGGCCCCCCTGAGCCTGTGGTTCAGATGGGCCGCCACCGGCTGCAGGCCCAGGTCGGATCCCAACTCATAAAGGGCATGCAGCAAGACGGTGGAGTCGACGCCGCCCGAGAAACCCACTATTACGCTCTCTACGGCACCCTCCTCCCTGTCCTTGAGCAGGGAGGCGAAGAACTCCCTGACGGCCTTCGTAACGCACGAAGGGCCGCCCTGGAGCCTGCCGCTGCACGACAGCCCCTTTTTCAATGGACTACCTCCTCTTCTGGAAGAAAGTAGCTACCCCGAGGATTATCAGTATTACGGGCCAATATGTGACGAGGTCCAGCTTGATGTTGAGCTTGCCGTGCGTGCTGGCAAGCAGCACGAAGCCGACCGCAGCGTAGATGAGTCCGATGACCAGGCCTCTGGCTGTGCCGGACATGAATGAGTTGGACATGAAGGCTATTCCCAGTATCACTATGAAGACGGGCCAAAGCTTCTCGAAGCCGCCCTTCAGATAGCCGCTTTCGGTCATTAGGAAAAGGGTGCCCACAAGGAAAAGGATCACAGCCCCGAAAAGCGGGTCCTTCTCCTTGTTCCTGACGGCGTCGGCTCCTATTGCCGCGCCCAGGGCCATCAGCAGCACGGGCCATAGCTCGAGTTTGTTGGGCAGCACGCCCATGCTGAGGTTGTTCAACAGAAGCACCAGACCAACCGCTATGAGCGCTATCGCCAGGAAAACCCTGCCTCTCATCATATGACCTCCGTAAGATCAGATTTCGTCCTCATCTTCTTCGTCTTCCCCGTCATCCGCAGCCTCCGGTTCCACCTTGGTCTCAGGCTCGGCCGGCTTTGACGTGGAGAAGCTGACTTCGACCACGTTCTTCTTCCTGTTCACTTCGTCCTTCTTCACGAACATTGAGATCCCGACTATTATAAGTGCGACAGGCCAAAGCCTGAAGATGTAGTCGAACCTGAAAAGGCCCAGGTTGTCCCCGAGCAGGAGGACACCCAGGAGAATGAGTATAAGGGCGAACCAATCCTTGCCTTTCAAAATCAACACCTCCGATGCGGCGTGCCTGCCGCTTTTGACTTCCTAGATGTTTATCGCCAGGCCGAAGGCCTCCTCGGCCGCTTCCATTATCCCTTCGGGCAGGGTAGGGTGCGCGTGCACGGTGTGGGCAACGTCCTTCAAGCCGAGCTGGTTTGCCACCGCAAGCGCCACTTCGGCTATAAGGTCGGACGCGTGCGCACCCACCACGGTTCCCCCGATGACCCTCCCGTCGGCGTCGGCCACCAGTTTTACGAAACCTTCCGCCTCTCCCATCGTAGACGCCTTGCCGAGCGCCGAATACGGGAACCTGCCCACCTTGTATCCTATGCCGGACTCCTTGGCGCCGGCCTCGCTTACGCCCACCTGGGACACCTCCGGGGACGTAAACACGCAGTTAGGGACAGCGAAGTAATCCATCGTCCTGTTCTGGCCCGCCATGTTGGAAGCGCACACGATGCCCTGCGCCGAAGCCACGTGGGCCAGCTGCATCCTGTTGTTGACGTCGCCTATCGCCCATATGCCGGGCACGTTGGTCCTCATGCGGTTGTCTACGGTTATCTCGCCGGCCCTGCCGATTCCGACGCCCGCCTCTTTCGCTCCGGTGCCTTCAGACGCAGGCCTCCTTCCTATCGATAGGAGCATCCGGTCCGCCTCCACCCGACGTCCGTCTTCGAGGACTGCGGCCACCCTGGACCCCGTCTTCTCTATCGACCTGACGCCCACGCCGGTTATGACTTCCATCCCCCTCTTCTTGAAGGATGCTGCGATGAGCGCAGATGCCTCTTCGTCCACCATCGGCAGTATCCTGGGCATTACATCCACAAGGGTCACTTTGCTGCCGAACGCTGAATAAATGCTGGCGAATTCGCACCCTATGACGCCCGCTCCCACTACGAGCAGCTCTCCTGGCACTTCCTTAAGCGTGAGCATCTCGTCGGACGTAAGGACGAGCTCTCCGTCGTATCCGAACATGCCGGGGGTCACTGGGGCCGATCCCGTCGCTATGACTATGTTCTTGGTTTCGTACACGTTTTCCGTGCCGTCGGCCGAGGTGACCTTCACCTTCCCTGCGGACTCTATCCTCGCCCTGCCGTTGAGCACCGTTATTCCGTTCTTCTTCATGAGGAAGCCGACCCCGGCCCTGTGCCTTGCGGTTATCCTGTCCTTCTTGGCCATGGCCTTGGCCATGTCGAAGGAGACGTTCTCGCAGTTCACCCCGAAATCCGCGCCCTTCTTGGCCGCCATCAGCGTATCCGCCGTATGGGCCAGCGCCTTCGTCGGTATGCAGCCCCAGTTGAGGCATACCCCTCCCAGGGACCTCGCCTCTGCCAAGGCGACCTTAAGCCCCAGCTGAGCCGCCCTTATCGCGCACGTGTAGCCCCCCGGGCCGCCGCCGATCACCAGACAGTCGAACATCTCGCGCCCTCCATGCATTTATTAACGCCTTTTCGCATACGGTTGTTCAATATTCTGCACACGCGGTCCAATATCCTATAACCTACGAGTATTATATAATAGAAGGCGGCGATAACCGCATTTTATTGCTTGCACAGGGCGTACACATCAACGATACGGAGGTGTCCTGATTGTCTGGACTCAAAAGGACCCCGCTATATGAGATGCACATCAAGTACGGCGGAATGATGGTGGACTTCGGAGGATGGGAGCTTCCCGTCAGGTACAAGGGCAAGGGCGACCTTGAGGAACACAGGGCCGTAAGGGAGCGCGTCGGCGTGTTCGACGTTTCCCACATGGGGGAAATAAGGGTCAAGGGGCCCGATGCGCTCAAGTTTGTGGACCATCTCGTCACCAATGACATAGCAAAGGCCGAGCAGAACCAGGTCACCTACGCCATGATGTGCTACCCCAACGGCGGCGTGGTCGACGACCTCCTGGTCTACAAGCTCTCCGACGAGGAGATGTTCCTGGTAGTCAACGCGTCCAATTCCGACAAGGACTACGCATGGGTTTCAGAGCAGGCGAAGGGCTTCAACGTGCGCGTGGCCAACGAATCGCCCGACTGGGCCGAGGTTGCAGTACAGGGGCCGAAAGCGCAGGAGCTGGTCCAGAGGCTCACAGAATACAACCTCGACGAGCTGAAGTTCTTCTACTGCAAGCAAGCCGTCAGGATAGACGGCGCCGAATGCCTCATATCCAGGACCGGCTACACAGGCGAGGACGGCTTCGAGATCTACATCAGGCCGGAAGGCGCGGTGAACGTATGGGAGAGCGTCTTGAAAGCGGGTGAGGACTTCGGGGTCTCGCCCTGCGGGCTAGGGTCCAGGGACTCTCTCAGGTTCGAGGCGTGCCTTCCACTATACGGGCACGAGCTTTCGCCCGACATCACACCGCTGCAGGCGTCGCTGGGCTTCTTCGTTAAGCTCGACAAGGAAGGGTTCATCGGCAAGGAGGCCCTGGTTCATCAGAAGGAGGCCGGCCTGGGCCGCAGGATGGTAGGCATCGAGCTCATCGACAGGGGGATCCCCAGGAACGGATACAAGGTCCTGTCGCCGGAAGGCGCCGAGATCGGCTGGGTTACCAGCGGGCTTCCGAGCCCGACGCTGGGTAAGAACCTCGCCATGGCCCAGGTGTCGACCGATTACGCAAAGGCTGGCACCGAAGTGGCCGTAAGCATCAGGGACAAGGCCTTGAAGGCCATGGTCGTAAAGACCCCGTTCTATAAGAAGGCCTATAAGAAATCCTGACACATACCAGATTGATGACCGGAGGTAGGTAAGATGTTCAAGTACGCAGACAGCCACGAATGGGTCAAAGTCGAAGGCAAGGTAGCCACTATTGGCATTAGCGAATACGCCGCCGAGCACCTCGGGGACGTGATTTTCGCCGAGCTGCCCGCAGTGGGCAAGTCGTTCAAGAAGGGCGATAAGCTGGTGGACCTGGAATCGGTCAAGGCGGTTGCGGAGGTGTTCGCACCTGTGGGCGGCAAAGTCGTGGAAGTCAACGGCGACGTCGAGGCGAACGCAGGTGTCATCAACGAGGCGCCGCAGGCGGCAGGCTGGATAGTCAAGCTCGAAATGTCGGATCCATCCGAGCTCGACGGGCTGATGGACGAGGACGCATACCACAAGTTCCTTTCCGCGCAGCACTAGTCCATTGATTGGAGGTAAAGACAACATGGCAGTCCCTCGCAACTACCTTCCCGCCACAGAGCAGGAAGTACGCGAGATGCTCGATGCCATAGGGGCAAGGTCGGTCGACGACCTCTTCTCTGACATCCCCGAGGCGCTGAAGCTGAAGAAGCGGCTGGACCTGCCCGAAGCCCTCTCTGAGCCCGAACTGATGGCCGAGCTCGAGAAGATGGCGTCGATGAACAGGACGGACGCGGTATGCTTCGCAGGAGGCGGCATCTACGACCATTACATCCCCGCGGTGGTGGACCACATGCTCTCAAGGGGGGAGTTCTACACCGCCTACACCCCGTACCAGCCCGAGGTAAGCCAGGGGACGCTCACCGCGATATTCCAGTATCAGACCATGATCTGCGAGCTTACCGGGATGGACCAGGCCAACGCGTCCATGTACGACGCCGCTACCGCCTCGGCCGAGGCTTCCATAATGTGCGCCGCGCAGACGGGCAGGAAGAAAATCGTCGTGACGCGGGCCACCAACCCGCGCTACAGGGACGTCATAAGGACCTACGCTGGGCCGAGGGGATTTGAGCTGGTCGAAGTCCCGTTCGACCCCAAGACGGGGCAGACCGATATAACGGCCTTGTCCGAAGCCGCAAAGGGAGCCGCCTGCGTGATAGCCCAGAACCCCAATTACCTGGGCGTGATCGAGGACATGCATGCCATGGCCGACGCCGCCCATTCGGACGGCGGCTTCTTCGTCGCAGCGGTGAACCCGGTTTCCTTGGCGGTGCTGGAAGCGCCAAGGAACTACGGAGCCGACATAGCAGTCGGCGAAGGGCAGTCCATGGGCAACGGCATGAGCTTCGGAGGCCCCCTGCTAGGGTTCATGGCGACGACCTCCCAGCTTATCAGGAGGATGCCCGGAAGGCTGGTCGGACAGACCCTGGACAACAGGGGCCAGAGGGCCTTCGTTCTCACCCTCCAGACGAGGGAGCAGCACATCAGGCGAGAGAACGCGACCAGCAACATTTGTTCGAACCAGGCGCTTTGCGCGCTCGCCGCCACCATATACCTATCCGTCCTCGGCCCCAAGGGGTTGAGGAAGGTGGCCGAAGCCTCCATGCAGAAGGCGCATTACCTCGCCAAGGCCCTTTCTGAGAGGACCCCTTTCAGGCTGAAGTTCGCGGGCCCGTTCTTCAACGAGTTCGTCATAGAGGGCAAGGGCTGCTCCAGGAAGCTGAGGGAAAGGCTCCTTGAACACGGCATCCTGGGCGGCATCCCTCTGTCCGGCGCATATCCCGAGCTTAAGGGCAATTCCCTCTGGGCGGTGACGGAGCTGAGGACCAAAGAGCAGATGGACAGGCTCGTGTCCCTCATGGAGGTGGAAGTGGAATGAAAAAGTTGATGCCTCTGCTTTTCGAGATGAGCTCGCCTGGAAGGACGGGCTTCAGCCTCCCTGAGACGGACGTGCCCGTCCAGCCGGTGGAATCCATGGTCCCAGACTCGATGATAAGGAAAGAGGCCCCGGCCCTTCCGGAACTCTCCGAAGTCGACGTGGTGAGGCATTTCGTCAACCTGTCGCTTTTGAACCACGGTGTGGATACGGGCTTCTACCCGTTGGGAAGCTGCACCATGAAGTACAACCCCAAGGTGAACGAAGACGCAGCAAGGCTCGCCGGCTTCGCCCGCCTACACCCCGAGATGCCGGAAAGCGGCTCGCAGGGGGCGCTCAAGGTCCTGCATGACCTCGATATGTGGCTTTCCGAGCTCTGCGGGATGGACCGCTTCACACTGCAGCCTGTGGCAGGAGCCCACGGCGAGCTGACGGGCCTGTTCATAATCCGCGCATACCATTTCAAGAGGGGCGACTGCGCAAGGGACAAGGTCCTCGCGCCCGACTCCTCCCACGGCACCAACCCGGCCAGCGCCGCGGCCGCCGGCATGACAGTGGTACAGGTGGCGTCCGACTCCAGGGGCAATGTAGACATCGAGGACCTTAAGTCCAAGGTCGGCCCCGACACAGCGGGGCTCATGCTCACCAACCCCAACACCCTGGGTCTGTTCGACGAGCATATCTGCGAGATTACCGACATAGTCCACAAGGCGGGCGGCCTCGTGTATTACGACGGGGCGAACGCAAACGCCATAATGGGCAAGTCGAGGCCAGGGGACATGGGCTTCGACGTAGTTCACCTGAACCTGCATAAGACGATGTCCACCCCGCACGGCGGAGGCGGGCCCGGAGCGGGCCCCGTAGGCGTCAAGAAGCACCTTGAGCCGTTCCTTCCCAAGCCGCTAGTGGCGTTCTGCGACGGTAAGTACGTATGGGACAGCGACAGGCCCGACTCCATCGGGCACATCCACTCGTACAACGGCAACTTCGGCGTGCTGGTAAGGGCATGGGCGTACATGAGGTCAATGGGGCCGGACGGCTTGAAAGCGGCATCGGAGCTGGCAGTATTGAACGCCAACTACATCATGCACGCCCTCAAGGACGACTTCACTCTCGCCTACGACAGGACCTGCAAGCACGAGTTCGTGCTCTCGGGCGCCAAGCAGAAGAAGGAAAGCGGCGTAAGGACGCTGGACATGGCAAAAAGGCTGCTGGACTACGGGATCCATGCCCCTACGGTGTACTTCCCGCTCATCGTAGACGAAGCGATAATGATCGAACCGACGGAGACCGAAAGCAAGCAGACCCTCGATACCTTCATAGACGCCATGAAGACCATCGCCAAGGAAGCAAGGGAGAACCCCGACAACCTGCGCTCTGCGCCGCACAACACCCCTGTCGGCAGGCTGGATGAGACGCTCGCCGCAAGGAAGCCGGTACTGAGATGGACTAAAGAGGACAATGCGTAGGATAACGTTCACACGGCCGGCCGCTACGATGGCCGTATCCGTGACCGGCCCTCAATGCGGGCTGGATTGCGCCCACTGCGGCGCTAAATACCTGAAGGGGATGAGGCCGCCGGATGAAGCGCTGGCGGCCTTTCCCGCTGCCCGGGCCAAAAGCGTCCTCATATCGGGCGGCAGCGACAGGGAAGGCAGGGTGCCGGTCGAAGGCTGGGCGGAGAGGTTCCGGGAGAGGTCGCCCGGGCTAAGGGTGAACTGCCACACCGGCATCATGGACGAGGACAGGGCCGGAAAGCTTGTCGGCAAGGTAGAAGTCATATCCTATGACTATGTCTCGGACGAAAGGGTCGTAAAGGGCGTATACGGTTCCGCGTCGTCGGCTGAGGATTACGTAAGAGGCTTCATAACCGCCTCTAACTGCGCCCCGACGGTCCCCCACATCACCGTCGGCCTTCTCGGTCCCGGGGAGGAGCCGGCCCTTTCCATAAGGTCCCTGGAGGAGATCAGGGCACTGGCGGAAGGAAAGGGGATACCGGAGCCGCCAGCTGTAGTTATAATCGCCTTCAAGCCGACGCAGGGCACAAGGATGCAGGACATCGCGCCGCCGGACGCGGATTCCGTTGCTGAGGCGATAAGGGCCGCAAAGAGGCTGTTCCCATCTTCGAAGACCTGCCTGGGGTGCA
>Ga0116172_10002210_pt1 | contig 17120 bp, 15 predicted proteins | sample AD_UKC083_MetaG_FD_89799 | JGI IMG/M metagenome (GOLD analysis project Ga0116172, IMG submission 89799) | Active sludge microbial communities of municipal wastewater-treating anaerobic digesters from USA - AD_UKC083_MetaG | ecosystem: Engineered > Bioreactor > Anaerobic > Digestate | place: USA...
AACAGGCAGCAACGATGGCGGCAACGACCGCCGAAAATAAATACAATCTGCATAATGACCAACAGTACTTGAAAAATCAACAAAAAAACAAACAAAAAATGAAAACAAATAAAACAATCAACATTTCACCACTCAAATCCATGTTGTCCTGCAATGGTAGCTACGGTCCGTTTGGCGGTCGCTACGTGCCTGAAATACTACAGGATTCGTTGAATAAAGTCGCCGGACTGTTTGACAGACTCAGCGCAACCGATGAATTCATCAGTGAATTCACACATTATCTGAATCACTATGCAGGCCGGCCATCGCCGCTGTATTATGGTGAACGCATATCGAAAAATATCGGAGCTGATATCTATCTGAAACGAGAAGACCTTAACCACACGGGCTCGCATAAAATAAACAACACCATCGGCCAGATTCTGCTGGCCCGCAAGGGCGGCTATCGGGAAATTATTGCTGAAACCGGCGCCGGACAGCATGGGGTGGCAACTGCAACGGTTGCAGCCATGTTTGGAATGAAATGCCTTATATTTATTGGTGCCCGGGATGCTGAAAGACAGGAATTGAATGTCCGCAGAATGGGGATGCTTGGTGCCAGCGTCATCATCACGAGCGAGGGTTCCGCAACCCTGAAAGATGCCGTCGATGCAGCATTGGCATACTACATTGCTCACCCAGACTCGTATTACCTTCTCGGGTCTCAGGTCGGACCCGATCCGTATCCCCGAATGGTTGGCTATTTTCAGAGCGTCATCGGTTCGGAAGCCAGACAACAGATACTGATACAAAATGATCGCCTCCCGGATGCAGCAGTAGCATGCGTTGGAGGAGGTTCAAATGCAATTGGCCTGTTCAGCGGTTTTCTCGGTGATCATTCCGTAGGCTTGTTTGGAGCCGAAGGCGGCGGATCAGTCAGAGCCGGAGCAACGGCTGCTACATTGTCTATGGGTAAGCCGGCGGTTTTTCAGGGTACCCGGAGCTACTGTCTGGTCGATGAGGACGGAAAACCACTGGCATCTGCCAGCATAGCTGCCGGCCTTGATTATCCCGGCATCAGTCCGCAACATGCGTATCTGAAGGAAAGCAGACGGGCGCAATATTACGCAGTATCGGACGACGAAGCTCTTGCAGCCTTCTATCTGCTTTCCGAAACAGAAGGAATCATACTGGCCATTGAATCGGCGCATGCTGTTGCTCTGACGAAAAAGCTGTTCACTGGTTCCGGAAAAACAATCATTGTTAATCTGAGCGGGCGCGGAGACAAAGATGCAGACAGATTTTGCCTGAAAAACATAAATTGAACCCTGTTGAATTGCCCGCATTCAAGCTCCCTGGTGAGAAAAAAATCAGTTTTCCATCATCAGGGGGCTGTATTTTTTTTACATTGTTAAATATTGATATACTGATACATATCCGACAACAAACGATTACAAACATTTATAGTCGAAAGTAAGTACTTATTAACCGACTCGGCCGAAAAGGTCGCCGTTACTTTGCACCGTCGGAAGTCAATCAATCCGGCTGACTAAAAAAACTTTTAAACAACTAAAAACTAACACGTATGAAAAAGAACAACGAAAAAAAGATGATTGAAATGAACGAAGAACTCGAAAACATCGAACTCGTGCAGGAAAATGAAAAAGAAACAGCTGCGACTGCCCAGCGCGAAATGAATGTGGTTGAGCTGTGCGGTTATGTGGGATTCGATCCCGAGGTGCAGGACTTTGCCAGCGGTAAAAAGAAAATCCGCTTCAAACTTGCCACACATCGCACACTTCGCACCGATGGCGAAGGCGAAGGACAGAAAGTGACCAACTGGTTTCCGGTGGTGGTGTGGAACAAAACAGCTGATGAAGCTTTGACGTGGCTGCGCAAAGGAAACAAAGTGAAAATCAAAGGTTACCTGAACTACCGCACCTGGGAAGACAAGGACGGCAACAAGCGCAATCTGTACGAAACTGTAGCAACTGAACTGTCTGCCATTCCGGCATAATTGCTTTCATTCATTGGGTTTAAGCGCCGTTCCGTCAAAGGGACGGCGCTTTTTTAAACAATGAAAAATTAAAAAACAACACATGTATGAAAAAAGAAGAAATAACAGAGCTCTTCAATAAATTTGAAAATGCTTGTTACGTGTATCAGGAAATTGAGTGCTGGAGCGCCAGAGAGTTGATGGAAATACTTGGATATTCCAAGTGGGAAAACTTCAAAAAGATAATTGACAAATCTAAGCAATCTCTGGAAAACGTTGGAGAGAGGGCGCTAGACCATTTTCCTGACGTCAGGAAAATGGTCGTAATTGGCTCTGGGAGCGTAAGAGAACTTTCAGATATTGCGCTAACCCGCTATGCGTGCTATGTTGTGGCACAGAATGGTGATCCGAATAAACCGGAAATTGCATTTGCTCAAACATATTTCGCTGTTCAAACCCGTAAACAAGAGCTTATCGAGCAGCGCCTGCTCGATGTGGCCAGAGTCAACGCCAGAGTCAAACTCACCAAATCGGAAAAGAAAATGTCTGAAATTCTGTTTTCGAAAGGCATTGATGAAAAAGGCTTTGCCAACATCAGGTCGCAGGGCGATAAAGCTTTGTTTGGTGGTCATGCAACCATCGAAATGAAAAAGAAGCTTTGTGTCCCTGACTCAAGGCCACTGGCAGACTTTTTGCCAACGCTGCTCATCAAGGCTAAAGACTTTGCCACAGAACTGACCAGTCATAATGTAGTTGAAAAAGATCTGGATACCTGCAAAGAAATTACTAATGAACATGTCACCAACAATACATCTGTCAGAAATGTGCTGCTAAAGCGAGGTATAAAACCCGAAGAATTACCGGCCGGAGAGGATATTAAAAAAGTTCAGCGACGACTTGACACTGAAACAAAAAAAGTATGCGCCAATACGAAAAAAATCAAACTCCGAAAAAAATAATCAGCTCTTATTTCGAAAGGCCTTTCCAAATCAGGAAGGGCTTTTTTATGGATGCTCATTTGAATTCCCCGCTTCTGACTCTGCTTTGAGTACTCTTGCCAACTCTTTTTGAATTCTTGACTTCTGCGATGAATAGATCAATCCGGCAATTAAAGACAACAGTGAAAATGTTATAAAAATATCCTGAATGTTGAAGGAGTTGGCCAGTGTGCCAATAAGAATGGCTCCCAATGGGGTAACCGTCATGAACGACATTCCATAAAACGAAATTACCCTGCCGGTCATATCGGGCTTTGCAATGGTTTGCAACAAGGTGTTGACCGAAACATATTGGGCAATCATTGCCCAACCGCATAAAACAAGCAAAGCCATACTGATCGCTGTGGTAGCCGAATATGAAAACATGGCCAGTGCACCCGAGAATAAAAATGCTGCAATCATAATGTAGCCGGGGAAATTTCTGAGCGACTTCCGCGATGCAAGAAAAAACGCCCCGATCAACGCTCCTGCTCCATATGATCCTGTCAATACGCCATAAAGACTACTATCGCCATTCAGCACATCTCTGGCAAATACCGGCAAAAAACTCTGAAACGGAAGAACGAAGAAACCTGTGGAAATGACCAGTATCAGCATGTACCTGATCGGAGCGAAGCCAAAAGAATATTTTATTCCATCCTTCAAATCCTCTATAATTGTATTCGTATTATTTTCCTTTGATGTAAATCCAACTCTCACTGAATATAATGACGCAATAACCGCTGTAAAACTGATAGCATTTATGGCGAAACACCACCCTTCTCCGATTACCGCAATGAGGATTCCGCCAATCATCGGGCCGACAAATCTTGCCGTGTTGAACAGCATCGAATTCAAAGCAATGGCGTTCGACATCTGTGATGAATCATCCACCAGATCGCGGATGAAAGCATGACGGAATGGCGTGTCGATGGAATTGACAATACCCGAAAGCACTGCCAGTGCGATTATATGCCACACTTCAATGAAATCAGTAAGAACAAGTATCGCCAGTGTCAGCGACAAAAGCATGGCTGCATATTGCGTGAATAAAATCACTTTGCTCCGGTTCATGCGATCGGCATAAACACCTGCAATTGGTGTCACAATAAGTGATGGTATCTGCCCGGCAAAAGTCACAATCCCCAGCATAAAAGGACTGTCGGTTAACCGGTACACCAGCCAGCCGGTTGCAACAATCTGAATCCAGGTGCCCAGGACCGAAAACAGCATCCCCGACAGATATATGGCATAATTCCTCGAACGCAGCGCACGAAATGTGAACGTTGCCCTGAACAGATAATTTCTTATTTCGGACCAGGGGAGGATCATGCCGCAAAAGTAATAAAGTTGATAGTAAGGACGGTTGAATTAATTCAAAATCATTTTATACCAAAATGAAAAGTATAACAGTTTGATTTCATTGGATGACTCCGAAGGAGTCACATGTCTGTAGAAATACATCTGAAAAATCAACGACTCCGGAGGAGTCGAATGTTTTGAAGCCAATTGATGATGCGATGCCTTTTACATTCGACCTCTCTGAGGTCGTAGCTGGTATGTGCATTTTTCTACAGACATGCGATGCCTCTGGCATCGGCCATCAATCTGAACTTAAACACAACGACCCAATGTATATTTGACAATGGTATTATTGCATTGCCCCGCGCGCTTTCAGAATCCATTTTGCTTCGTCGAGCGGACTGATTCCTTTGTATGGTCGTATCACTCCAAGTTCATCGGTGCAGGGGCGGTATCCGGCAAATTGTGTCGAAATCTCCGCTTTTCCACCGCTGCGCGAACTAAGTTTTACCGCATAGTCATGCGATGTGGAAACCGGCAGAAAACCGGTGAGCGTGAATTTCCCGTTATCCATTTCAGGGCTGTCGAAGGTGCCGCGCATTTTCGTAATGTCGCTTGTTATCAGCCCGAGAATATCTTCTGTGGCCTTTATTCTGAAAGTGACAAATGGCTCCAGTAAAGTTGTTCCCGTGTTCACCAATCCGTTCATAATGCCCATGGGCGTTGCAATAACAAAGTCGCCCGGACGCGAATGTATTTCGTGATCCTCGCCTTCAATCAGCGTAATCCTTATGTCAGTTACTTCCCATCCTTTGATGCCTTGGTTCAATGCGGCCGGAATAGTTTGCTCCACTTCGTTCTGATACTTCTGCGCAACATCATCCACCCTGATTTCACTTGTATATACAACTCCGCTTCCCGGCTCTCCGGGCTCAATGCGGAATTTCAGAATGGCCCAGCAGGGCTTGGGCATCCAGTAGCGGACAAATCCTTCTGCAACAGATGAAGGCGTTTCTTTGTAAATAATCGTTGGCTGTTCAAACGTGGCAGCAATCCCGAAACGATCCATCAGAATCCGCTCCAGCACTTCCATCTGAATCCAGCCCATCACACTGATGTTCATTTCCTTTTCATCGCGCAGCCACTCAAAATTCAGCGACGGGTCTTCGTTGTACAGCTGCTGCAATGCGGCCGCCAGCGTACTGTAATCTTTTTCATTCACCGCTTTTACACGCACAGTCAGCAATGGCATTTGCAGTGGCTTGAAATCAGAGATATCCGAAACGAGCTCGCCAAGCCAGTCTCCGACCGACGCTGCTGAAAACCCGCACACGCCTGCAATGTCACCCGCAACAACCTGTTGCAAATCTTCGAAGCGAGAACCGCTCATTCGCCTCAGCTGGACAACTTTTTCATCAACAGACTGCGTGGCATTGCGGATCAGCTCGCGATTGCTGATGCTTCCTCCAAACAATCGCACATGCGCCACTTTGCCCATCGTCTTATCGTAGCTGATGCCGAATACACGGGCACGCAAAACTCCGTCTGCATCACCATTTGGAGCCGGAAGATATTTTATCATGGCATCAAGCAACTGCTCAATTCCCAGATTCAGACGGGCGGAACCAAACATCATTGGAAAAATCTCACAGCGTGACACCATTTGTGCAAGCTGCTTTTCAAGGGTTTCAAAATCAGGCACTGCTCCTTCAAGATACGCGTCCATCAGATTCTCATCACCGGAAACAATTGTCTCAATAAGGGTTTCAGAGACATTGTCCTTTGAAAACAAATTGTCAATTGTTACATCAGGTGTTCCTTCATTTCTGACAGTCTGCAAGCAAAGTGGCTCCAGATGCCATTCTTTATTGATTTCATGCAGAATATTTTCAATATCGGCACCCATGCGGTCGGTTTTATTTATAAACAAAACAACCGGAATGTTGCGTGCACGCAATGCGTTCCACAAGGTGCCGGTATGCGCCTGAATGCCTTCGGCCGCAGAAATAACAAGCACTGCGCCGTCAACAGCTGTCAGAATGCGCTCCACATCTGCCGAAAAATCAACGTGTCCGGGCGTATCAACCAGATTGATCCGGACATCCTTCCACAAAAAAGTGGTGTGTGCCGATCGGACCGAAATACCTCTCTCCCGCTCTACTGCAAGAAAATCAGTATGCGTCGTTCCATCATCAACACTGCCGGGATTTTTAATGACGCCGCTGTGAAAGAGCATCAACTCCGTAATGCTGGTCTTTCCTGCATCGGCATGCGCCAGAATGGCTATATTTCTGATCACTTCCTTCATCGTTTCTGATTTTGTTTTATCAATACCGGATTGTTCAGATACTTTTCGCCAAAAAACTGCATACGGAACCATAGTTCGAATGCAGGATCCAGAAATACATGCCGGCCGTTATCCAGATCAATGATGTCATTCTCAATGAGTACAATTCTGTTTTTCTGAACATTCCGCGGCGTCCCCAGTCTGTATTTCTGCATCACTGCGGCGCTGGTCAGACGTGTTTCGCTGCATGCAACAGCCTTGAGAAAATTCAGCTGAGTGACACTGATGGACTCAATTTCCTTTTGATACAGCGGCGAATTGGCGTTTATGAGTTCAGTCAGTGCGGCCGACAATTCCTCAATGCCAGCCGACTTTTCCGTTTTCTGCCAGGTATAATGAGCCAGCTGCTGCACGTACCATGAATGGTCATTCATTAAAAACGGAATTTTTTCTGCCATCTCTGCAGAAATTGATTTTCCTGTTTTTTTGAATCCGTTCACAATAAAAGTGATCCAGTTTTTTCGCGGAATTTTATTCAGCATCATAATGTCGCCAAAGCGATAGAAAGGTTTTGACGGATTATTGAAAATTTCGGTCATCATGTGACGTTTGCTTCCATACAAACAATAAGTCACATTTTTCTGTCGCTGCCAGACCGACCTCATTTTTTTCTCAAAGCTCGCAAATCCTGCAAATGAAGCCAGATTCTGAAATTCATCCAGACAAATGATGCATTGTTTTCCTTGCTTCACTGCGATCCTTTCCGGCAAATTCAGCACCTCATCAGGAAATTTGTTCAGTTCGGTCCAGTTAAAACCAATCCTGAAATCAGTGTTTGGGTCAACCCCAATGGTTATCAGAGGAATCAAACGCGAAAAGAATTCTTTTGCGGATTTAACCCAGTCCTGCCACTTTGTTGAAGAAGCCATGATGACTTCCCGCGCAAATAACTCAAGAAAATCCTCGGCTGATGAAGCCGAAAACAAATCAATCTGTACTGTAATTGTATTTCTGTTTTTTGTTTTAATATCATGCATCACCTTTTCAACCAGACTGGATTTGCCCCAACGCCGCGGAGAAATGATGGATGTATTGACTCCTTCCGTCAGATTGCTGTACAGCTTGGCGGCATCCTTTTCCCGGTCAGTAAATGCATGTATACTGACGGTTGTACCATAAATAAAAGGCGTGCTTTTCATAGATTGATTTTTTACTAGATGGTATTATACTCTTTGGTATAATACACAAAGGTATAAATAATTTTGAATTCGCATGATGCGGTTAATTGGTTATCGGTTAATGGTTATTGGCGAGTTATAAGTTATGAGTCCGCGGCGGCGGATGAATGATGAGTATGTAGTAGTGGCCATCCGCCGCGGATTCGTATTTCGTATCTCGTATCTCGTATTTTTATCGTCTTTCGTATTTCCACATAGGCCGCACCTGTCACGTTTCACGTGAGGCCTCACATCGGCGAAGCCGCACATTTCCACATCAACTCAAGATAAAAGATAAAAGGAAAAAGACAAAAGTGACCATCTATATTCCTAAATTCCCACATTTTTTCCAGAATCTCATATTTACACATACTCCGATTTATCATCACGTGAAACGTGACAAGCTGTTTCACGTGAAGGTGTCACATGAGCGACTGTGTCACGTTTTACGTGAAGCGACACATCTTCACATTCATTCGTATTTTGTATCTCGTATCTCGTATTTCGTATCTCATATTTCGTATCTCGTATCTCGCATTTATTTCAACACTTCTTCCTTCCTTGTTCATTGTTCATTATTCTTATTATCTTTGCATCAAATTACAAGGCATGTCCAACTGGATATTGATTTTTATTGTGCAACTCAACCGCACCGGCCTTTTTGCCTGAGGCCTTCTGATTCCATTTCGCTTTTCAATTAACTGCAGCACCGGCACGGCCGATGTTGTTATAATCTGCACCACAATCAAAAAAAATGAAAAAACAAAATCTGACCATAAAGTCCGAAATCCGTTTTGCCGACCTCGAACCCATTATGCTGGGCCATGTTCATATTGAACTTTCTGCTGCCGCACTGAAAAAAATAAATTTCTGCAGGCAGTACCTGAATCAGAAAATTGAAAAATCCGATACGCCTGTATATGGCATCAACACTGGTTTCGGATCACTGTGCAATACCAGCATCAGTAAAAAAGACCTTTCAAAACTGCAGGAAAACCTGGTGGTATCGCATGCCTGTGGTATGGGCCACGAAGTCCGTCCCGAAATTGTGCGGCTCATGATGGTGCTGAAAATTCAGGCATTGTCACTCGGACACTCCGGTGTGCAGGCCGATACCGTGCAGTTGCTTGCCGATATGTACAACAACGATATTCTGCCGGTTGTGTTCGAACAGGGCTCACTGGGCGCATCGGGCGACCTGGCTCCGTTGGCGCACATGTGTCTGCCGCTGATTGGCAAAGGCGATGTCGTTTATCAGGGAACCCGCATGACATCTAAACAGGCATTCAAAGCAGCCGGCCTGAAAACAGTCCAGCTTCAGTCAAAAGAAGGTCTGGCGCTGCTCAACGGCACCCAGTTCATGTCGGCACACGGCGCTTATGCTCTCGTGATGAGCAAAAACCTGATGCAATGGGCCAACCACACTGCAGCCCTTTCACTCGAAGCCTTCGACGGCCGCACCGATCCTTTCCATCCGATGATTCAGGCCGTACGTCCTCATCCGGGACAAATGCATGTGGCCAACGCCATCAACAAAATTCTGAAGGGAAGTAAAATTGCTGCGCGCAAGAAAGAACAGGTGCAGGATCCCTATTCATTCCGCTGTGTTCCGCAGGTGCACGGCGCCACCTGGGACACCATTCAATATATCAGCGAGGTTTTCAAACGCGAAGTAAACAGCGTAACCGACAATCCAACCGTGTTTCCCGAAACCGACCTGATTATTTCGGCCGGAAACTTTCACGGGCAACCACTGGCACTGGCCTTCGACTTTCTCGGCATAGCCATGTCGGAACTGGCCAACATCAGCGAGCGCCGCATATATCAGCTCATCAACGGCAAACACGGACTTCCGAATTACCTCGTCGCCAATCCGGGTCTGAACAGCGGTTTCATGATTCCGCAATACTCGGCTGCTTCGATTGTGAGCCAGAACAAACAGCTTGCTACACCCGCCAGTGTCGACAGCATTGAATCAAGCCAGGGACAGGAAGATCACGTGAGCATGGGCGCCAATGCAGCAACCAAGACCATCCGCATTCTTGAAAATGTGGAGAAAGTGCTGGCCATCGAGCTCATGACCGCCGCACAGGCACTTGAATTCCGCAGACCTGAAACTTCATCGGCTTACATGGAAAAAATCGTTGCAGAATACCGCAAGGAAGTTCCCTTCATTCAGCAGGATGATTACATGAGCGCCCATATGCACAAGAGCATTGAGTTCGTGCGGAGTTATAAACTGAAAGCGGAATAGGGAACACTGCACGATTTTAGAATATCGAACGGTGATTTTTAATTTTTGATCGGATTTGTGACATTTATCGCAATTTGATCGGATGGGCGAAGTGAAATACCTTGCTCCATTGATGTGAGGTATAAGCTCTCAATTAGCTGCCTGAAAGTATGACTGCGCATTGATGATGAATTTCAATTTTTTTGAAGTCAACCTCGTAGTTGAAAAATTTCACTATTTTTATTGTTGGAAATGTTTTGTCAATTCCAATTAATCAAGGTTGTGAAAGAGACTTTTATAATAAAAAATTGTGTGGCTTGGCTGGTGCTTTGTCTGAATTTGTTTTGGATGACAACAACAGTACAAGGTCAAAACATTCTGATTCCGGGCGCTGGCATCAAAAACGATAGTATACGGGTGAATAAGTCAAGCATCCATCAGGCTATTTCTACATATGGAAATGATTTTGAAATAGAATATAAAAACTATGCAACAATATACCATTATCCAAAATCGGGAATTTCATATAGAGTATTACCTTACGACAAAAACAAAATAATCAGAGAAATTTTTTTCACATCACCGTTTGTGGCATTAACTGAAAACGGAATCGCAATTTTGGGAGCTCGCGGATCATTCATTGACAGCCTCTTTAATTGTGAAATTTCATATTATGACAACTATTGCGAATTAGTTCCCGTCCCAGGTATAAAATATATTTGCATCTCTGATAAAAAGAATATCCTTAAAACATCAAATGTGTCATCAATAGTAATTTACAGTACTGATAGCCTTGAAAAATATCCTCCTGCAAATTACATATATGACACTCTCACAGAAATTCAGGCAGCAAAGCATCTTTTCGAAACAATGCGGGCAAACCCATATCTTCCGGAATTATCAAAATTAATGAAAGAAGGAATTGATGAGTTTTCGCCAAATGACATGAGATGTTTTTCAAGATCACTGGAGCTAAATATTCAGCAAAGCGATTATGATTTCGATATCGGGAAAACAGGTTTCAATATGATGGTTTTATCGCGCAATGACACAGCTTTCTACATCAGCGTTTCGAAAAAAGATTCTGTTGTGTTATTGTATGATAATGAACAGCTAACGAGTGATTTCATTTCCCGGCATAATGCGTTCTATACATCAAATATTGACATTGAAAATGAAATTCAGTTTCCATCAAAAATGATTGTATTTGGCTATGGATGCGGATTTGCTGGTGTTCCTCCACCCTATCTCCGCAAAATGGATGCACTTGTAAAAAACTTGAACTACAACGAAATATCAATCTGGCTTCGTTCTGCAAATCCTGAAATACAGGCATACGGCATTTATGGAATGAATGAACTGTATAAATTGGGAAAACAAATACAGAAGGCTGATCTGGAAATCATCAGACATTTGTTTGATTCATCCATTAATTTGTATGCATGCAACGGGTGTTTATACGGGGAGCCCTTATTGTTTCACAACGTGATAAAGCACCGGGATTTTAGAAAACTTTTCAGAGAATACAGAAAGTATCATTGATGTCAAAGCTGACAAAATGATTTTTCACAGGACAATAATTATTTGGTAACAAAAAGAAAAAGTTTAAAATGACTCCACTCAAAATAAAACTTCTTGCCTTCAGAGGCGCACCGGATGCGGTTTTTGAAAATGCTGACATGCAAATTCAAAAACTGATTGCATCAGAAAATTATGTTCTGGTTGATGAAAACCCGGATGTATTGTATTTTCTTTCCGGCGGATCGGAAATGCCAGCCACCTAAGTCGTGACACCGGGCCGGTTTTACATACTGATCGGATCAAGACACAATAACGCCTGGGCATCGGCTACCGAAGTCAAGACATGGATGAATGCCCGCGGAATTCCTTCGCTGCTGCTGGATGAGGAAGAAGCTGATACGCGTGTGGTTCTTGAAAATTTCCTGAAAGTCAGAACAGCTCTCGAAAATCTGAATGAAAAAAGAACCGGCTTGATCGGAAATGTTTCGGACTGGCTGATTTCATCAGCCATTGATGCGAAAATTCTGAAAGAAAAAACCGGAATAGAATTGATTCAGATTCCATGGGAAAAGCTGAAGCATTTTTCGGAATATGAACCATCCGCGACATTCCTGAAATCATTTGACGGACACAACTACATTGATCTGCATGATACGGCGCGCGTGTACTCCATGCTGACTGATGCCATCGCTGCCAATAACCTTGATGCCATCACTGTGGAATGTTTTCCGATGGTAAAAAAAGACGGAGTGACTGCATGTCTGCCACTGGCGAAATTCAACAACGACGGCTTCCCGGCCGGCTGCGAAGGCGATATCACGGCCATCACAGGCATGATGCTGGGAAAAGAACTCACCGGAATGGTGCCGTGGATTGCCAATACCAATAAAGTATCCAATGAACTTTGCGTGTTTTCGCACTGCACCATTGCGCCTTGTCTGGTTGATAACATGCAGATCAAAACACATTTCGAAACAGGCCTGGGCACTGCTGTAGAAGGTGATTTCAAAAATGATGTCATTACCATTTTCCGCTTCGACAATACATTGAGCAAAGCATTTGTTGCCACTGCAAAAATCACCGGACGTCCCAAATCGCCCACTGCATGCCGGACACAGATTGAAGTAAAACTCTCTGAAAAAGAAGTTGAACTGCTGCGCAATTATCCACTGGGCAACCATCATCTGATCCTGCCGGGCGATTGCGCTGGTCTGATTAAACTCGCCTGCACTGCAATGGGTATTGAAGTATTGTAATATACCAGATGTCACTTTTTAGTGACTTACATGTCAAAGCGGGGCGTAGTCTATAATATATAGCCCGGGAAATATTCACCACTTCATTTTTTGTATTTTTCACAATACACTTTTAAACTATTTTTGTATTTTATATAATACTTTTTCTTACTTTTTTTGTATTTTGTATAATACATTTTTCGCCCGTTTTTGTATTTTCTAAAACACAATTTGCTCTCGACGGCCTCCCAACAGGCTTCCGGAACGAAATACCTCTGTGGCTGTTTGGATTTTTGTATTGAGTGTTGTTATGGAAAAAACGTTCATTGAATCAATGATGAGAGATAATTGATATATTTGTGTTTCAGCTAAGAATGTTCCTGTGTTTTAAATAATAAATCTACACAATGAATAAAGACATCAGCATTGGGAAAGACAAATGGATCAAATGGATTGATTTTGATCCCCGAACAGAATCAGTATATGACATTGATCCGATGATAGAGCCTATAACCGGATTTTTAGAGCTGTTCGAGACTGAATGCGTGGCGGAATGCTGTGGTATTGATGCCTTTGCGTTTTGGCCAGAAGACATTCAAATAGTCAAAAAAGATTTTAACTGTGAGGATTTATTAATCAAATTTCAGGAAATTAAAAACCAACTGATGCTGATAAAATCTGATGTGGTTAGAAGTAGCTTCTTAAATCAGTTATTTCGTAAAGAAGTGTTTATAAAATTGATAGAACACTTAATGGCAGAAATTAAAACAACACCCAATCCAAAAGAAAAACAAACCCATTAACGTTCATCAAGCATTTCATAATTGTCGAAAATCAGTCGAAAATAAAATTATAAAATGTCCAAGAAATTGCCTGCCAAAACGGAACCTGTTTATAATCTCATCTACACAGTGCGGGGTGTTCAGGTGATGCTTGACGAAGACCTTGCAATGGTTTATAAAGTTGACCTGAAGCGTTTAAATGAACAGGTGAAAAGAAATTCCGACCGCTTCCCGACTGCTTTTCGCTTTCAGCTTACAAAGGAAGAATGGGAAATTTTAAGGTCGCAAATTGCGACCTTAGAAACCGGACCGAAAAATATAAAGTCGCAAAATGCGACCTTAGACGATGATGGCCGTGGGAAACACCGCAAGTATTTGCCCTATGTATTTACCGAGCAGGGCGTATCTATGCTTTCGGCAGTACTGCATAGTGAAACAGCTGTAAAGGCAAGCATTGCCATCATGAATGCATTTGTGGAAATGCGTAGATTAATGGTTGACCATGCTGCTCTGTTTCAACGTATGGACAGACTCGAACTCAGACTGAATGCCAATGACCAAAAATTCGAACAGATTTTTAAAGCGCTCGACAGTGGTAAGCCCGAACCGGTAAGCGGCATTTTTTACGACGGTCAGATATTCGATGCTCATGCCTTTGTTTCGGATTTGATTCGCAAAGCGCGGAAGTCGCTGGTGCTGATTGATAATTACATTGATGATACGGTGTTTACTCTTTTTCTGAAACGTAAGACTGGCGTGAAAGTCACTTTTTATACGCGGAATATCAGCCCACAACTGAAGCTGGATGCCGAAAAGCACAAAGCCCAGCATGCACCGGTTGAGGTGAAACCCATTGCTGTTGCCCACGACCGTTTTTTGATTATTGATGATACCGAATTGTATCATATCGGTGCTTCGGTAAAGGATCTTGGTAAAAAATGGTTTGCCTTTTCCCGCATGGATACTGAAGTTGCGGATTTACTGAAACTTCTAAAGATTAGAATTAATGAGTGAATGGAAAGAATAATGATGAGTAAAAAAGTAAAACTTAAAATGACACTTAAGAAATATCACACCAATGAAATCTAACTTCAGTATTATTGACAACTACGCTTTAGAAATTGCTGGACGACATATCGACCTTCATAACAATTTTGACTTCGTTGGTTTTGAATATAATGTTGCAGACAGAGAAATAAAATTACATTGGATAAAATCAGAAGGAGCCTGGGTTGACGAAAACGAGTGCTCAAGCCTTGTTCTGACGCATACAGGAGTGACATTTTTCAGAGTAATTGAACAAGACAAAGGAAGCGCTTATGAAGACGATTGGTGCTTAGGTGAAATTACATTTTTTCCCTCGACCGCAAGAGAAATAAATGACCGCATTATTTCACAACTGAGACCAAATGAAGGCGATGATATTATTTACCACTTTGAAAATGGACAGGTTGTCAGAATCCATTGCGGACAAATTGAACTCGGGATTATGCGGTAGCATATACAACAAGCAATGACTAATCCGTCTCCAATTAAAGAATTGAAAATAACTGACAATAATCCCCCACAAACCCCCTCAATCCCTACCCCACTCTCCAACCTCTGTTTTCGCCCACCCCGCCCGGCTCAGACAACCAAATCCCCCTGACTTTAGATCCGGGGTCTCATGAAATGTAGATTCAGCAAGGGCTGCGACGGTTTTTCGGGAGATCCCGGTACCGAAGCAGGAGCTTTTTCTCATACACTGACCGGGAACTTTCTGCGCCTTTGATTTAGCAGTTTTCTGGCAAATAATGCAAAGCATTCCATTCAAAACTTGCAGAACAAAAAATCAAACATTATATTATCTGTTTTGCAAAAAATTGTATTTTTGGGTGCGATAAGACAGACGCCAAACATGTTTGTTCAAAACCGAATGCGTTGTGTGGTGGTGTTGCATCTGTAAATTAGTTGAAACACATTAATAAAAGCAAAAATGATTAAGTCAATTATATACGGGACCATTTTATCAATCCTGACTTTCTTTTCGACTTCTTTTTTGACAGTGCTTTTTCAAATCAATTCACCTCTTCACCGACTGACCGATTCTTATGAAATGAAAATTGGATTTCCATTCACATATTATCATGAATTCATGATCGATTACCCTGTGCCAAATTCCGGATGGACCATAAATAATCTGCTGTGGGATTGTTTGATAACATGGGTGATTGTAACCGGAACATTCGTGATAGCGAAAAGAATAAAAAATAAACGCGCCACAATAAAGACGGTACATCATGGCGCTGAGAAAGACACTTTATAACCAAATCTTTGGAAGTAAGCTAAAAAAGATACACGAAATGATTAAGACCCGAATAATGTATATTGAAAACAAGCAGAATTTAATCGGCGAAGCATACATTGGCCTTGTGACTTTTTCAAAAACCGGAAAATCCATACACTATAAAGGACGAACATTTCAATCATTGAATGGAAAAGGATTTAAATCCAATTATTTCGATGTTGAGACTGGAGAGGAATATTGGATTTCCGGTTGTCATAAAAATGGTGCCGATAGACTATATGGAGAGAGAGTTCCAATCTACATCGATGATGACATAAGAGAAGAATATTGGACAACAATCAGGAATAAACCAGAAAACAAGCACATAAAAGTAATAAACGGATAATAAAATCACCCCTCCCCTTCTCAAACCCAAACCCTCTCCAACCTCTGTTTCCGCCCACCCCGCCCGGCTATGACAACCAAGTGCCCCGGACGGTACCGTCAGGGAAACTTTCTGCGCCTTTGCTTTAGCAGTTTTCCCTCATACAATGCAAAGTACTACATTCATAAACAGGCAGAACAAAAAAAATTATCCTTTTTATTCGCTGATTTGCAAAATATTGTATTTTTGGGGGTGGTATGACGGAGACCATGCTAATACATCTGAAATTGGGTGTTTGTTTGGGTTTGTCATACATGAAAACAAGTTGTGCCCAGTTTATCGAAACAAGATGACGATCATAAAGATGGATAGATAAAGTGGCATTTCATAAACTAAACAGAAAAAATGAGACAATTACAATTACTTGGATTTTTCGCTTTGGTTTTAGCGTTTGTTGCATGTGGACAATCTTCTCAAAAAGAATCAAAAAAAGAAGATATAAAAACGGAAACACACAAGAACTGGAAAACACTTTCTGAGTCAGATTATTCAATTCAATATCCTGATACTTTTGACCTGGATAAATCCGGGCAAATGGGAATGAGTTTTATTCTATTATCAAAACAAACGTCGCAAAAGGATTTGTTTAGGGAGAATGTGAATCTGATGATTCAAGATTTATCAGGACGAAATATTGACCTTGATAAGTATGTTGAAATATCAGAAGAACAAATTAAGACAATGATAATGGACGGTAATTTAATTGAGTCAAAAAGAATGTCCGATAAAAACAAAGAATATCAACGATTGATTTATACTGGAAAGCAGGGACAATATGATTTGAAATGGCAACAATTATACTGGGTGGAGAACAATAAAGCCTATGTATTGACTTTGACTTGCGAAGTCAAGCAATATAATAATTATGTCTCGGTAGGAG
>Ga0116172_10002215_pt1 | contig 17095 bp, 11 predicted proteins | sample AD_UKC083_MetaG_FD_89799 | JGI IMG/M metagenome (GOLD analysis project Ga0116172, IMG submission 89799) | Active sludge microbial communities of municipal wastewater-treating anaerobic digesters from USA - AD_UKC083_MetaG | ecosystem: Engineered > Bioreactor > Anaerobic > Digestate | place: USA...
TGAACTGGCCAAGGAATATGGATTCAGAATCCGGATTACTGGTTCGGCAGACTCTGCCACAGGAAGTGTCGAAAAGAATGAAGTGGTAGCTCAAAGCCGGGCTAAGTTCATTGCGGATTATTTGGTTTCGCAAGGCGTGTCTGATGAATGTATTGAGCAGTATTCTGTTGGTGGCGTGAATGAGTCCAATCCGGCACAAGCAAATAGGAACTGCAAGATAGAGTTGCTTCTTTAGCCGTTATCCGACATTCTCTTTATCTGCCCTGAAGGAATTGCATTTTCAGGGCATTTTTATGCGTAATCTGCCATGTTTGCTTACCTGAACATATAAATTTTCACCTATTACTATAATTTTTCTCTGATTTATGCAAGCCAACTGCGGATAAATTTGTAATTTTGTCAACAAATTGCAATAATATGGATAATAAGAATCTGAATAGGTTGAAGGTCGTCTTGGCGGAGAAGGGACTGTCTAATAAATGGCTGGCAGAGCAACTGGGTGTAACCCAGGCAACTGTGTCAAAGTGGGTGACAAATACTTCACAGCCTTCAATTGAAGCACTCATGAAAATCGCTCAATTTCTGGGTGTCGGCATGGACGAGTTGGTCCGCTATGAACAAGTTCCAATTACTATAAAGGATTCCCCTGAAAAAGGTAAGGATTATGAATAGCGGCAATTCAGAGCGCTATCATACATGGAACATTTCGTTGTATTTTTCAGATATTAGATAATTTGTTATGGCCAAAATAGAGTGGGATAAGAAGACTGGAGGAGTGATCCTTAAAAGACATTATTCAAGTGAAACCTTGAGTGTGTCTCCACGTCCAGTTTTTTTTGAAGAACTTGACCTTCTAAATTTAAATAAACTAGGATGGAAGTATGCTAAGTGTCCAGAGCCTCTTTTGTGGGCTTGCAATAAGCAATATTTCTATAAAGGAGATTTCGTTTTTGAAGTTAAAGGAGCAAATGTCTATGATGCTCCAGAGGTAGTATTCCAACCTGGATTTGAAAAGCTCTCAATAAAGCCTGTTGATGTTAAAGCAATGCTTGAAAAGAATCGGGACGAATTGTTCCTTCTTGAAAGTGAAGCTATTGAATTTATCCGAGATACATATTTGATGTACTCTTCTGCCAAAGATACCATCAAAGCTGCAAAAGCCAATGAACTAGACTTCGAGGCGCTGGCTGCTAGGATGGAGAAATCCACCAAGCAGAAGATGGCAATCGTAAAACAGGATTGCGAATCTTTTGATGTTATGCCTCTGGATGCCGCAGAAGCAAGCGGTAAACGCATATATCAAACTACACGAATAGATAAATTCCTCGCATCCTTCTCTGGAGGCAAAGATTCCCAAGTTGTTCTTGATCTATGTACCAGAGCCATCCCACCTCAAGATTTCGAGGTTATCTATTCTGATACTGGATATGAGTTGCCTCCGTCTCTAAAACTCTATAAAGAAATTGAGGAGTATTATCATAAGCTGTATCCGGAACTGAAATTTTCGATTGCTAAGAATCATGCATCTGTTCTTAGTTATTGGGACAAAATTGGAACGCCATCTGATACACATCGTTGGTGTTGTGCTGTTATGAAGACTGGCCCCTTGTACAAATTGCTCAAGACAGAGGATAATAAGCAGGCGAAGGTTCTTACTTTCGATGGAGTAAGAGCAGAAGAGAGCACAAGACGTTCTGGGTATAGTAGAATTGGTAAAGGCGTAAAGCACAGCACAGTGATCAACGCCAGCCCAATCCTTTATTGGAATTCCGTTGAAATATTCTTGTACTTATTCAAGTATTCTCTTCCAATCAACCAGGCGTACAGAAATGGAATGACCCGTGTTGGCTGCCTTATTTGTCCGTTCTCATCAGAATGGAATGACATGGTTTCAAGTACATGTTATTATGAGAGTTTGAGGCCGTTCCTCGATAGAATTGAAAAATTAACTGCTAATTCTGGCATTAAAGATGTCAGAGACTATATCAAACAAGGCAATTGGAAAAGGCGTGCTGGCAGTCGAGACATCCATTTCCCTTCATTCATGCAAATTAGGGAAAAGAAGCCTGATATCAGTTTTGTCATTACAAACCCTCAAAAAGACGTACTCACTTGGCTTACTGCTGTCGGTCCCTATCAGACCTCAGTAAAAGATAATAACACAATCATTGGTGAACTGCGTTATGAAAAACAAATCTATAAGTTTGATATCTCTAATAAGCATGATGCAACCGTAGTAACTTTCCACAATACCCAAAGTTCTCCGACTCTTCAAGGCCTTTTAAAAAGAGCTTTTTATAAATCTACATATTGTATTGATTGTGGCGTATGCGAGGTTGAGTGCCCAACAGGTGCCCTATCGATTTTACCAAAACCAGCAATCAATACCCAAAAATGCATACACTGTCAAAAGTGCTTGCTATTCCACCCTCATGGGTGTATTTCCGCAGACTCTCTTACTGAGACTGGTATCCAAGGTAGTGAACAAAAGACAAATAATATGAAACTCATAAGCTACAACAACTTCGGTATGAATGGTGACTGGACTGAGTATTATCTTTCCAATTACGAATCATATTTCGATGACAACTCACATGGTCTTCACATCAAGGAACAACTTCCAAACTTTATCAAGTGGTTGGTGCAGGCCGAAATAATGAATGATTCCAAAAATAAAGAAATCACTGAGTTGGGTAAAAAACTTGCTGACATTTACATCGATCAGCCTGAACTCCTATGGCAAATCATCTGGATAAATCTATCGTACAATGCCCCTATTGCAAAATGGTATAAAGAACATGTATCATGGGGTATGACATTTACCCAGAATGATCTTGAAGAAATGCTCAAATCCGATTATCCGGATGTTGGTGAGAAGACCATACACAATATTCTCTACGCTATGTTTAGGACATTCAAGGAAAGTCCTATTGGTGAGATGGGACAGCTTATCGCCGAATCAAAGACACAGTACAAAAAGGAAAGTCAGGTAGATGTTGAAAGAGCAACCGTCGCTTATTCCCTATACAAATATGCAGAATCAAAAGGAATCCGCACATTCAGAGTTGCCGACTTATATTCTGACAGTAATGAATCTGGTATTTATAGAGAGTTTGGTATAGAGAAAGAAGATTTGAAGAGCATTCTTCGCTCTCTCAACAGTGACAATAATAGGCTTATCATTGCTGAGCTGAATATGGGTCTTGATAATATCACGCTTAGAGAGGACATTAAGCCTATAGACGTTTTGAACAATCTGGCTTAAGTAGAGATTATGGACCATAATATCACCAAAGCAGAAATCCTTCACACGGTCGAGAATTTACACTGCGCTGTAATTCGCGGCCAGGTGATTGTTGCAAAACCCGTATTCATCCTTGCGCTTATTCAGGGAATTGAGGATGGCACAATCACCATTAACAAGTTTGTATGGGATAGAAAAGACGCTCAGTATCGTGCGCTGTATGGCAATTATAAGAGCATTTTTTCTGGATACCTGCCTGGGACATATATGACACCGATATACAAACCATTCGTGCATCTTAGTACCGACAAACTGTGGATTTTGAACAGAAGGCAGCAGTCTACGCTTCCTGATCATGCATATGGAGCATTCCTCAAGGATGATTTTACATATGCTGAACTTCAAGGTATATTTTGGGAGATGTTAAACAACTATACTGAACGAGAGACCATCAAGGAACTCATTCTGAATAAATATATTAGGACTCGATAAATACATTGCTATGGCAAACTCATATAACGACATTATCACACTAAGTAAAACGAGGACTGTTTATAACATCCGTGAGGAGGCACCTACAGACTGGAAGACCTTTATTGCTAACGACCAGTTTAATGAAGTCCTTTCACATGCCGTTAAATCTGTATTGAACAACGACGCAGAAACGCACAAGTCTGTATGGATTTCCGGCACTTACGGAACAGGAAAATCACATGCTGCGGCAGTTATCAAACATCTGCTATGTGATCCAGTTGAGGACATTATGGATTACATCAACATCGAGTACAAAGACAAGAAGTTTGAGACGCTCCGTACAAATCTGATTACCCTTAGGGAGCAAAAAAGACTTTTCCCGGTAAGCCTCTACGGACAGCAGAGCATTACACATGAGGAGGATTTTTCTCTCCAGATTCAAAGAGAGGTCAAATCCGCACTCAAAAAAGCCGGAGTTGATATTACTATTCATACAGACTTCGACAGTTACGTGAAACATATTGACGAAAAACCTGAGTTTTGGGAAATGCTCATAGAGCAGTCGCCAAAGTTAAAGGCAGCTGTCAAGGATACTAAGAGGCTCAGGTCTGAGCTTGTCGCTGGCGAAGTTGGTGTCTTAGATAAAGCTAATGAAGCTTTGCGTGAAAGTAGGCTTGACGTGAGGCTTGACGCAGAAAATCTCCGTCAGTGGATTATTGAAGTTCAAAATAAACTGAGGGAAGCGAATGTAGCTGATGGTCTTCTCATTATATGGGATGAGTTTACGGAAATTGGCAAATCAGCAATTGGAGAACGACTCCTTGGTCTGATTCAAGATATTGAGGAGACCTTTGAGAATGATGAAAACGATAGCTATTTCCTTTTCATATCTCATCCTTCTGTATTAAACCTTCTCAACGAGGAGAAAAGAAACCAGACAATCGGTCGTTATCACTACATGCCTTACAACATGGCTCAAGTGTCTGCGTTCAAAATTATGTCCAGGAAGTTCAATATCGTGGATGGCGAAGCGCATGCAAAGCTGGTTTCGGAGTTCTTTGATGCTCACAGCGGTCTTTTAGACATTTTCACTGCTGAATCAAATCAGAAGGAAGACACCAAGAAGGATATTCAGAACCTTTATCCTCTCCACCCTGCAACTGCTAACCTGGCCACCTTCTACGCCCGAGAGGCAGGCTCTTCGAGCCGAAGCGTATTTGAGTTCCTTGCTTGCGATGCCGTGAAGGCATTCTTTGCAGACGAACAGAAATATCACGACCAAGACACCATCACCCCAGACTATCTGTGGGACTATGTAATTGATGCATTCAACGAAGAAAGCCAGAAATTCGGAGCCGTTACAGAGCGATTCAATTCATACCACACAATTGTCGAACACATGGGCCCTGAGTATTCTGCTGTTTTCAAAGGCATACTCTTGCTTAATGCTCTAAACAACATCGCCAATCACCCTACAGTTACTCCTTCTGTAGATAACATCAGAAATCTTTTTGTTGGAACAGCAATAGAGAGCAGTCTTGACACCATCCTTGATTTCTTCAACACGAAGAGCATTATTCAGAGACTCCCTGGTGATATTTTCTCAATCCAGTTTAGCGCACTGCCTTCTGATGAGATAGAGAAGATCAAGAGTGACTTAATAAGCGGACAGTTCTCATCAACCGACAAAGTGGCAAAGTTCTCAGATATTGCACCTACTGAATTCAATCGGAACTGGGCAAATATAGCGAGACCTTATAGGCTTGAAATTTTCAGCCAGCAGGCCAACGAATATACACTTGTCAACCAGATTGAGAATGTTCAGAAGCAAGCAAAAGGTTATGAGGTATTCGTTGCCTTGCTGGTGGCCAAAACGTTTGATGAACTCAATTTCTTGAAAGCTGTTGCTCGCAATAATACTCAGAATGGTCGACTGAAGAATATGGTTGTCATTGTATTTGATGCGACACTTGAGCAGACAAACTACGATAGGTTCATTGATTTCATGGCAAATGCCAACTGTGCTCAACGACATAATCTCGGACCTCAGCAGGAAACTTGTACCACTAATGCCAAGAAACTTGTGAAAGAATGGGTTAACAGGATTAAAGGAGGTAACTTCACATACTATATTTCAGATATTGAGGAAACTTGTCCAGGTAACAAGTTCGTATCAACTATCAACAATAGCGTCGCCCCTATTATCTTCCCAGAAGGACCTGAATCATTGGAGATCATTAAAGCACGATTCTCAAAGACCTACTGGAAGAAAGCTGCCGTAAAGACTGCCGTTGACGCTATCCTTCAGTTCAACACCAAGGATGAGGTTATCAATAAAGTCGGGGGCCAAGGTAAGCACGTTGAGTACCTGCTGCAGGACAGCGTTGATAATGACCTTGTATGGAAGGACGATGTTGATATAAATCACCCTCTGAAGAAGGTTTGTGACTATATCGACGGCGTATTCAGCAAGACCAATAGGAACCAGGAGTTCAACCTTGGCGAGAAGTTGGAGGCACTTTCTAGACCACCGTACGGTCTTTTCCAGTCATACGCTGGCATGGCCATGGTTGCCTTTGGCATGAGGAAATATGTTAAGCAGATTTTCGACACAAGCGGCAAGCCGAGAGAGGCACGCCACGTTGTGGATGATGTTTGCGAAATGTTCAAAGCATGGGAGGACGGCAAGAAGAGCAACAAGCTGAACTTCATGTTTGAGTCCAAGGAGTCATCTGACCTCTGCAAGAGATTTATCAATGTATTTCAGCTCAAGAAGTTGCCTGGATATAAGGATGTTTCTAGTCTTACAGATGCAAGGTGGGCTGTTCTAGAGTATTGCAATCGCAAAGGTTATCCTCTTTGGAGTTTGAAGTACTCAGGATGCGCAGAAAACCTTATTCCGCTCATCGACAATATCACAAAGGTTTGTGACCCTAACGGTCTTGCAAACCAGGATCTCATTGGAACAACAGCCAATCAGCTTAAGAATCTTGAGATTGACATGACTATGCTTCTTGTAACGGAGGAGAATTTCAAAAAGGGATTCGAGATATACGTAAAGAATGATGCAGTTGCACATGTAAGCGATTCCGAGCTTGATGAGGTTTATGACTATATTAAGAAGCACCTGCAGGGAGAGATAGGACGATGGTCAGAATCTGAGGTTGAATCACAGGTGAAGAACTGGAGAATTGAGAAGAGTTTCCAACCTCAACCACAACCTACACCTGACGGCGGTCAAACCCAGTCTGGAGGCAATAGCTGGACACCTGGTGGCCAGGGCGGATTTGGTGGCAGTTCAACTGCTTCAACCAAAGAAAAAGCTAAGAAGAAGTTAAGTGAGACTGATGCTGAAAGCATCAAGCGCGCAATCGAGAGACTATGTGAGAGCGAGAATGACTTAATCATAGAAACTATTCTCAAGTATGTATAAAGATTTTGACAGATTAGATAGCTTATTTGAGGCTATCAAGTCAGACAAGGAAGCTAACGGTAGCAATTCTTCAACATTGAATCGCTATCCTATCCGCTTTGTGCTGTTTGATAGTTTTCGCGACCAATATGCTTTCACTCTCAGAATGGTTACTGACATGGGGGTTAAGAGCGCAAGCATACAATCGTGGATTGATGCAGAATATCCGGATATACTTATTACGCATCAGAAGCTTGCGAGTGAGATCGATAAATATATCAAAGGACTAGATGGAGGAGACATCGTAATTACCCCGTTCTCAGAGGTCGCTCGATTCTATGATAACATAGAGAACAAGGAATTTGATACACTCATTAGGACTATCAAAGGTATTGAGAGCAGCGATAGGGCCTGGGCCATGCGCCAACGTGTTTATATCTCAATTGTGGGTCTTGAAGCTAAAATGTCCACCTTCAAAGAGGACCAGCAGATTTTTATTTGGTACACTCATAGCGATGAGAGTGAGGCAGTACAACGCCTGATCCTTACTGATAGCACTTGCTATGGCGTGACCGGTTATGAAGATAGCTACTATCGCATCAAAGATGTCAAGTCTTGGGTTGACTTATGGAAGAACCAGGATGCTATTGACAAACCAAACATCCTGTGTGAATCGAAATCACTCTTCTCAAACTCATGTTATGCAAAGCCGGACAATGCTTTTCAGATAATCACATGTAACAATGTGCATGAGTTCCTTTCCAAAGGTTTGCAGCTCAATCTTGCAGGCGTTAAATTCAAAGATAATGAAATTGAGTACTGGGAGACTTTGGCAAAGGAAGTTGATTTGACGAAGAAGTTTGACTTCAAAAGATTCGTTCACAAACACTTTTCTGTTCAGGAGATCGACTCATACCAGACATTCACAAGACTTTGGTTCGAGCAACCGGATTGTTACAGCCATTGGCTTGCCAGTAGGTATCTTGCCATAGAATTTAAGGGCACATATCTGGAGGGAATAACATCTACTCTTACCCAATACAATGACATTGAGTTTTTCTCTGCTGTCGCGGATACTATTCCTTCAGCAGAGAAGGATATTGAGTGCAGGGCATACATTCTTTCCGAGGCGGCAAAACGCGAAAGAAAACTTCCGGACGAAATCATCGGCAAAGTTCTGAGAAAACTTGAGAAAGTCGCTCAAGATGAAGGCTACATTCAGGCCATCAAACTGTTCACCAGAATATCTGATGAAGAAAAACGTCTTGCAATTTCTTGGGTTGGTGAAGGACACATAAAGATAGAAACAATAAAGGATTTCTATCCAGAGCTATATTATTACCTTCATTCTACAGAATGTGCCGTACAAAGCGGTGCTGATTGGGCAGTAGAATATATTGAGAAATACAAGGCATCCAAAGTTGCCGACAAGATTCTACCAGAGTATGCTGCTGCAATTTCAGAACTCAATGGCTCAACTCCTACATTCCTGAAGTGGTATCAGTCATTGAAGACTACCCGCTCTGCACTAGGCTCTAGAAAAGACATCGACGTAATATACTGGATTGATGGTCTTGGTATTGATTGGATAAACCTTGTCGCCGAATTAGTAAAGAAGCACAACCAAAATAACATCTATCTAAACGAGGTGTTGATTGCAAGATCTCTGCTTCCTACCGTAACTTCTGTAAATAAGGCAGATTTACTGAAACTGCTTCCTGCAGGAAGTGAACTTCCTAAAGAAGGAGATATTGATGGAATGGCGCACAGAAACACGAATTTTTATCCCCAGTATATTGTTGATGAGGTGAAGAAGGTTACTGAAACTGTCAACAAGATTCTTCAGAAATACGCCGGCAAAAAGATAGCCATTGTATCTGATCATGGCATAACCTACCTTGCTCAAAGGGGCGATGGATTGAATCTTGGTGGATACGATTTCCATCATTTTGGAAGGTACGGTACAAAGAAAAACGGTGCTGTTACTTATGATAACAATTATTTTACACTGGATGATAACAAAACAATAGTTTCTCTGACATACAGGACAGTTGGTAGCAAAATAAATGACGGCCAAGGCGCTCATGGCGGTTGTACTCCGGAAGAGGTCCTCGTCCCAATCTTCATTATTTCATCCTCACCAAATGCCAAGAACTGGTACGCAAAAGCTGCTATTGATGAGATTCTTGCATCATCTCCTATTGCCAAATTCAAGATTATTGGTCTGACATCAGATGAGATGCCAAAGCTTGCGTATAACGGTACAACCTATGCGCTGCACAAGAATGAAGACGGCCTCTATGAGAGCGACGAGATAAAGAACCTTGACCAGAATATCAAGATTTTTACCATCAAGGTAGGGGAAACATCGGAAGACACGCGAATCGACGTAAATACAGGAACTGTGGTAGAAGACCAGTTCGCAGACTTTTTTTAGTGTAGAAAATGAGACAAGAATTATCTGAAAAAATAAGGCAGAACTTTTCTGCCATGTCAATATTCAAGGATCCTGAGTCAACAAATAGTTTGTTCTCCGGACGAAATCTACCGTCTTTTGTGAAGGACTTCCTCCTGAAGAGGTACATTGATTTGGACGGTAACCTTAACAGAAACGGACTTACCAGTTTCCTTGATATGGTTATCCCACAGAATCCTTCTGAGGTCAAGGACAGACTCTATGCTGGCCAAGACTTGACTTTGTTATGCCGATTCATCATTTATATTGACCTTATAAAGAACGTAAAGAGGTTTTCCATTCCTGATATGGGAATTAAGCTCAACGAAGGGCAGATACCCGATTACGTTTGCGATAAGCATAAAGGTGAGCTTGTGGATGGCGAGACATGGGGTATTATCAAGATTTGCCTTATGCCAGACTCTGACGGCAAAAAGAATCATGTGGAGATGATTGACTATAAGCCGTTCAAGCCATATTCATCTGTGGATGTAAATTACCTTGCAGATGCACGCAAAAACTTCTCAACTGAGGAGTGGATTGACGTGATGCTTTCCGCAATGGAGTACGACCCTGACGGCTTTGAGAGTGTTACACAAAAAATCGAGTTTCTTACACGTTTGCTGATTTTCGTTGAGCCAAGACTCAATGTAATAGAATTAGCTCCAAAAGGTACAGGTAAATCATACGTCTTCGGCAATCTTACGAAATACGGTTGGCTGGTGAGTGGTGGCAAGGTGACTCGTGCAAAACTTTTCTGGGATAAAAATAAGCAGCAGAATGGCATTATTAAGAACCATGATTTCACTGCATTCGATGAGATTCAAACGATTGTATTCCAGGAACCATCAGAAATTCAGGCTGCGTTGAAGTCATACCTGGAAAGTGGCAAGACAACTATTGACAATCAGGAATTTACTTCTGAGTGTGGACTTATGCTGATGGGTAATATTCCTCTAACTGCAGACAAACTTCCGATATCTCCAATGTACTTTGACAACCTACCTGAAAACTTCAGGGAGTCTGCTTTGTTGGATAGATTCCATTGTTTTATTGAAGGTTGGAAACTCCCTCGTATAAACACAAGCATGATCCTAAAAGGCTGGACTATTAATGTCGAATATTTCTCGGAAATTCTTCACGCTCTTCGAACACAGAATATATATAGCCAGTTATATGATCAAATTGTGCAGATTGAGCCCAATACGGATATGCGTGATGCAAAAGCCGTGAAGAGGATTGCAACTGCCTATATGAAGATAATTTTCCCTCACTGGAGGAAATTGGAAGATGTTGACCTGAACGAGTTCGCTATCTTCTGTCTGAACCCTGCGCTCAATAGAAGAGGCATTGTGAAAGAACAATGCCATAATATTGATCCTGAGTTTAAGAGTGCATTGTCAGGAATTTCATTGAAGTAAGATGATAGAAACGCCGTCGTTCCCATTTGTAGAAGGGGCTCGCATATATCAAATAGAAGCCTTGAATGCCTGGAAAGGAAATGGGTATCAGGGATTCTTTGCCATGGCCACAGGTACTGGGAAAACAATAACGGCACTTAATTGTCTTCTTGATATCTTTCAAACAGAAGGACGTTATAGATGCATCATTGTTGTCCCAACGATATCACTCGTTGATCAATGGGTCCGAGAGGTGCGGAAATTCCATTTCGTAAATATTGTCAAAATCAGTTCAAAAGAACGCAATTGGAAAGATGATATTTCACGTTTGACTGCAAGTGCATGTTTTGATAGGAATTCATCATTTGTGGTTATTTCTACCTATGCTTCACTTGCCAAAAAAGAAGTTTTAGGCTGGTTGGAAGATCTCCCTGATGATACGCTTGTCATAGCTGACGAAGCCCATAATCTTGGTTCACCACTTCTTATTAATGCAATCCAGAGACTTCCTTTCAAGAGACGACTAGGATTGTCTGCTACACCTAAAAGACAGTTTGATAAAGTAGGGAATGAGGCAATAACTCGATACTTTAATGTGTTCAGTGGGTACACATTTGAGTATTCGATGAAACTTGCTATAGAAAATGGAGTTCTATGTCACTATCTGTATTACCCCCATATCGTTCAACTTAATGAGTATGAAATGGAGGAATATAGTGTACTATCTAGAAAGATAGGCAAATTTTATGACCCTGATACTGATTCCTTTAAAGACAGTCCTATTCTCACCGCTTTACTGATTAAAAGGAAGCGAATTATCCATAAAGCTTCTGCGAAGATTGTTGAATTTGAACGAATCATCAATGACCTATTTGAAGAGAAAGGCTCTCTCAAATACACAATGGTCTATGCTCCTGAAGGAGTGTGTCCTGATGAGGTCTTATTTTCAGCTGATATTGATGACAGAGATTCCCTCGAAGAGGATGAGCTACCAATGATAGACATCTACACAAGAATCGTAAGCAACGTAGATAAGAGAATTACCGTTGAACAGTTTACTTCAAAAGAGAGTGATAGAGCCCGGATCCTATCCGACTTTACGAATGGTTCTACAAATGTTCTTGTGGCAATGAAATGTCTCGATGAGGGCGTTGATATTCCTAGAGCAGAGAATGCTATCTTTTGTTCAAGTACCGGTAATCCTAGACAATTCATACAGCGAAGAGGTAGAATACTTAGAACACATCCAGATAAACAAGTGGCATGCATTCATGACCTTGTTGTTGCCCCATACGTCGATCCTGGTTATGAAACCTATGCTATGGAGCGCTCACTCATTCGAACGGAGCTGAAGCGAGTTCGAGACTTTGCATCGCTTTCCGATAATCCATCATATTCCGAGAATACATTACAAGATATAACTAATTACTACTCAATTAATCTCCTTGACGATGAGCAAAACTGACAACATCTTTGCAAAAGTTATTTCAAACCCTGCAATATGTAAGGAGTACGGAATAACTGATCCTGAAAGATATGATAATATCGCCTTAGGATTAAAATCATCAAATGGCTATGTTCAAGCCATCGCGCAGATTCTTAAAGAAGTTTCTTTTACTTATGAATCAAAGCGTCAAGACATGGCTATTCGCCATAAAGAAGGAACTGTGGTTCTTGAAGAGAACGAGATGAAGTCAATTTATAGAAAGATTGTTGGCATTTTAGAAAAGACTCGGTAATATGATTATTAAGAAGCTAATAATAAAAAACTTCCGTAGCTATTATGGGGAAAAGGTCTTTGAATTTCAAAAGGGACTTAACCTCATTTTGGGCGCTAATGGAGATGGTAAAACTACTTTCTTCGATGCACTTGATTTTGTCTTTTCGATTGACGATGTGGAACGAAGATCGTTCTCATATTCAGCGTGTGTATCCAAAAAGATGTTTTCTGAATTGGCACCTGGCGCAACCGGAAAAGTAATGGTTTCTGTTGATGTTCTCAATTCAGACAATAGACCTAGAACCATCGAACGAGAAATGGAGGTCCGCAAAAAGGAAGATGGTACCATGTCAATAGTTTCAAGTTCTCACCTAGGCTACCTGCCTTTGATAAACGGTGGAAGAAAAACAGTCATGGTGAAGGATCTTCTTTACGGTGAAGGATTATTCCCGCCCATCATCAAGAAGTATTCTTTGTTCAAAGGCGAGAAAGCTCTTAATATATTTGAAGATAAAACCACACTTAAAAATTTAATCAACCTATTCTCTGACATCAAAGATTTAGGCCCGTATAAGGATTTTGCAAAATTTGGAGAAGACACTTCAAGCCGTGCAGTAACTAATGCGCAAAGGAAAGACAAACAAGCCGGTGAGGCAGCAGCTCAGTTGTTAAGAGAGAAAGAGCTGTTAGAGAGCTATCTTGCACAGGAGAATAGCAGATTGGCGGATCTTCGAACAACATATTCAGATAATCAGGCTCGCATAGATGCTATTGAAGCGGACCTCGAGACAATTGAGTTAGTTCATGGAATGCAGGATGCCATAAAGGACTTACAGGATGAAGTTGACATTTTGAGGGACAAACTGGATGAGAATTACTCAACCAATCTTTTAGACAGGCTTTGGATATTAAATGGATTCCAGCCTGTTCTTGAAGAATTTGCTGAAAAGATGAGTGATTTCTCTGAGAAAAAGCAGACTCTCATAAATATTGAGAAAGAGCGCGCCATTAGAGAGAAAGCTGAACGTGAGGCAGAAGCAAAAACCATTGCTGAGCTCAAAGCAAAGCTAACAGAATTGCCATGGTATATACCCGATGTCAAAACAATGCAGAGTATGCTCGAGAAGGAGCGATGCCTTGTGTGTGGCACTGAGGCTCCAAAGGGGTCATCAGCATACGCTCATATTGCGAAGCACCTGGAGGAAGCTTTAGAACATATTAATAAAACCCACAAACAGGAGCATAAAGAGGAAATTGTAGAGGAATTGTTTAAACTGCGGAATGTTGAAAGTCTGCATCAGATGAGCATCCAACTATACCAATATGGCATTAATTTAAATGACATATCCGCTGAAATTGAAAAAGAAAAGTCACGAAACGATGGCCTTCATCTTGAGATTCAGGACAAGAATCAAACAATTGATGAAAAGCAAACTGAAATGGCTAGAGTATTGTCTCAATCAGCCTCGGGTCATGACATAGGTGAGTTGGCCGGCAGTTGGCTTAATATCAAGCATTGGTATAAAACAAGAGAAGACGCAAGCATAGAGATTGAAAGAATAACGTCCAAAAGGATTCCGGAACTCAAGAAAAAGATTGCAGAGAATACAGAGAAATATAAAAAGGCTGTAGTCGATATAACAGCAAAGGAATTCCTTAAAATAAATACTTTTTACAAGCTCTTAGGAGATGCGCTTGAAAGAGCCGAATCAAGGACTTTGGAAGAATTTATGGATAAACTGGCAACGACAGCAAACCGATTCCTAGAAATGCTCAATATTGATGATTTTACGGGCGAAATAGACATCAGCCGCGATTTTCGGGACAATTCCATAAACGTTCATCTTGTTGGCAGTGATGGTAAGAATATTGACAATCCTAACACATCATTGTTTACTACCATGCATCTTAGTGTACTATTCGCAATTTCGGAGTTAACCAAGGATAATCTTAATAGTGAATACCCGATGATTCTTGATGCCCCGACTTCATCGTTTGACGAAGGTAAAGATAAAACCTTCTATCAGGTAATGAATGAGAAACTTGATAAGCAGTGCATCATTGTCACAAAAAGTTATCTCTATAAGGATGAAAGCGACAAGTTTGCCGTAGATGAAAAGGGTATCCAAAAGCTCCTGAGCGTTAAGCATATTCCTGTTTACAGAATCCAAAAACGTACAGGATTTGATAAGAAGGATCAGTCCACAATTGAAACAATCGTAACACCATTATTCTAAGCTTTATGGAGGTAGTATTAGGAAATCTATACGAGGCTTGGTTAGAGAATACCAACTCTCAATTTGAAGAAGATACTTTCTTGGAACCAATCATCAAAAGATATTGTTATTGGCATGGTGGTACAACCGATAAGGTGGACATTAAGGGAAAGACCTTTAACGCTGCTTATGAAATATACATATATGCGTTCTTCCTTGGGATATATGCTAACAAGCGACGTCCTCTTGTTGGAAACAAAAGAAATTTCAGTATGGAAATGAAACGTTGGGGAAACATCAACCTTAGTATGTTCCCTGACCGCAGAACGTATTCACAGATTCAGAAATATGTGTTTTCAGCATTGATTGCAAAGAGTGATATAGATTTGTTGGCAATTGATAGAGGAGATTTGAGTATTCCGGATGGAGTGTCAATCCTGATGAGGACGTTAAGCGAATATGCAAATGGCGGCTTTTATCTAATGAAGGAAAAAATGGAGTCCGTTCCAGACTACTTTGATGGCCAACAGAGTTTCCTGACATTTATATCAAAATATGCTCAAAAATCAAAACAGTAAGTCGCCAGGTAAATAAGGGCTTCTGCATAATTCCCGATAAACACTATATGGAAGAGCCAAGCATAAAGTGCTATATTCACAATGGCACGCCAAACTATAAGATTCATACGCTTGTCAAAAAATGCGATGATCCGAAATCTTTATTGTTGGATGATCAAAGTAATGAATATTGTGTTATTCAGGATTATATTCGAGAATACGCATTAGAAAGGGCGAAGCAACAGATTGGAAGGAGACCTCTTGGAATATTCACACATCCAGAAGAAATAGGTGAAGAATTATTCCGTCTGTTTGACGAATATGTTGAGAAGAATATCAAAGACAATCTTTTTTATGAAGAGATTGAAGAACCTCGTTTCTGGACAATTAAAAGAGAAAAGATTGATCTTCCTGACAAACTGTACTTCTTCAATCGAGATGCAGAAGGACATGGTATTGAAACTGGAGATGTAATAATTCGCATGGTAAGAGAGTTCATGCAGCGAGGGTTTTGGCACTTTGGCTTCAAAAATTCATCTCGATACATTGTTGATGTACAAGACTTTCCGACTATGGTCACAGATGAGTATAATCGACCTTGTTGGATTGATTCAGTGAATATGAAGTGCGAGCCTGTCTTATGGTTCGGATTAGAAGCTCAGAATCCTATTGGCATTTGGACCATAGGATGTAACTCAGATGAAAATGGTTGGAAGTCTTTTTGGTTCAATAGTTTTTGGCAGATGGATTGGAACGCTCTATTTGGAGGGTTTGACGATTACTATACTGTCTGGATGTTTGCAGAATGTGGCATGGAAGAACCTTCAGAAGACTTTTTTCGTGTTCGCTCTGAGTGTCCAATCATTTTGAGCGGTGAAGATTCTGATGCAGATTTACAAACAAAAATCGTAGAATTTGCAAAATCCTTATACAAAAATGGCAAATACGCTCGCTTAGACAATATCTTCTCAACAAAGATGTCAGACATAAAAACGGAATCACTGAGAAATGCGGTGTACAAATATGGCTTTGACTATGGAGCATCATTCTATGCTGATTACCCTGATGATGTCAAAGTTATATTGAATAACGAAGCTGAGTACGGCATCTTAGATATTTACGATTCGGGTCCAGAAGTAATAGGAAGCGGCATGCTGTCAGAAATTGAGGCAAATGATTACTTCAACAAAGATTTGTTCTCACAAGATGAATATGCATTAGATTTCTACGATCTTCTTGAAAAGTATCTTGATTATGAAGACTTGTCTGAAGCTTTTGATAATGGAATGACTGATGCCATAAAAGAAAAATATGGTATTGAAGGCTTCAAAGAATTATACTCAGAGTTCTAAATGCTTTGAGCGCCCCCTATGAGATAGAGACAGCCATCGCATTTAGTAGTTTGCAATGGCTGTTCTATTTATCGACTTCTATGAAAATGCTGCTGTTCTTCTTCAACCTGCTTGGCCGCCTGTTCCTGGACAGGAGAGGCTTCCTGTTGATTTGTCTGGGCGTTGGCTATGCCAGCTTTGAGTTGTACCAGACCCCTATTACTTGGACAAAAAAGTCAAACTGGTTGAGCTATTCTCGTATCATAAATTGGGGTTGACGAACAAA
>Ga0116172_10002225_pt1 | contig 17037 bp, 10 predicted proteins | sample AD_UKC083_MetaG_FD_89799 | JGI IMG/M metagenome (GOLD analysis project Ga0116172, IMG submission 89799) | Active sludge microbial communities of municipal wastewater-treating anaerobic digesters from USA - AD_UKC083_MetaG | ecosystem: Engineered > Bioreactor > Anaerobic > Digestate | place: USA...
TGCCACTTTTGATTTAAAAGAGGAGCTAAACTTTTTTCTTGAACTTCTTTCCATAAGACAACTTTTAATTATTTATACGTTAAATTTTTAATTTTGTTGTCCTAAAAAAGGGGACCATTATAGCATAGATTGGTTGGTCTTTTTGTGTTGGTTCATGTTCTTGGTAAAAGATCAAAAAATCTACAAAACTTGAATTTCCTGAAAACTGTTTTAACATAAACACGATTTACCTTATTGCAACGAAAACCTGTTACTTCATAAGTAAACGTAAATTTATCATTTTCTAAAATAGGGAAAATGCGAAGAGTATCAATAAATACTGCAGACCCATAATCTTTAGCAAATTTTCTAAATATTGTCGCCAATACTTCTTTCTTAGGACGTTCTTCTGTTAAAAACCATAGATTGTTTTTCACCGTTGTAAAATATAAAGTTGTTCTTTAATCATTTTTTTGTGTTTACTTTCTCCTCTATTATTACTTTTAAAACGAGTGTAATCAAACTCTATTAAATCAACTTTTCCAAAAGCTTGTAATATGGAAATTATTTGCTCTTGTGGCATAATTCCTTCATTATTATAACTTAAAATTAAAGTGTTGTATTTTCCAAATTTTGCAATTGTTTCTAATTCCTGCAATGCAGTTATTGTATTGCAAAATTTAGATTTTTGATTTTCATAGTTGGCTCTTAATCCTGTAACTCCCTTAATAACTGGATTGTCATATTTTGCAATTGTTTCTAATAAATGATAATTTGGTGCATATTGTCGTTGATTGTATGGTGGGTCTAAATAAAAAATATCCGCTTCAACTTCACCAAGGAGATTGACTGAATTTTCGTTAAAACACTGATTATCAAAATCATTTATTATAAACTCAGTTGGTCGTAATTCCATTTTTTTAACTGCTCTAGGGTCCCATTTTTTATGAAATGCTGCATATACACCTGCTATATTTGCGTAAAATGGAACTGTTTCAACTAAACAAGCTAATAACACAAAATATTCATTTTCCGAAATTATTTTTTCTATTCTCCAATTTTCAATTTGCTGACGAATTGCATCAATAATTTTCCCATTCTCATCTGAAAAATACATTCTCGGAATTTCGAGGTGTTGTGTTCCACTTGGAGTATAATTTTGAGCAATAAATCCATTTATCGGCTCTATTTGATTAAGATACTCTACAACTTTATATAAAGGCGAAGCAAACAAACTCCGACTTTGAAAACTGAGCTTATTTAACAGTTTTTCAAAATATAATTCCTCGTTATTTTTTATGTATGCTTGCTGTAAAACATAAGAGAAATAAAGTAAATCTGAGGAATAAACCTGATAGTTTAATTTTTTAAAAAACTTACCAACATTTGCTGTCCCTGAAAAAAAATCGAAAAAAGAATTTCCTTTAATGTTTTTTGATTGCATTGCTTGGTATATCTTATCAAGCAAATTCTCTTTGTTTCCAATATACCTCATAAATCAAAATAAATTATCAAAAAGTGTTGGTTCTTTAATTGGTTTTTCAGGTTCGTAATTTGTTATTAAAACTTCTATGCTCGCATTTTTATCACGCACAATAGTTTGATAATTAGAATTTGAATAGTTGTAATCAATAAAATTAATTTTATAATTTGGATTGTTATTAATCCAAGTTTTCAAAATCTTATTTGATTTCCCCTTGTGTTCTAACACATTAGAAAGAGCAAATTTTATATTTTTCCCATTCAAATCATCTAACAAATTCAATAATTCTTCTTCTTCTTTTTCTGTCCATCCTTTAAAACCACGTTTTCCGTCATTATAAGTTCCTGTTGTAATTAAATAAGGTGGATCGCAATAAACAAAATCGTTTATTCCAAAATTGGAAAAATCAAAATCATTAAAACAAAAATCAGAAAATTCAATATTTATCTCTTTTATTCTAAGGATAAAACGCACTAAATTTTGCCTCATTGTAGCATTAAAACTACTTCGTTCACGACCAAAAGGATTGTTAAACTCGTGGCTATTATTAAAGCGAATTTGATGATTGAAAGAAAATGCAACTAAAACAAACAAATCTAAAGGGTTTTTATGTTCATTATACTCTTTTCGTAAATTTTTATAACCTGTTTCATTTGTCAAAGACAAATTAAAATCATTAATTCGCTTTTCGATATATTTCAAAGTATTATCCATACTATTTTGTTGAAACACTTTGTACATTTCAATTAAATAGCTCAAAATATCGTTGCAATAAATTTTATTAGCAGTTACATTAATTCCAACATTACAACCTCCTGCAAATAAATCAATAAAATTATCGATATGCTTTGGAAACAAAGGCAGAAGTTGAGGCAACAGTTTTGATTTTCCGCCAATATAATTTAATGGGGATTTTATTTGTCTTAATTTGTATGTTTGTAAAACTGACATTCTTATTTTCTATTCCCGCAATTTAAAAATAATTTTCAAAAAATCAATACAAATATAAGTATTTTAATTCACAAAATGCCCCCTAATACTCAATATTCTTCCTGTCAACATAGTCTTTCCAATTTTTGATTTTTGAGTCAGAAGTGATTTTTTCTTTTTGGTAGTAATGGCACATTGCAGCTGCTAAACCGTCTGTAGCGTCAAGTTCTTTTGGGAGTTCTTCAAGTTTTAAAAGTTTTTGCAACATTCCTGCAACTTGCTCTTTTGAAGCTGCTCCACTACCTGTAATTGCTAACTTAATTTTTCGCGGTGCATATTCATAAATTGGTATTGTTCGAGTAAGTGCCGCTGAAATTGCCGCTCCTTGTGCTCTGCCAAGTTTTAGCATAGACTGCACATTCTTTCCCTGAAAAGGCGATTCTATTGCAAGCTCATCGGGCTTAAAACCATCTATAAGTTGAATTGTCCTTTCGTAAATATGCTTTAATTTATTGAAATGCCCATCGAGTTTTCGCATGTCAACAGCTCCAAAACCAACACATTCAATAGTTTTTCCTTTTTCATGAATAACTCCGTAACCCATAATGTTGGTTCCTGGGTCAATTCCTAAAATTACTCTATCTTTTTCTACCTTTTCCATTTATTTGCTCTCGCTCAAACGCCGTAAATTTTTTCTTGCCTCTACAGTAAAAATACTGCCAGGATAGTCTTTTATTAATTTTAAATAAGCCTCTTGAGCTGTATCGAAATGTCTAAGTTTTTCTTGACAAACTGCATATTTAAAAAGTGCATTATCGCCCAAAATATCATAGTAATATGTTGTAGCAACTTGATTGTAATAAGATGATGCTTTTTCGTAATTGCCAATAGCTTGATAAATTTCTCCTTTTCTATACAATACATCATCAATAAGTCCATGATTTGGATAAAGCTCAACAATAGAGTCCAAGCCTGCAAAAGCTCTTTCGTATTGCTTTGAGAAAATGTAAAAATCGGCTCTGGCAAAAATTTGCATTGTGGTTTCTGTTGTGTCCAAATTATAATTGTCGGAAATGAACATGCTCAATTCCATAGCATCATTAGCAATAAGTTTAGAAGTGCTGGCTTTCAACACATCTAACTGTGCTTGTGCCCATTTAAACTGTCCTGTATAATATGCAAGTTTTGCCTTTCTAAATCTTGCTTCATGCCCTATTGGACGCTCAGGGGCAGCTTTTTCAACTTCTGCATAAGTTAATATAGCTTCCCAAGTATTTTCACTTAAAAAATAAATATCTGCAAGCAAAAGTTTTAATGTTAATGTTTGCTCTGTAATAAATCTATTATCTTCTATGCTTTTTACAGCCAAATTGATTGCACTATCATAATTATTCAAATAAAAAGCATCTAAATTTATTATTGCATAAATTATTTTATAAGTTTCTTTACGTGGGAGGACTTTCAAGGATTCTTCGAGCTTGTTTCTTAATTGAGTTAGCTCGTCTTTGCTTGGCTTTTCTTGATTTAAAGTTTTAACATAAAGCACATTCAAACTTTCGACATAAGCAGAACTATAATATGCGTTGTCTGTGCCTTTATTCATAATATAATTAAAAGCCTCGAGAGCTAAATCGTATTCTAAATTTTCAAATAAAATTATTCCATAATTTAAAATATCGCTTTCAGATTTTTTATTTCTTTTGTCTATTGCAAAAAGTTGATTGAGAGCAAGTCTAAATCGCCCTGTTTGAGTGTATTGCCAAATTATTAATTGTGAATATACCTCAACTTGCGGTTTTTTCTGTATTCTGTCCATTACGCTTGTCTCAACAATATCGTCAATGCTTTGGTCAATATCGTTTGTCATAACATATTGTAAGCGCGATTGAATTACATTCAAATTTTGAGGATATTCTTCCAAATAATCAAGATAATAACTCATCATTTTAGGATAATCTCTCTGCACATAAAATAAATTTCCCAACTCCATAGTGTAATCGTAATTTGTGTTTTTCACTCCTTCTAAATACACTTTTTCTGCATATTCATATTGACGATAACCCGTGAAAACAGCGGCGGCTGCATTTATATTATTTCTATTTAACTTTACAATTTCAACAACTTTATCAAATTCGGCAATTGCATCTTTAAAACGGTTGGTTTGCTGATAAACCATTCCTAAATCTATCATTAAATAAAAATCATTTGCATTTTTTTTAATTTCTTTTTTAAGAAATTTTTCTGCTGTATCAAATTCTTTAAGTTCTGAAAGACATCTTAGGTAATAGTCTCTATTGTTTTTGTAGCCGTTTTGCCTATATAATTTTTCATATAAAGTAGCTGCTTTTTCAAATTCTTTGTTTTGATAATATCTAAAAGCTAACTGAGCATCAGCATTTTGCGAAAAGGCAGAAAACTGGCTAAAAACTGTAAAAACAATTAGAAAAATAAAATATTTATATAGTTTAAAATTCACTTTTAAATTTTATTTTGTAATAATATCAAAACCTGTAAAATGTCTTAACACTTCTGGCACAACTATTCCTTTTTCTGTTTGATTATTTTCTAATAATGCAGCCATAATTCGTGGCAATGCCAATGCCGAACCATTTAAACTATGTGCCAAGCGTGTTTTTTTCTCGTTTTCTGGTCTATATCTTAGTTTAAGTCTATTGGCTTGAAAATCTTCGAAATTAGAAACCGAACTTACTTCTAACCATCTTTCTTGAGCAGCAGAAAACACTTCAAAATCAAAAGTCAAAGCCGAAGTAAAACTAATATCTCCACCACAAAGTTTTAAAATACGATATGGTAAATTTAGTTTTATCAATAAAGATTCTATATGATTTTTCATTTCTTCTAAAACAGCATAAGAATTTTCTGGCTTAGCTATTTGCACAATTTCTACTTTATCGAATTGATGTAAGCGATTTAATCCTCTTACATGAGCTCCCCAAGAACCTGCCTCGCGTCTGAAACAAGCTGAATAAGCAACATTTTTTATAGGAAAATCTTTTTCTTCTAATATCACATTTCTATAAATGTTGGTAACAGGCACTTCAGCTGTTGGAATTAAGTAAAAATTATCCAAAGTAATATGATACATTTGTCCTTCTTTGTCGGGAAGTTGACCTGTGCCAAAACCAGAATCTTCGTTCACTAATAGCGGTGGTTGAATTTCGGTATATCCTGCTTTTTCGGCTTGGTCTAAGAAGAAATTTATCAAAGCTCTTTGAAGTTTTGCTCCTTTGCCTTTATAAACAGGAAATCCAGCTCCAGTTATTTTTGTACCAAGCTCAAAATCAATAATATCATATTCTTTTATTAAATCCCAATGAGGTTTTTTAACAGTTAAGTCTGGCATTTTTCCGCCTTCTTTAACTATTTCATTATCTTCTGCTGTTTTTCCTGCAGGAACAGACTCGTGAGGGATATTTGGCAACAAAACGATAATAGAATCCATTTCTTTTTCGACAGAGCTGAGCAAGTCTTCGAATTTTTGCAATTCTTCTTTAATGCCTACAGTCTTTCCCTTTGCTTGTTCTGCTTCGTCTTTTTTCTTTTGAGCGTATAAAATTCCAATTTCTTTAGAAATATCATTTAATTGAGATTGAAGATTATCTTTATTAAATTGATAATCTTTTCTTTTATTGTCGAGTTCAATTATTTTTTCAATTAATTCTTCCGCCTCAAAGTTTTTCACTCTAAGTTGTTTGATAACTCTGTCTTTTTCTTCTCTAATTAATCTTAATGTCAACATAGATATAAATTTTCTGCGAAGTTAGAAAAAATATCAGTTAAAAGTTAAAAGTTAAAAGTTAAAAGTTGGATTTTTAAAAAATTAATTTAAAAACCTTTAATAATGACTGCGAGTTCAACTTTTCTTTCTTCATAAACTTTTGCTTTCAGCGAGCTCGTAAACTCGGTTGAAACTTGAGAAACTTTTAATTATGTTTATTGTGTTGCCCTTGCGGGCAAAGCCTTTGAGAGGGCATCATACCGTAGGCTTCACCTACGGTTAATCACATGTTGTCCTACGGACAAACCACACACGCTTACCCGCTCGCTCGGATTTTTAATCCAAGTGTAACATTACCAAGCACTCGGATTATAAATCCGAGCGAGCTTCATGGGTGTTGAAAGCGAGCGTCATGGGTGTTGAAAGCGAGCTTCATGGGTGTTGGGGGCGAGCGGATTAGGCTGTTTATAATAAGTTTTAAAACAACATTCAAGGTGTTTCAGAAGTGTTAAAATGCAAGGCTCTGAAATTGAGGACGAATCAGTTAAAAGTTAAAAGTGGGATTTTTAAAAAAATTTATAAAAAAACAGAGAACCTATTTAAAAATTCTCTGTTTTTGCTTTATACTTACTTAAAAACTTAAACTTCTTTCATCTTTTGACTTTTAACACTTCAACTACGTTCAGTGCATCGCTTTCAACTTTTAACTACATTTAGAGTGTCCACATTCTGTGCAAATTACGCAGCCGTCTTGGTAAACTTGAGTATCTTCTTGTTGACAGCCTTCGCAAATATCTCCTTTTTTAGAAGCTTTGGTTCCATTAGGGATATATTTTCGTAAAGCTCTTTCAACACCGCGTTTCCAAGTGTTAATGCTGTCGTTATCAAATTCTAATGAAGATACTAATTCCACAGCTTTATCTATAGCCATTCCGTGTCGTAATACTCCTGAGATTAGTTTTGCATAGTTCCAGAAAGTTTTATCAAATTGATGCGACAATCCTTGGAAAGTTGTAGCATAGCCATATCTGTTTGTGTATTGGAAGTCGTATCTATTATTTCCTTCTGCATCTCTTTCTTTAATTATTCTACCATTTTCTATTGCTTTAGGAATATTTAAAGTATCTTCTTCGACTCTACCTGTAAAGATTTCGTATGGCATTCCGTTTAATAATCCAACAAAAGCTATCCATTCTTCGTCGTCGTTTCTAAATCTAACTATATCTGCATCTAGAACTTTTGGACGTTTAAGTTCAAGCATTTGTTTTGCTTGTTGATTATTTTTATCGTCAGAAATTAGCACGCCTGCTCTAGAACCTTCTCTATAAACTGTAATTCCTTTACATCCACATTTCCAAGCTTCGAAATAACATTCTTCAACTATTTCTTCCGAAACATTTTCTGGCATATTTATAGTTACGCTAATGCTATGGTCAACCCATTTTTGAATTGCTCCTTGCATTCTAACTTTGCTTAAATAATCAATATCTGCTGCAGTTGCTTTGTAATATGGTGATTTTTTTACAAGTTCTTCGACTTGGTCATTAGACATATTTTTAACTTCTTCAACATCATATTTATTAATTTGAAGCCATGTTAAAAATTTATGGTGGAAAACTTTGTATTCTTCCCATTTGTCGCCTTGTTCGTCAACGAAATCGACTCTTACTTCTGGGTCGTTTGGATTAACTTTTCTTCGTCTAGTGTAAAATGGTCTAAACACAGGTTCTATTCCCGATGTTGTTTGTGTCATTAGGCTTGTAGTTCCTGTAGGAGCAATTGTTAAAAGAGAAATATTTCTTCTTCCATAATTTTCCATTTCTCTTACCATTTCTGGGTCTGCTTGTCTTAGCCTTTCGATAAATGGATTATTTTTTTCTCTTTGGCTATCGTAAATCATAAATGGCATTCTTTCTTTAGCCATATTTACGGAAGATCTATATGCTTCTATTGCAAGAGTTTTGTGAACTTCTGTTGCAAATTCGTTTGCTGTATCAGTTCCATAAGTTAGTCCTAATGCTGCCAACATATCGCCTTCGGCAGTAATGCCTACTCCAGTTCTTCTTCCTTCTTCGGCTTTGCGTCTAATATTTTCCCAAAGTTTTCTTTCAACTCTTTTTACTTCTATATCTTCGGGGTCGGAATTGATTTTTGCTAGAATTTGGTCTATTTTTTCTAATTCTAAATCAATAATATCGTCCATCATTTTTTGAGCATAGCCAACGTGTTTTTTAAACTTGTCGAAATTAAACTTAGCTTCTTTTGTAAATGGGTTATCCACATAAGAATATAAATTTATTGCTAGCAATCTACAAGAGTCGTATGGGCAAAGCGGAATTTCTCCACAAGGATTTGTAGAAACAGTTTTATATCCCAAATCTGCATAACAATCTGCTACCGACTCGCGTATTATAGTGTCCCAGAACAAAATTCCTGGTTCAGCAGATTTCCATGCATTATGAATAATTTTTTTCCAAATTTTTTGTGGGTCAACTTCCTTAATATACTTAGGTGCTCTATCATCTATTGGGAATTGTTGAATAAACTTATCTTTATTAATAAGTGCATTCATAAACTCATCAGTAAGTTTTACAGAAACATTTGCTCCTGTAACTTTACCTTGAGTTAATTTTACGTCAATAAAATCTTCGCTATCAGGGTGTTTTACCGAAACCGAAAGCATCAACGCTCCTCTTCTTCCGTCTTGAGCAACTTCGCGAGTAGTGTTAGAATATCTTTCCATAAAAGGCACAATTCCAGTAGAAGTTAGGGCTGAATTTTTTACTGGCGAGCCTTTTGGTCTTAAATGTGAAAGGTCGTGTCCAACGCCTCCACGTCTTTTCATCAGCTGAACTTGTTCTTGGTCGATTTTTAAAATTCCACCGTAAGAATCTGTTGGTTTGTCGTGTCCAATTACAAAACAATTTGATAAAGAAACAATTTGCAGATTGTTACCAATACCCGACATTGGACCACCTTGAGGAACTATATATTTAAAATCTTTCAATAATTCATAAATAGTTTCTTCCGAAAGAGGATTATCGTATTTCGTTTCTATTCGATATATCTCTTTAGCCAAACGTCTGTGCATATCGTCTGGAGTAAGTTCGTACAAATTGCCATCTGAATCTTTTAGTGCGTATTTATTAATCCACACTCTTGCAGCAAGGTCATCGCCCTTAAAATACTCTTGACTAGCTAAAAAAGCTTCAGAATCGCTAAAAATCTTTCTCTTTACTTCTTCCTTAAAATTCTGTGTCATTTGTTTATTTTCCAAGTTCATTTTTTATTATACTTTTTAATATCTGATTTTTAAAAAAACAAATCCCAAAATATTGGGAAAATTTGCAAGTACTAAAATATAGAGTTTAGACAAAAAAACAAAAAACAGTTTATCAACAATTGTTGGGAAATAATTTAAAAACTTCTTAAAAAGTCATAAATCAAGCACTTAAATATTTGCAAGAAATTTTGAGAAAAAAGAAATTAACCGTTCAAAAACCTTAACAAATAAGCAATTCAACAATTTTAAATTTATTTTTTAACAACTCATTGTTCAATTATCCAATCCCTTTATTCTTTTTGTGGCATTTGTTTATAAATCAAACTATTACATTTTTCAAAGAAATATTTAAAAAAAAAGATATTCACATTTTAAAAGTAAAAAAATGCTCTTTAAAACATCATTTTTTTTCATAGATAATGTAAATTATCAAATATTTTATGCGTAGAACCAAAAGAATTGTTTACGTACGAATTTGCATTAATTTTACACTTTTCTATCACATTTACATCACTAATCAACACATTCATTATATTTTCATATTCTTCAGAGTTGTTTATGCTAAAAGCAACTTCGTTTTTTATTAATTGTACAGCTTCGTTAAACTTTTTGTGATTTGGTCCAAAAACTACTGGAATTTCATAAACAACAGCTTCTAAAATATTATGAATTCCTTTTCCAAAACCTCCTCCAATATATGCAATATTTGCATAACGATATAATTTTGACAAAATTCCAATAGAATCAATTATAATTAATCGTGTGTCGGGATTTAGGGTTTCTATCTTAGATAATCTTTGACTTGTAATTTTAAGTCTTTTTTCTAAGTTTTTTATATTCTGTTCAGAAATTTCGTGAGGAGCAATAATAAAAACATAATCTTCAGGCGAAGAGTTTATGAAGTTTGTTATAATTTTTTCGTCTGCTGCCCAAGTGCTTCCATAAACAAAACATTTTTTGCCTTCGCAAAATTTTTCAAGAATTGGATTTTCATATTTTTCATTAGCTATAGCAACAACTCTATCAATTCTTGTATCTCCGCAAACTAAAGTGTTTTTGAAATTGTATTTATGTAATAATTTTTCTGTTTCTTCTGTTTGCACAAATATTTTGCTAAAAAAACCTAAGGCTTTGCGATAAGTTTTTCCATAAGACTTAAAAAACACTTGATTTGGACGAAAAATAGCAGCAATTAAATAAGTTGGGATTTTGTTTTTATTTAATTTTTCTAAGAAATAATACCATATTTCATATTTTACAAAAATTGCAGTAACTGGGTTTACTGTTTCAATAAATTCTTTTGCATTTTTTCGTGAATCGAAAGGCAAATAGCAAACTATATCTGCAAATTGGTAATTTTTTCGAGGTTCGTAACCACTTGGACTAAAAAAACTTAAAATAATTTTATATTCTGGTTTTTCAGTTTTTATTTTTTCAATTAGTGGTCTGCCTTGTTCAAATTCACCTAAAGACGCACAGTGAAACCATATATATTTTGAGTTTTTATCAATTTTAGATTTAATTTCTTGAATTTGATTTTTTCTGCCTTCAATCATTAATTTTGCTTTTTTATTAAAGATTGAAGCAATTTTTATTGCAAAAAAATATGATTGAGTAATTATTTTATAAGCAAAAAGCATATTTAATAAAAGTAATATTTTTCTGGTGATTTTGTATAAATTGGAATTATCCATCCAAATCTAATACCACTTAAAAAATCTTTTCGTTTTGTATCATCATATCTCATAAGATTAAAGTCATAATCTCTTCGGCTCATTGTAAAAGCTTGATAAAACTCAAATCCTATATAAAAATTAATTAGTCGTTTATTATCCAAATGTTGATAACCTATAAATTCTTTTACTGCAAGTCCATTGCTTAGTCTGTCGTATCCCTTTTTATAATCACCTAAAATTGGCGGTGCGTTATTGTCTTTATTTTCGATATGAATATGATGCTGCAAAAGTCCTGCTCCAAGGCTTACTAAAATCCCAGAATTTTTATTTGGTCCAAAAACAGGAATAAGTTTACTTAGATTAGCTCCTGCGTACATACCTCTTTCTGACAAAGTGAAGGTTGCATATTCACCATATTTATTAATAATGTATCCTGTTTCTGTTGCAATATTATTAAAAATAGTAGTGTCTTTTACTTTTCCGCCGAAGATATAAGCAAATTCTAACCCAAATCCCCAATTAGAAGCTATTTTATATTCTAAACTTCCACCAATCATAGAAGACATTCCAAAACATTGAGCCATATCGCCACCAGGAAGATGAGCAGAATAATTAATGGAAAATTTTAACATATTTATACTAGAGTCGCTAATTTGAGCGTTTATAGTAAAAACAGAAAAAACCGTAATAAAAACCAAAAAAATCTTTGTTTTCATTTTGCAAAATTATAAAAACTTAACATATCTTAAAACAAAAAAACATTGTGAATATTGTAAAATATTTAGATTTTTTGACACTGTTGCTCAAAATGCCAAACTGATATGCCAATCCTGATAAAAATAAATATTATTTTTCTTATTATACACAAAAATAAAAACTTTCATTTTTTACATAATTTGCCGTATATTTAAACGGTTCTATTAAAATAAATGGCGATTATATTTTTTATCAATTTTTCGTCTAACATAAACTTTTTCTTCGTAACTTTGAAATCTAAATAATTCTTTTTCTGATGAGAGTTTTTACTTTGTGCATATTTTCTATATTTTTTAGTTGTATTACCTTATTTGGACAGCAACAAACTGAACTTCAGAAAGCAAGGACTATTTTAAACGACAGAGCTGAAGTTTTTATTAAATTTTCTGCTACTCCACAGGAATTACAACATTTTTCAAGAATTTTATCTATTGATAATTATGATGGAGAAAATATTTTTGCTTACGCCAATGCCAAAGAGTTTGAAAATTTCTTAAAAACTAATAAAAATTTTGAACTTGTTAAAGATTATTATAATCGCTCAAGAGCTTTGACTATGGCAACAAGCATTGAAGAAATGCAAAATTGGGATAAATATCCAACTTATGAGGTTTATGTTGAAATGATGCAAAAATTCGCACAAGATTATCCTAATATTTGCAAGTTAGATACCATTGGTTTTTCTACTGAAGGACGTTCGCTTTTAGCGGTTAAAATTTCTGACAACGTAAATATTGACGAAGCTGAACCAGAATTTTTATATACAGGTCAAATGCATGGAGATGAGCTTATTGGTGGAGCTGTTTTATTGAGATTGATAAACTATTTATTAGAAAATTATGGTTCTATTTCAGAAATTACCGATTTAATTAATTCTGTTCAAATTTATATAAATCCGCTTGCAAATCCTGATGGCACTTATAGGTCAGACAATAGCACAGTGAGCAATTCGATTAGATATAATGCTCAAAGCATTGATTTAAACAGAAATTACAAAGACTTTGACGCTGGCAACCATCCTGATGGCAATGAGTATGGTATAGAAACTGTAGCTTTTATGGAATATGCTGAAAATCACAAGTTTGTAATGTCAGCAAATACTCATAGCGGAGCAGAACTTGTAAATTATCCTTTCGATACGCATTCAGAATTGCCTGCAGATAATTTATGGTGGGAATTTGTTTCTACAGAATATGCAACTAATGCTCAAGAAAACTCGGCTTCGGGTTATTTTACAGACCAAAACAACGGAGTTACAAATGGTTACGCTTGGTACACTATTACTGGAAGTCGTCAAGATTATATGAATTACTATCATAATTGTCGAGAAGTAACTTTGGAATTAAGTACTAAAAAACTTTTAGATGCAGAAGACTTACCTGCTCATTGGGAATACAATAAAAAAGCTTTGTTAGATTATTTAAAACAAGTTACTTATGGTTTGCGAGGCATAGTTACAGACTCTATAACTCACGAACCATTGCAAGCAAAAGTGTGGATAGAAAATTTTGACAAATTAAATTCTCATGTGTTTTCTTTCCCTCAACACGGCGATTATTACCGTTTGTTAAAACAAGGAAATTATCTTGTTAGTTTTTCTGCAGAAGGCTATAAAACAAAAACTTTTGAAGTCGAAATTAATGATTACCAACAAACTCTGCTTGATGTTCAGCTTGTTAATTTGGAAAACACATCTCCTTTGGCAAATTTTACTTCAAATCAGCAAATTTTTGAATGTTCGCCAAATGTACAGTTTATAAATTTATCCGAAGCCTCATCAGATTCCGAATTTTTGTGGGATTTTGGCGATGGAAAAACTAGTACAGAATTTGAGCCAGAACATTTTTATTCTCAAAACGGAACTTATACAGTAAAACTTATTGCTCAGAACTCTTTTGGAGAAAATTTTATTATAAAAGAAAATTTTATTGAAATTAATTTAAATGAAATTCCTGAGCTTCCAAGTTTTGTGATTTGCGAAAATTCTGGCAATCTTGAAATTAATCTTGATTTAGATGGAAATATTTTATGGTTTGAAAATATAAACGATACAATTCCATTTAATGAAGGAAATTCTTACACAACACCTGAACTACACGAAAACACAACATATTTTATTGAAACAATATTTGTCGGTGGCAACTTTAATGGTGGAAAATTAAATCGCGAAAGCGGAGGAAGTTATGTGTCTGACGCATCTAATAATTATTTAATTTTCGATTGTTATCAAAATTGCAATTTGCACTCTGTAAAAGTTTATGCCGATGGAAATGGGAATAGAACAATTTATTTGAAAAATTCAATGGGCGAAATTCTTGAATCAAAAGAAATATTTATTGAAAACGGAGAACAAACTGTTGTTTTAGATTTTAATTTAATACAAGGCGAAGATTTTAGATTAGGATGCGAAGCGACTGCTAATTTATACAGAGATTTTAGTGGAATGTTTTCAAATTTTAATTATCCATTCAATATTAGCAATGCAATTTCTATTAAACAAAGCAATACTGTTTGGTGGTATGATGAGAAAAAATATTATCCATATTTTTATGATTGGAATATAAGCTTGCCTGATTGTTATTCTGCAAAAACTCCATTAAATATTTATGTAAACGAAGAAATTGTTGCTGATTTTAATTTTACTATTAATAATAATATCGTTTCTTTTACAAACGCTTCAATTGCAGCAGATTCTTATATTTGGGATTTTGGTGACAACACAACAAGCACAGAAATAAATCCAACTCACACTTATCAAAGCAATGGAGAATATACAGTTACATTAACAGCTTCAAGCGGATGTGGTGAAGACACTATTTCTTATCAAGTTGTTATTGTTGCTGGAATAGAAAATCATTTTACAGATAATATAGAAATTTATCCTAACCCAAGTTCAGATTTATTAAACATTAAATCAAATCAAACGATTTCTAAAATCCAAATTTTAAGTGTTGATGGTAAAATTATTAAAACTTTTGAAAATATTAATTCAACTAAAACTTTTATAGACATTGAAAATTTGAATAATTCATATTATTTCATTAATATTTACATTGAAAATAAAATTATCAGAAAACCTTTTATAAAACTTTAAAATCTACTTATTATGAAAAAATTTATTTTTACATTATTCGCTTTTTTATCCTGCTTATGGATTTTCGCACAAGTTTCAAGCCCAGAGCTTGACTATGCTCATAACAAACTAAATGAACGCGGAGAATTTTATTTTAAATTTAAGTGCAATGACATAGAACTTGTTAATGAATTATCTTCGAAATTATCAATAGATAATTTTAAAAACGGTTTTGTTTATGCTTATGCAAATCAAACAGAATTTGAAACTTTTTTAACTTACAATTTAAGTTTTGAGCCTGTTTATGATTATTACGAAACACCCAAAGCCTTAACAATGGCTACCACAGTTGCACAAATGGCAAATTGGGACAGGTATCCAACTCATGCGGTTTTTTCGCAAATGATGCAAAATTTCGTAACTAACTATCCTAATTTATGTGTTTTAGAAAATTTTGGAACATCAATTAATGGTTATCCTTTAGTAACTTTAATAATTTCAAATAATGTAAACACACCAAGTGACAAACCTGAGTTTTGGTGGTCGAGTACCATGCACGGTGATGAATTAACTGGCTATGTTTTATTGCTTCGTTTTGCAGATTATCTTTTATCAAATTACGGTACAGACGAGAGAGTTACCAATATGTTAAACAATATAAAAATTCACATAACTCCTTTAGCAAATCCTGATGGAACTTTTTATAATTCAAGCAATGGAACTTCGGTGTCTTATTCGAGAAGAGCTAACGCTAATAATGTTGACTTAAATAGAAATTTTCCTCGTGTAGATGGAGGAACTAATAATCCTATTCAAAACGAAACACAATTAACAATGGATTATGCCAATAATCACAATATTGTTATGGCAGCAAATATTCACGGTGGTACTGAATGCATGAATTACCCTTGGGACTCTTGGACAAGCTCCCAAAATCCACATGCAGACCAAAACTGGTATTATTATATAAGTACTGTTTATGTTAACGAGGTTAGAGCTGTTTCGCCTTCAAGTTATTTTGATGGACCCGAATCATATAATACTACTGGAATTACTCATGGTGGAGATTGGTATGTTATTACTGGTTCTCGTCAAGATTATTTTAATTATTTTAAACATATTAAAGAACTTACTGTAGAAATTTCTGATAACAAACAACTTGATGTTGAATATTTAAATGCCTATTGGAATTACAATAAAAATGCTTTTCTTTCATTTACAGAACAAGTACTTTATGGGTTTAGAGGAATTGTTACCGATGCTTGTACTGGAAATGCATTAGATAGTGTTAAAGTTGAAATTGCTGGGCATGACACTTATAATTCATTTGTTTATTCTTTTGCTCCTATTGGAAATTATCATCGTCCAATTTACGAAGGAGATTATGAAGTAACTTTTTCTAAAACAGGATATGTAAGTAAAACTTTGCCGGTAAGTGTTCTAAACAATCAATCAACAAGATTAGATGTGCAATTAGTTCCAGTCAATGTAGCAGTTCCTGATTTTTCAACTGCTAATACAACTATTGGAATTGGTTCAGCAATTAGTTTTCAAGATTTAACATCTGGTGGTACAGTTACTTCCAGAAATTGGTATTTTGAAGGTGCTACACCAAGCACAAGTTCTGCACTCAATCCTACAAATATTACTTATAATTCTACTGGAAATTTTGATGTAAAATTAGAAATTGTAAGCAATGGCTGTACTATTGAAGAACTCAAATCAGATTATATAAAAGTAATTATTCCTGGTGCACCAACAGCTTTATTTACTGCACAAGAAACTTCTTCTTGCACTGGCGAAATACAATTTACAAATCAAAGTGAAGGAGTTGGTAACTCTTACTTGTGGAATTTTGGTGATGGCACAAGTTCTACAGAAGAAAATCCATTACATGTTTATACCCAAAATGGCAATTTTACTGTTAGTTTATTAGTTACAAACTCTGTTAGCGACGACAGCTATACATTACCTGAAACAATTACAATAAATCGTCCTGAAGCACCTCAAATAACCAACGCAAACAGATGCGGAACAGGTTCTGTAAACTTATCTGCAAGTGGTTCAGGAGTTTTAAATTGGTATGATAGCGAAATTTCAGGAAATTTAATTCATACA
>Ga0116172_10002248_pt1 | contig 16934 bp, 10 predicted proteins | sample AD_UKC083_MetaG_FD_89799 | JGI IMG/M metagenome (GOLD analysis project Ga0116172, IMG submission 89799) | Active sludge microbial communities of municipal wastewater-treating anaerobic digesters from USA - AD_UKC083_MetaG | ecosystem: Engineered > Bioreactor > Anaerobic > Digestate | place: USA...
AATTAAAATGAACCATCTGGGTTTTGTAACGTGATATACATCTGTACCTTTTATAACATCTAGATGCATATCCATCGCAATCTGGGCTTTTTTTAATCCTTGTTCCATTCCATATACAATTGCTCTTTTATTCGTGATTGCAATATTTCCCTCTAATTTCATTGGTTTTCTTATGCTCAGGGCTTTATATTCCCTTACGAGCTTTTCACCCTCTGCAAATCTGATAAAATCCTCAATAGGCATTCTGAACCCTTCTTAAATGAAAAACAATTAACACATCCAAAAAATATATACATTTCGAAAATAACCTGCTGGAATTTTTTTTAAAAAATCATTTCCTGACTTTATTTTGTTTAAACCGAAGATTGGTCAATAATAATGGGATATTTCAAATTGTACTACTGACCTTGCAATAAAATTCCATCTGAAAATGTTTCCTATTCACAATTCCAAAATTGGAAAGAGAAATTGAAATCCCATTTTGTGATTCACAGTTGGAGATCATGGTATCGGCCAAATCATCTTTCGTATCCGAGTCCGCTTTATAGGAGGGATTAGCGAAAGGTTCAATCCCGCGGAGCACAGTGAAAGATGAAATCCTTGATAGGATAAAAAATTCAGGATGATGGTTTCACTATATAATCAAAAAAATGGTGGTTCAATTATAATTTTGCCAACAAATCTTTCTTTTTACTTTCAAACTCCTGTTCGGTAATTATTCCCATCTCTTTTAACTTTCCTAATTTGAGAATTTGGTCTGTGATATCAACCTGCTGCTGCGGAACGGCATCAGATCCTGACTTTTCAATTTGTTGCCCTTTTAATTTCTTCTTGATTCCCAATTGGGCAGTCTTTAATATTTCATCTGCGCCCTCTTTAGGAATATTCTTAATGGTAAAGGGGACTGAATTATGCCTTACTGTAATAAGCAGATCTGTTGACATGAATCCTTTTTTAAGAACAACGTTTGTCATATCGTCATATAAAAAATCAACAACTTCAGCTCTCAATCCAAGTGTTTTTGGTTGGTAACTGATTATTCGGGTATTTGTCACAAAGACCGATGCCAACCCTGTCAATTTTCCTCCTGCAGATCCCGCAAGGCTACCAAGTCCTGCCTGTTGAAAAGCGAGAAGTACTTCTTCATCAGGTATTAGTAACGTCTTTATCTCATCAGGGGCCTCAATTTCAATTCCTTTAAATAAGCCATCCATGTATTGTGTTTACCTTTTTGAGGAATATTAATATACCGCCTTGTTAAATTTTTGGGGCATAAATCATAGCCACGTTTTCCTTGGTTCAGAATAATACCTTAACTATCACTCTCCAGTTTGGCAACGAAGAAATCGTTGTCGCTAATTATTATCCAGCTAAGGCTTTGTGATTGGATAGGATTGATCAAAGCCATGATTCCTTGATGCATTCTTTGATATCGTCTGTGTTTGGATGCTTTAGTAATGATCATATTACCATTAATCACACCACCTTGAGCACGAGACATTGCCCATTCACACAAACGCTATCATCAGGGCAATAGCTCACGGTTGAACCACACGGTTGGTGACATTTCAGATCGTTTCCAAGGATATATCCTTCCTCGCATGACCTACATCTCCCATTCACACAAATGCTATCCCCGGAACAGTAGGTATCTGCCGAGCCACAGGGTTTATGACATTTTAAATCCTCTCCGAGGATATATCCTTCGGAGCATCCTTTGCACTCCCCGTCAACACAAATGCTATCGCCCGTGCAATACTGACTGCCTCCACAAGCAGGGTGACACAGTTGGTCGCTCCCAAGAACATAGCCATCAGGGCAGGGATGTCTTAGTTCTTCCAGTGAATCATCCAATTCTTTCGGATCAGAAAATTGAAAACCCCGGTAATATCGTGAGTTACTTATCGGACAAATGTCGGGATCATCACAAACAAGATATCCTCCGGTGGTTTCCATAGCAACCCATTCATCGGGGGATACTTCTGCCAGTACCCAGACATGCGTTGCTTCTGACATCGATTTAGTATCTTTATCAATATTTCCGACGACAATCTTTGCATTTATCCCTTGAGTTTTCACCATATTCCAGACATCACGTGCCATGTCCCCACAAACATATACATCCGTGCCGATGTAGGTATGACTTTCATGGTACTCTTCGACGATTTGTTTGATGATATTGATATTGTGATCTCGTGGACTTTCAGAGATACATCCCATAAGTGTTGTCAGTAAGAAAATGGAGATACTGAGAAGGAAGATGGGATTCTTTTTTTCGTCCATATACTTCGAATCGTTCAAAGAATGAAAAATTTGTCGGTTTTTGATTTGAATGGTTATACGAAATTTCTCGTATGGGCTGTGGCTAACGAGCGTTGGTAAACTTCTGCGAATCGCAAGAGAACTGGAATGAAGCGATAAAAATTGTGAGGAAGAAAAGGGGGGAATAATATGAAACTGCTCGATGTTAAACAGAAAGATTATGGATCATTTTTTCTCCCTATAAAATTTCCCCATCCGATCACAATAATCAACTTTTTTCTTCAATCCTAATTTCTTATAAATTTTTGACAAATTTTCCCAAAGATGTGGTAATTGTGAATCAATCTTTATTGCTTCTTTCGTGAAAAATTCCGCGTTATTATAATCTCCTATTGAATATGAACAAGCCGCCAAAATTGAGAAAATCTTTACTGACTTATGTTCTGTTTTGATTATTCTCTCACAGATAGCTCGTGCGTTTTCAAAATCCTTTTTTGATACTAGTTGTTCTGCCTTATTGGTGAGGTACGCAAGTTCTTTGGCTGAAAGGCGTTTTTCATTCTTCGATTCAGATACCCCCTTAGTTTTAGTTATTTGTGCAACAGGTTCTGATTTTGAAGAGTTCTCATTTGATTTTATTTGGGTCACAATCTCTGATTTCTTCAAGATTGGTAGATTTTTTGAAGGATAGAGGGATTCATTCTTAAGATCAAAATTTGGACTGAATAATCGAATGATCTGATGTGGATCCCGATTTGCCAAAATAAGGAGCCACCAAAATCCAGGCATTTGGAAACTATCTGTTTCTTTTTTACCGTGGGAAAATTTTACAATTCGAGACCATTCACGATCAGAAACAACACTATCCTTTTCTAATTTTAATAATTCATCGATAATAATATTAATAGACTCGGGAGAAAATTGTTTTAAAATGTAATCCGGATTGAAGGTCCCAATTCTTGAACCTACTTTCTTTCCTGTGCCATAATACTTTTTCGAAAGTGCCTGCTCTGCGTCATAACTTATTCCTTTTATGATATCGTCATTGAATCGGACCTCGGTAAATAGTCCTAACTTTAAGGCTGTATCCTGGACCCAGGCCAAATCATCAAGAAATGTTAAATGATCCTCCTCCTCGATAAGGTCCTCCCGTTCCGGTATTGCAACATAATGATAAAATACGGGTTTTTTCCCTTTTTGTTGTCTGAGGATCCGCCCTAGTCGTTGGATCAGCTGCAATCGAGTTTTGGATGATGCCACATTAATGCCAATACTTGCATCAGGAATATCAATCCCTTCATCAAGCATTCGGGCCCCAATGAGAACACCATTATTTGCTTTCTTAAAAGAGGAAATCTGTGTGAAAACATCATCCTTAACCTTAGAGTGAACAACATACAGATTCTTTACATCTTTTTTGAGATTTTCAGCAATGATATCACAACTATGGATGTCCATGGCAAAAACAATCGCCTTCTGTTCATGGGCGATATCCCGAATCAATTTTAAGGCTTCTTGAAGACGAGGATGTGATCGATGAATTATCCATCGACGTTTCAGAATAAGCCCTATCAATATCTTCCATTCCTCGGGAATATCCATTTTATTATATCTGGCATATTCAATCAGGCGTATAAAGTCATTGAGATCATGTAAAATAGAGAAATTACCTTGAGATAAATCAAGAATTTTTTTATGATCATCCTTTATTGTCTGGAAAGTTTTACGGATCCTTCTTGTAATATCAGAGAACTCCTTGTTTTCCTCAATTGACAGATACACCGGACAGATTATCCACTGAAATGAGGGGAGTACTCCTCTTTCAAGGGCTTCATTTAAAGTAAAACGGTATACAACATCTCCAAGTTCTTCTTTTAAAATGATCGAACGCTGCTCCCCTTCAACGGTTGCAGACAGCCCCAGTTTCCATGTGCAAGGTACTGTGAGTGCTTTCCGGAATTCTGGTGCTGCAAGATGATGTACCTCATCTGCTATAAGAAGATCAGCCGGGTATTCTCGAGGATTTTTATAAACTGTTTGGAGTGTATTGAAATAGATTGAAAATCCGTTGACTTTTATCGGTGATTCATAGGTGGAACGGGAATTATCAATGATACCTAACTTATCAACAACTTCTCTTCGCCATTGATTAAGAATATTAGTGGAATGGGCAAAGATTCGAACAATACTATGTGGTTTTATTTCATACAGAGCCTCTATCGCCATGAGGCCAACTAATGTTTTCCCTGTCGCAGTGGCCATTTCAACAATGCCTGTTTTCCCGCCCTGAAACCAGCTTTCAAAGGCCTGTTTTTGATGTGTCCAGGGTATATATAACACCACAGGTTGACTGATCAAATATGGTTGAACATGTGAAGTAGATGTGAAAATTTGTTGAAGTCTGTGAATTGCATCTTTTTCCTTGAGGAGGACATATAATTCCAAAAAAAAGAGTGCACTCCCAGGATCAAATTCCCGGGCGGCAATATCGATAGGTGATGGATCCTGGCCCATTCGAATGAGTTCCTTTTTTAGAAGCAATTGGATTTGAAACGAGAGGGCATTGCCGATGTATGGAAGTTTTGAATCTTTCATTTCCTTATTATTAAGAAGAAATTGGATAATTGAAGAATGGAATCTAAAGAAATCATCCTTAATTTCTCCATGAAGGGATTCATTCACCATCACACCATCGATAGCATATATTCTCTCTTTAAAAATACTGAGAAACAGATCATAAAAATAGTTCTCTAATTTTTTATGTTCATCCCGATACGAAGCAGAACCGGCACCAAGTAGCGGGAGAAACATATGATCATACTTGTAATATTCATACTGGAGCATTACATCGTCAGCGATCAACAAGCCCTCGAATTTCGGTTTTCCCTCAAGGGACTGCTGATAAAACTCCTGATACGATTTCCCCAGTGATATAGGACCTTTTCCTGTTTTACCCATATGAGCATGGGCTTTTGCACAATCCTCACAGAGCCCATCTCCAGGAATTGCAGGTTTCCGCCCACATCGATAACAATCAGCCATTGATAATTGTTTAGTTTGAAAATATCCCTAATTAAAATAATTGAGATTAACCTTAACCGATGTAATTGAGCTTCATGATGAAGATAAATGACCTTTTCTCACGAAAGATAATCAAGGGCACTCAAAAAGGAAAAACAAGATTTCTATATGTGTCTGCCAATTTTGACAATGGAGAATATTTGGAATGGAAACAATTAATCCTTTCTTGACCGTGCATTATTACAATATCTGTGTGCAAGACGGGCATTTTCTGCAATCGTTTTTCCTCCCATCCAATATTGTTTAATGTGATCGACTGCAGCATCATCGATATGATCAATGTGTTGGCCGCAAATTGCACATGTGGGGTTATTTTCATAGAGACTCTTCTTGAATGTAAATGTGTAACAACGAGGTTCTTTTGGATTTTCAGCCAATATTTCTTCAACAACTTTTCTTGCAAGATCGAAACGATTTCTGACTTTCTCATTTGAACTCGTACTAACCATGATAGCATCAATAAATTCAGAATTATTAGACATAAGGTCAAGCAATCCTTCCCTCAATGAGTCGAGGCATCCAAATATGCGACTCTTATCCTTATTAGAAAAAATATTCATCCAGACATCAAAAAGTGAAGCATTAAATTGCCTTATCTCCCACATTCCATTTGGATTCCCCTCAGTCCCACTATGATATCTCTTAAATGCGTTCTGTCCAAATAAGGAACAAAGAATCGTAACTGAATTTTTAAACGCTTTTTTTAGTTCAGTAGCCTCTTCCTTGGAAATATGCTGATATTTCTCCATATCACGATTGAAGAAACCTCTCATTGGGTACTCATATTTCAGATAGGTTGAATGATAGAAAGATGCAAAACGAAGAACTAATTCAACATCCTTCATTCTAGGGTGAGGTTTGTCCTGACTCATAATGAACCGAAAATCAGGATCCTTTGCCATTTCTTGAAGTAACTTAATGTATTGCCCACGATACACACAATTTCTGATTTCCATATCATTTAATGGAACAGATCCAGTGTTGAGTCGCTCAAAAATTTCAAATTTTAATTCTGGTTCGCTCTCTTTTTTTATTGTGATAGTACGGACCTCATAATATTGGAATTTATCCTGTATGTTTTCTCCCAGATCGGTGTATTTCTTACCGTTCAATTCTTTAAATACACTCATCCCTGTAAGTTTAAAAGGTGTATTTTCAGGAGGGAACACCCCATCAATAAATGAAAAGAAAGACGTTAGTCTTTGCTGGCCATCTATTACATATTCCTTTGAGTCGGATTCTTCGGCGAGGTAAATAACCGGTAAAGGAACATTAAGAAGAACGGATTCGATAAGCCTTGAGGCCTTCTTTTTATCCCATACAAAGTAACGTTGGAATTCAGGTTGTAATATGAGTCTCCCTTTCTTCCATTTCTGATAGAGTGAAATAATTTCAGGATCAGACGCTTTTGTAAATATTTTCCTCTTTGCAGGGGTAATATCGAGGACGACATCCTCTTCTTTATCTTCGAATTCGATTGTGTCTTCTGCGCATAATAGATCTTTATTACCTGAATCTAAACTCATAAACAATCCTCACCATCCTAATAATTGCCTGATTTCCTCATTGAAGGAATCATGGGTAATTTCTTCCGGTTTCTACCGAACAGGAGATTCAATATTCATTATGTCATTTATGTTTACACTGATCCTTACCTTTTCTCTGCACTTGAAAGTGCACGATCAAGTACTTGTTCGATTGTGGATACTGGTGTAATTATTACGTTAGAGAGAATTGATTGGGGAAGTAACTGGGCCTCCTTAAGATTTCCCTCCGGTATTATGACTTCTTTTATTCCATTTTCGACAGCAACACGAATCTTTTCTTGAATGCCCCCTACTTCAAGGACCTTCCCCATAATTGTAATCTCACCGGTCATAGCAAGATCATTTCGTATAGGTAGGTCACGGAGAGCGGAAACAATTCCGGTTACGATCGTAACACCTGCGGATGGTCCTTCTTTTGGAATCGCCATGAATGTTGCAAGAATGGCGACATCATAATTTTGGCGCCATTCAAGGGAGATCCCAAGACTCTTATGATTCGATTTCACATATTGCGCAGCTGCTTCGATACTTTCTCTCATGACACGCTGCATAGAACCGAGCGGGACGATTCGCCCGGTTCCTTTCGTTGCCTGCATCTCGAACAGAAGGATCACCCCCCGTTCTCCCGCAACGGCGAGTCCGATTACTTCACCGACAGACGGCTTTTCAGGCAATCGCACTTTTTGTTCTCGATCAGCGTCGGGGAGTTTTGGGGTCACGATAGAACCGGTGTTGATAATCCGTCCGCTAATCTTGATACGCTCATATTCGCCAGGAGCCATTCGGTAGAGTTGATCCCGGACCCGTTGCCGAAGTTCGCAGGAGAGTGCAAGGATCTCCTCCAGTTCGGAGTCAGTCACGATTCCATCAGGATAAATAATTTTCATGAGCCCGGATAAGGCCTTGAGGACCCCTCGCTGATCCCGTCCGGATATACCCCGTTCAGTCTTCGCAACATCAATAATCTCAAAGCGTTGCCGAATTTTATCCAGACCATCGCTTTTCCGCATCTCATGCATGATCTCACAGAAGTAATCTGTGATGAATCCGTAATCTTTCGAATAACTCTGTGGAGAGAGCTTTGGGATTTCCCAACCGGGCAGATAGGCATGAATCCGGTCAATGAACGCAATAACCTGAAGGAAATCGGGGAGCGGTTCAAAAAGGTGATAGTATTTTTCGTGCGGGAGATCTCCCTGGACATCAATATTTCCGACAAACACGAGACTTGCAAACGCGAGGATCTCCTTCTTTCCGCGACTGAATTTTGCGTCTTGCATGTATCCTTGCATAATGGATACAAACGATTTGGTATCCGTAAAATCCGTGTGAGCTATCTCATCGAAGACTACAGCATCCCTTGTACCGACCATTCCGACTTGTCCGGTATTGAGATTGATGAAGAGCTGAGCTGGTGTAGCCTTGCCTCCCGAAAGGACCTGGCCATAATAGGAGATATTTCGGTACAAGTAGGTCTTTCCTGTCTCACGGGGACCGAGTTCGATCATATTCACATTGCTTTCGATGAGCGGGAGAAACCTGCAAATGCAGAGCAGTTTTTGTCTGCGGGTAAGAATAGACGGATTCAATCCCTGGGAGTTGACCAGAATATCGAGCCACTCGTCTGTATTAAACTCCTTACGTTTATTGATGAATTCATCGAGGTTGATTACGCTGACTTGGAATGGGGTGAAGGCCATGACCTTGAACGGGCGGATTTTCTTATTGTGAATTTCGGTCTCATCATAGGTGAGATCGATCGTCCCCCACATTCCTCCGGAGAGAAGCATCGGATATTGTCTGATGATTTGTTCTGGGATATTGACATACTGTTCATTGATTGCACTAATCATCGCCCAATACTTATCTTCCGTCTCAACGAGCCGAGCTTCGAGGTTTGCGATGATGGAATGATGACGGCGCTGCCGGATGTAATGCCGGATCTTCTCGGCCTCCGCACCATGAACATAATTTTCCTTCAGTCGCTTGACGACGTCGCTCATGTCATCATGGAACGACTCTTCCTTGCAGTAATTGTCGATGAGGTATTCGAGCACATACCGGGGGAACTCATCAACACCGGTATCCCGGGTCAGTGCTTTATTGACAACTTTTCCGGTAAAAATTTCTTTTAATTTTGAAGTCATAAATTCACCATTTTTCTTTGATTAGCGTCGATTTTTTGAGGAGGATGCTTTTTTGCCGCTTTTCACCCCACCACGTCTTTTCAAACCTAGGCCGAACAGATATAAATCTGGAACATCAATTCGTTCATCTGTTCTTAACCTGAATATGCCGAGTTCGATTAGATGTTCGATAAGTTCTCGGGGTGAATCCATGGGTGATTCAATCTCGAGATTCTCTCCCCACGGCTCATTCCAGTGATCACGTAATTTTTTCTCTAATGAAGATCTGTTGAAAGGGATTGTCTCGCCTTTCAACCGTTTTTCTAGCCCATAGAGCCAAGGAAATTCATCCTCTTTGGATTGTCTTACATATTCTGTAGAAACAGTTTCAAGCGCATTCCGCAAGGAAATCGAACCGATCAATAAGGGATATTTTAAATCTTGATTCGAATGAAGTTGATAGTTAGCTGCGTCTTCTACTAAGCGAATAAGCGGCCGAGGGAATGCCTGCTTATGGCCATCTCTTATGTGGGTCAAAATCCATTTATCCGTAAGTCCTTTCTTATGCGAAGTTCCCATATATTTCCCTAACATTGTATGGATAATCGATTTTGCATCGGAAGAATCATTGATTATTGGGATATATGATAAAATATCGTCTGTTTTAAACTTCACGCCATATTCTTCGCAATAATGGAATAATTCAGGTGAACTGTTTGCTATTCTTTTAATCATCATTGCATAGAGGTTTTTATCACTCCAGATAATTTCTGCACGGTTGGATGCTAATTTAGAAATGTCAGCCCCACCTCCCCGTGCGTAACGATCATAAAGATCTGTTCTAATGAATAATTTTGCACGAATTCGAGGCCATCTGCGGGTATACGATGCCCAGAATGCAATAAGTCCTTGAATTGCTTGTTTTGTTATCGAGGGGATTACACCTCCAATTGAATCAAGGGCATCATAACCTATAATGAAAAAGCGTCCCTCGGATTGAAGTCGTTCATCCAATCTATCAATTGCAAGAGTGGGTCCTTCTCTTGCTCTTCTAAATGCATCAACGTTTTTTTGAGCTGCTCCTTCTTCACATTTTATTAATTCTTTTAACGTCGTTTTACTTTCATCATCAAATTCGTCGTAAAGCAATTTTGTTAAATAACTGAACCAAATGTCGTGAGCATCACGAAGTGGCTCTTTCGATTGGGAAAAATATGCATCGAGTGATCGCGTTTCAGGAAATCTATTCCTTGGATAACCTTGAAACCATAAAATTTTTTGATAATCGGGGCCGTCAAGTCTTTGTTGAGTTGAATACCGAGAAATCACATTATAAAGTCCATACTTTATGACCGCATTGAAAAGAGCTGTCTTACCTGCACCACGAGAACCAACAACCAAAACAACATCAAGATCATAAGCACGGGCATGCTCCGGTATGGGAAGAAATGTCTGACAAAACTTTTCTTTAGTCTCCAAATCCGCATGACTACCTAATTGCGTTAAGGATCGCAGTAGATCAACGGGATCTGGAGTGCTAGTCATTTATTATGTCTCACCTTTACCACATTTAAATACAATTCTTTTCCCAATATCAACAAATTCTTTACTCGTGACGAGGTCAGAAGCTATCTCATCGATTGTCCCAAAAAATGCGAGCCGAGTTTTATAGGTAATTGGTAAAGCTACGTGGGGAGCATCATCATTTCCCATATCACGAATATAGTAGAAAAGATCTTCTTCTGGGTTTTCAGGATCCTCAGCATAGTAGTATTCAACAAACTCATCTTCTGCGTAATTATTAAATTCTTCAATTGATTCCTTTGAGATTTTTGGAAAGTCTGGCACCATTCCTTGAACAAGAATGCAATCACTTTGCATTTTATTCTCACGTATCCGATCCATTCCGAGACGTTCAATAATCAGATGAGTTCCTTCCCAACTCTGCTCCGATGTAGTGCCAAGAACGATATATAGATGAGCAATCCCTGACATGAGGAGCCCAGCAATCTCTGATAGACCACTGCGAGCATCAATAAGAATCCAGTCTGGACGAAGGGTATCTCTGATTTCTAGAAGAAGATCGATGATTGGGTGTTTATTCTCCGAATCTTCAATAGGTTCAAGGTCAATTCGTGCAATCTTTCCAGGATAATTTTCATTAACCGTTCCGGCGGGAATTACAGAGATTTTTCCGGATCCCGTCACGGCATCTCGGGCACAGACATGAAGGTAGTCCTTAACATGAAATTGCCCCATCTTTTTTTCAAGAAGATAATCGGCAAGACCCCATGGAGAAGTTTCTCCATCTTGATCTGCTGCAAGAAGGACTCCTACTCCTGGGGCATCTAGGTCTGCATCAATTACGACAATGTGCTCGCCCATCCTAGATCTCTGCAATGCAAAAGCCGCTAAAGCTGTGCTGCGCCCAAGTCCTCCTTTAAAAGAATAAAATACAATAATTGGGGGGCTGTTTAATTCTTCTATCTGCCATGGAGGATCCATTCCTTTTTGAATCCAACCACCACGATTACGATACCTCTCTAAAATAAATAATCGATCTTCGATGTGATCTTGACGCGATTTAGAAATTGCCTCTTCATACAATTCTTTGTCAATATTGCTAATACCCAATTGGGAAGCATTCCAAATTTCTCCAGACCAATATAATTGCGATTTTGCTGTTAAAGTTCTTGAAATAACTTCTTCTATTACTTCCTCTTGACCAGATCTTGAATACCAAACGATAATCCGAATCTTTCCAAAGAGATCTTCAATTAATACAGCCTTTTCAATATCGGAGTATTCAATAATTATTTGACGGAATGCCTCAACTGCACCATTTCGTGCTTCATCATAATGCAGAGGTGGATTCATATCACACCATCCAGTCTCATAGTAATAATTGTTTTCTTAAAAAAACCATTAACTTCCGTTACCCATCTTGATGCCTGCTGTTGGGTGATATATCCTGCAGAACGGTATCTGATTGTCTCTCTCCAGTTCTTAATCACATCATAATTTCCGGCATTCCAATTGGAGGGTACATATCTAGCAGTTTGATTATGGGGGAGAGATGCGAGCTGGATGGCTTTTTGACTCAAATCATTTAAAATATGTATCTTTCGAGGTGGTTGTGTTAGTTGAATGCATGTCTTTAAAATACATTCCATAACATAACCTGCATGATATCCTGCTGCATCGTAACGTTGCGATTGCATCAATGCTCGAGAATCCTCGAGATTTTTTTGAGCGGCTTCCGGATAATCATCACCTTCCGGTTGTAACAATTTTGATATATTATTCACCTTCTTCCATTTTCATGCGCCGTATTTAACTCTAAATTCTCACTATTGAATAATTATATCCTTCTTTGTCCGCTTTGTCGCTGCAGGGGCTTTTCCTGAGCCGCGGGCAAGGTTCCTGACACAGACCATATAATCCTCTTCAACCGCGACCTGCTGGTTCTCTGACAACCGGTCGAGACGGATCCCACCTTTCTCATAAAGTACCTTGCCCTGTTCGTACATCCCGGCTCTCCGGCAGTGACGGAGCCAGTCTGCGAGCGTCGAATCGCTCGGCCGGTCCTGTTCGCGGATCGGCACGCCCTGTTCGAGGTGGGCAATATAGTGGCGGATCCGGCGTGCAATCCCCTTCGCTCGGCCATCGCTCTTGATCTTCTTTTCTTCATCGGTAATAGGCAGCCGGTAGGTTCCTTCCTCGGTCTTGTAGAAATAATCAAGCAGCCAGTCAACCAGGGTTCGGCGGGGCTTGTCCTTGACCGCATAGATGTAGTGTTCGAAGAGATCGCTATAGTGGACGCCTTCGTCCTCGGGGTGTTTCATTAAAAATTCTGTGATAAATTTTGCAACCTTCTCCGCAGCGGAATCCTCCTTGATCGTCTCAGCCGAATCGACTGCATTCAGCTCGGTCTCTTTCAGGTACCACCGCAATCCGTTGCCTGTCGATCCTTCTGGTTTATTTGGTTCTGCAACACGCCCGAGCAGCTCTTCAAAGTTGTGCGCCTCCATTTGTCCGGCCCGGACCATGCGGGAAACGAGCTCATCATAGACTCTGTCTTTCGTTGTGCCAGGGTGAGAAATCAGGTACTCACGGATGATTGCCGTGGCTTTTTGGGAAAATGTTGTGGCATCTTCCTCACCGGTAATTGTTAAGTTCCCTTCTACTTCACCGGGTCGAGGTTTGCGGAAGTTAATGACAAGATCGCGTTTGTTGACCTTATCGGCAACTAATTGTTTCCAAGACTTCTGACTCGCATCAATGAAAATTGCAGAATCTGATGTATCAACAATAAAACCGGCTTCTGCCATAATATCTTGAACTAATCCCCATGTGCCCTCATCTGTGTCATGATAACATAAAGAGAGCCAATGACCCATTTTTAAAACACGATAACATTCTTTCATGGCTTTTAGCATCATTTCAGCCCAATCGGATTCTGATTTTCCTTGAAATTCATTGACAATGATTTCATCTTTCTGCCAATGAGTGTCAAATTTAAGCCAAGATTCCCAAATAAAATTCAATTCACCAAATTGAACTTTCCATGAATACGGAGGGTCAGTAAAAATAAAATCAATTGAATTTGTTTTTATCTGACTAAGATCTCGGCAATCCTCTGTAGAAATAAGTAATTTTGTTGAAAGAACACTTGCATTAATGATGGCCTTCGCGTTTATGATATCATCAAATTTCCTTTGAAGTGAGCCTAATTGATTCCTTTCTATGAAATTACTTGGAATAAAGTAAGTACCCTTCGCAAAACCTCCTCCGGCCTCCCTGTATTGTTGCATTATGGTTGAGTTTAAAAGATTGCTATGGAATAAAAACTTTAAATCGTCATTGTCCGCTTTTAAAATGGAGTTGAGAACTACCGAATTAAACCATAAATTTCTTTTTGTAAATAAATCGGAAACAAATTTGAAATTCGCAGAATTTGGTCTAAATAACAACCCCCATCTTTCTTCATCTTCTGAAATATTCATCATTGTGTTCTTTGGGTACCAGTAGGGATTCTGTTTGCTCTCAATCTCTTTAATTTTCCCTAAATCATATTTTTCAAAATATTCTTTTTTCTTACGATCAGGATCGTTATATCGACGTTCATCCCGCGTTGGTTTGCACTTTCCTTCACAGATATAATTCACGAGTACTGGAATTGCTCCGAATCGCTTACTATGTGTATTGATTTCCTCTTCATGACCATTTTTATGGCAGTTTGGACAGACGAAAATTTTTTTAAGCTTCCCAGCTGCGGTTTCACTCTCAATTTCCACGCAATCAAAAATCGGAACTTTTTCCATACAGCGAGAGCACTGGAAAACCTGGGAATAGATTGTGGAGCTTGTCATTGCCTTTCCGCCACACCGGTTACACCGGGTTTCGTAGAGCCAGTCAATCTCCGGCTTGACCTCGGTTTTTAGATTCTCGAATGCGGCGATGAAATTATTGACCTCGACCGGAGTACAATAGTTCTTGGTGATAAATGTTGCAGCGGGACTTCTATCAATAGCAATCGCTGCCCTTCCCTCTATCAAAGCAGCAAGGGCCGTGCCACCCGATCCACAGAATGGATCAAGAACCAGATCCCCCGGTTTTGTGTAATGTCGTATATATTCCCGGATTGCATCGTGCGGTTTCTTACTCCAGTATGTGTGCATGTTGTAGATCGCGGTCGCCTTTGTCGTATCAATGGGCTTGTCGAACGCCGGAACATTATAATCATCCTTCCCTGGATCGTAGGGATGCTCCTGCATGTGATCTTCGACAAACCTCCGCAGGTTTGGATTCGGTTTGTCGCCGGAGTAATAGCCCTCAGGCATCTTGGGGATCTCGTGCTTGATGATTTTTTGTTTGTCCGGACGATCATCGACAGTTTTCATGCAGGCATCACGTTCTATTATATCTGGATAACATCACTCTTCTTCTTCCGCTTTGTCGTAGCCAGGGCTTTTCCTGAGCTGCGGGCAAGGTTCCTGACACAGACCATATAATCCTCTTCAACCGCGACCTGTTGATTCTCCAATAAACGGTCGATACGGATCCCGCCTTTCTCATAGAGTATCTTACCCTGTTCATACATCCCAGCCCTCCGGCAGTGACGGAGCCAGTCTGCGAGCGTCGAATCGCTCGGCCGGTCCTGTTCGCGGATCGGCACGCCCTGTTCGAGATGGGCGATATAATGGCGAATCCGGCGTGCAATCCCCTTTGCCCGGCCATCGCTCTTGATCTTCTTTTCTTCATCGGTAATTGGCAGCCGGTAGGTTCCTTCCTCGGTCTTGTAGAAATAATCAAGCAGCCAATCAACCAGGGCCCGGCGGGGCTTATCCTTGACCGCATAGATGTAGTGTTCGAAGAGATCGCTATAGTGGACGCCTTCGTCCTCGGGGTGTTTCTTTAAAAATTCTGTGATAAATTTTGCAACCTTCTCCGCAGCGGCATCCTCCTTGATCGTCTCTGCCGAATCGACTGCATTCAGCTCGGTCTCCTTCAGGTACCATCTTAGGCCGTTACCCGTGGATCCTTCTGGTTTATTTGGTTCCGCAACACGACCGAGTATCTCCTCGAAGTTGTGTGCTTCCATCTGGCCGGCACGGACCATCCGTGAGACGACTTCATCGTAGATCCGGTCTTTGGTTGTGCCTGGGTGGGAACAAATAAAATCACGAATTATTGTAACAATTTTTTCAGAGAGTGTTTTTGAATCATCATTGTTGTTTATTGTGATATTATCGGAAATCTCCCCGATAACGGGTTTTCGGAAGTTGATTACCAAATCACGCTTTGTGACTTGATCAGCGACTTTTTGATTATATGATTTTTGACCAGTATCGATGAATAACGCAGAATCAAGTTTATCAATAATAAAACCGATTTCCGCCATCATGTCCTGAATAGCCACCCATCTCGCCTCAGAAGTATCATGATAACACAAAGAAATCCAGTGTCCGGGTTTTAATACACGAAAAGCTTCGCTCATAGCGTTTTTCATTTTATTAATCCAATCTGATTCGTAGATTCCACGAACTTCATTAACAACAATTTCTTTTTCTAGCCAAGATGTGTCGTAATTCAACCATGCTTCCCAGACAAAATTTAATTCCCCATATTGTTCTTTATCCCCATACGGCGGGTCTGTAAAAATATAATCGATACTATTCGAAAGAATTTGTAATGATTGGGCATCATCGGTACTGATTATTAATTCTGTTTTTTGAAGAGATTCAAGGTCCCTCCATCCTGTCATCATCAATCTGAATTTATTTTCAAAAGTTCCGAATACGTTGGTGCATCTGAATACTTGTGGAATGTAATACGTCCCTTTTAAGAAACCGAGTCTATCTCGATTGGTTGTCATTTTACTTACATTAAGTAAAATTGAAGTTAAACAAAATAACAAAGAATTTTTTATTCGTTCATCCGAGAATTTTTCGATTTCGTTTTTAATAATTGATATTGCCCATAAATTTTGTTTTGTATAAAAATCAGCGACAGTATCAATATTATTATAGATTAATCCATCTCGAATATAACGATCACCACGAATAAAAGTAATCTTCGGGTACCAATATGGAACTGGTTCCTTTTCTATTTGTTTTAGTTTTTCTAAATCGTAATTTATAAAATTCTCCCTAGATTTTTTATCTTTACTATTGAATGCTCGTTCCATTTTTTTCGGAGTACAACCGTGGTTACAATTGTATCCAACAATGACTGGAATAAATCCTAATTTTAGATTACCTTTTGGAGAAATTTTTTCTTCAATGCCTGATTCGTAACAATTCGGGCATAGTCTTTTTATCCCACCTTTTCCCCCTCCTTTTTCGCCCCTTCCAACATCAATTTCAATACACTCAATTAACGGAATTTTTTCCAAGCATCGAGGACATTGAAAAAC
>Ga0116172_10002268_pt1 | contig 16864 bp, 18 predicted proteins | sample AD_UKC083_MetaG_FD_89799 | JGI IMG/M metagenome (GOLD analysis project Ga0116172, IMG submission 89799) | Active sludge microbial communities of municipal wastewater-treating anaerobic digesters from USA - AD_UKC083_MetaG | ecosystem: Engineered > Bioreactor > Anaerobic > Digestate | place: USA...
AAAAAAATAAATGAGTTACGAGACATTTAACTTAATAGTAACAGTTCCGTTATCAATATTTGTCTACATGTCTCTTTGCTTTCTTTTTTCAAAATACCTAAAAAGGACAGATTTTGTAGACATAGCTTGGGGGTTTGGGTTTATTCTTGTTGCTGTCTTAACTTTATTTATAAGCAGATACTCTAATGTCATATCAATTATCACTACCCTACTTGTTTTAATTTGGGGAATTAGATTATCCACGTATCTTTTTTTGAGATTTAGAAAAACAAAAGAAGATTTGCGATATGTTGAAATTAAAAAAAACTGGAAGAAAAACAAATTACTGAAGGAATACGTGGTGATATTTCTTTTGCAGGGATTTTTAATGTACCTTGTAAGTTTTGTAATATCCGTGATAAATATTTTTGGGCCAGGAAACAATAACCCTTTTTACTATTTAGGTTTATTAGTTTGGGTAATAGGATTTGTGTTTGAATCAGTTGCAGATGCCCAACTTAAAAATTTTATTAAAAAGAAAAAAGGTAAAGAGAAGAAAATAATGGACGAAGGTTTGTGGAAATATTCAAGGCATCCTAATTATTTTGGAGAGGTTACCATGTGGTGGGGTATATTTTTAATTTCCGTTGGGACAAATTACTGGCCAATAACTATAATTAGCCCTGTAACCATAACTTATCTTATCCTTAAAGTTTCTGGAGTTCCTTTATTAGAAAAAAAGTACGGGGATGATCCTGATTTTAAAAAGTATGCTAAAAAAACTAGCATTTTCTTCCCACTTCCTCCCAAGAAGGGTTAATTTAGATATCTATTAGACATTTCTTCGAATCATTACTGTTACAAATTAAATCTACTAATTATAAATTGATACTTGACATATCAGATATCTGTAGTATACTATAAGTTATTACATCGAAACATCTTTGTGGGGAAAGGACGTAAAAAAAACGTCGGGTCTATACCCCTTACCTCTAAGATGAACCACTTGATGGCTTCCTGAGAAGCATGTAGGGTGGATCGATCGGTAAACTAGCTTACAAGTATAGAAAATAAGCTAGTTTATAGTTGAATGTTTTTTTATGTCATAGACATAAATTTCAACTGGTCGGCGATGTAATGATATGTAGGGGCTATTCTGCAAAGAAGATTGGAGTTTAAACAGTATGCCTGTTTCACAATCTTTCTTTACAAATAGCCCCGTTTTTTACACTCTAGTATGAAATATATTATTACTCCAATTGCCTAAATACGGTAATAGTGGTTTTTTGATTTTCATTGTACTTCAAAGCAAGTTCAAACTGCTCTTTGGCTTTTACTTTTAAACCCTGCTCAAGATAAATCTCCCCTCTAATAACGTAAAGCTCGGAAAATGATCTATTACCATTTTCAAGTATTTTTTCAATTATTTCAAAAACTTTGTCGTAATCTCCTAACTCTTGATAAGCTTTAATTGGCTCTATCTGGTACCAAAGCATTCTTCTAGGTAAATTGTTTTCTATTTTTTCATACTCTTTTACAGATCTTTCGTAATCACCTAAATGGTATGAAGCTGTTGATATGTTGAAATGCGGGTATAGATTATTTTCATCTTTTAAAGTTTCCTCCTCCGCTCTCTTTAAGGCATTTTCCCAAGCTATTTTCTCATCTACCTCTTCACCAATTATTGACTCTACTTTATCTTTTAAATCAGATGTGTACACAACCACATAACTGTAATTAAAGACCTGCCACATGCTTAAAAAGTCATAATAACCAATCTTTTTATTAGGACCTTCGTAGGAATCATCTTGAACTATTATCTGTTTATTTTCATCGTACCCAGTCACAAATCTAAAATGACCAATATCCTCGTTTGGTTTTAACCAAGTTTTTACCACAACTGGAATACCGTTTGAAATAAATTTTTTAAGAAGTTCTATGTCGCCGTTAACTCTGCCAATAGCCTCAAGACCATACTCATTAGCCCAATTTACAAATTCATAGGTAAATATGGTTTTATCATCGTTGTCCCCCTTTGGATGTTGAAACGGTCTCATATTTTTAGCTAGTTCTTCTTGAGAGACTTTTACCCCATACCAAGCCATCGCCATCGACAGAGTTGCCGGACCACAGTTATTGAATGATTGGTATACATGATAGTTGTTGATTAGTTGTGCGTATTCTCCAGGCTCTTTTAAATTTACTGAGTTTGATTTTACCTTCAAATCGGGTATCAACTCAGAACCGCTGGTACTGCTCTCTCCTTCAGTTTTTGGAGTTAAGTTATTTGTATTTTGCTCGTTATCTCTCACATTTTGCACAAATTTAGTATCAAGTGGGGGGTCTTGGTTAATTTTATAAAACAAAGCTATCACGATAGCTGTTGTTAATGTCAAGACTAAGATAACTGTAAATTTCTTCATAGTGACTGGATTATATACTATTCAAACGTTCTCTTAAAAAAATCCACGGTATTTTGCATAGCTTTATCAAAAGAAGACCCCGAAATATTGTGTCCGCCGGTTGAATATTCGTTTATTTCGTGTTTCAAAGTGGTTTCAAGAAGAACAGAGCTTAAGTTTCTTGTATATTCAATGCTAACAACAGGATCATCCACTGCGTGATTAATTTGAACTACCCCATCTAAACCTCCTAGATAGTTTGTAGGAACTACCTTCATCCAAAATTCATTATTTGGATCAAAATTACCGTATTTTTCAAATAACAGGTTTCGCTTTTTCCTGGATTCTGATTCTTGAGAAGGTGGTTTGTAGCTGTTATCAGAAATACCGTATTCTGATAAATCCGAATACGTGTAAACTGCCCCAGCCCAAATTGAAATGGCTTTAATGTCTTTTTTAGCTACAAAAGCTCTAAAAATAACATTTCCCGCCATACTATGACCCCAAAGTCCTACTTTCTCAGGATTTACAAAATCGCTTGTCAGAAGGGCGTTATACGCGTTTAAAGTATCAATTACGTAGCCAGAAGAGTAATAACCGCCCTCGGCCTCACCTTCTGATTTTCCGTGACCTCTAGGTCGATTTTAAAGACCACAAAGCCGTTTTTAGCTAAATAGTCAACATAGCTCTCATAATTTTTAGTTGTTTGGTAGTCTTGAGGCGGGATATAACCGTGAACAAACACTATTGCAGGCCACCCGTCTTCAGGTTTTTCATCCTTCGGGATAGTAATAAGACCGTTAATGCGCAAACCATCGGAATCGTAACTGGTTAAATAGCTAGTATAAGAGCCGTTTTCGCTATATTTTTCTAAATTACCTAATTTTCCTGTGTATTGTCTTGAGCGCAGATAAGGAATTGTGAGATCTTCAAAAGAATAATCCTCTGTTGATTCTGTACTAGAATCTTCAGAATTACTATCTGAAGAAGAGTTTGATTTTTCAGGTATTTGGGTGGTTTCTTCTTTTAGATTAGACGAGCCAGATAATTTGTTAAAGAGTAGGTAAATAATCAAACTCAAAATTATTATCGTGAGTATCAGAACTAATACAAATATTCTTTTTTTTCTAATATTGATCATGTTGAGTTAAAAAAAAGCAATTAAAAATTATTAGGTATTTTATCATTTTTTAAACACCGAAAGTTTACGTTACTTATAGATTTGGGTAGATACAATAGCATTCTTTGTACAAATAAGGCTTTAAGATTATTTGAATCAATCTTTCGTTGTTTACCTGACTCTTATATTTTATTAAACATATTAGTTTATTAACAACTTCATTTGGACTCAGTTTTAAAATCATATCGGGTTCTAGCGGTTTACTATCAATTTTAAAATTTAATGAGTTTTTTTGGGAGGTGTGGTAATTAAATGGAACAGTAGAATATATTAAATTAAATTTTCTAAGTTTTTTGAGATCAGTCACAACCTGTGATACCACGATATGATCCCTGTGCCCATATACTCCGCTTGGTTCGAAAGTTATTACCACATCAGGTTCAAATAAATTAATTTCTTTTTCTAGTATCTCAGAAAGGGAATTTTCATTACCTAAATTTCCATCTTCAAAATCTAAAATCTTGTGTTCAGAAACTTTTAAAAATTTCATGACCGATTCGAACTCTTTTTTCCTTATTTCTCCTAAATTATTATGCTTAATCCCATATTTAAGAGAAGAAGCCTCTCCTTTAGTTAAACATAAAATCCTAGTGGTGATATTTTCTTTAACTAAATTCTGAATCAGTCCAGCATTAAAATAGGTTTCATCATCTGGATGGGGATAGATAAATAGAACTTTTGAATTTTTACTGATATTTAATTTCTCTAAATTCACTAATGAGAGTATAGCAAAGCACAGATAATATTTGTGATAGATCTGGTGGACTATCTGGGAGGATGTTGGGAAGTTTTATCTAGGTAAGACTCAGTTAATTCTAAAAATTTAGTAGCGATTTCTGGTAATTTTTCTCTAATTTCAGTTCCAATTCCCTCCAAGTCTATTTCTCCAACAATCCTACTGATAGAAGCACTCGTACCAAGTTTATAGTGATCCTCGTAATCACTACCTCGCTCTAAATCTATGTTACTTGTATCTATTAATAACATCACGGGAACACCTGTGCCTATATTTCTACTATCTCTCAATAATGCCTTATTAGTTCGTACTCCATGATGATAATAGTGTCTTATAATTGTCTCAAGCTCTCTTAAAAATTTCTCTGGTCTCTCCACAAAATTTACTGGTATAGCTGGTTCTCGTAATCCCTCTCTTTTCATAAAAACGCCAACATTCGTATCTTTTGCTCTAAAACCATTTGCTGCTATATTGTCTAAAAATCCAGAGGTTACTTCACCCATTTCATTTTTAAATGCACTAGAAGTTATGTGCACTGCGGGAACAATGTGAGAATGTGAGAATACTCTTTGAATTTGTTCACATAACCCATTATTTGTTTCAAGTATTTCCTTATACGGCTCATATTTATCTCTTTTCGGTTGTATTGATTCCGAGGTTTCAAACTGTATGCTTGTCAGCTCCTCAACTTTTTCTGGTCCAAGTATTTCCGCGATAGATGTCATAAAATTATTATACCAGTTCGACTTTACCACCCACTATCCAAAAATTACACTTACTTTTGGCTGTTATTATAAAATAAAAAATTTGGTGGACTATCTGGGAGGTTGTTGAGAATTGTTACCAATTTTTTGTCTGAGTAAATTTAGAGCAGCAAGCATACCCATGTCTTGAAATTTATTCTCGCTTATCATCGAATCCACTTTTTCAATATTCATTAATTCAAATTCAATGTTTTCATCTTTTTCCAAATTTCTATCCTCAATAGTCCCGTTTAATTCTATTTCTACAATATGTGCAAGCATAGAACTAAAACCGGGTTGAGGATAAAGAGTACCTAAAAAAGTAGCGTCTCCAGTATATCCTGTTTCCTCTTTTAGTTCTCTAATTGCAGCTTGTTCTGGAGTTTCATTTTTATCAACCCATCCTGCGGGTAATTCATAAACAAAATCATCAACTCCTCTACGATATTGTTTTTCTATTAAAATATTATTATCCATATGTGCAATCACTAAAACATAATCAGGACGATAGAGATGGTAGTATTCTTTTGCTATATCTCCATTAGGTAGTTCATAATCATTTGATTTTATTGTTAGCCATTTGGATTCAAATACAGGTTTTGATGATTTTAATTTCCATTTTTTCATGGGTAAATTATATCAGGTTATGTTATTTATTGTTATAACAGCAATACCAATAATTTGGTGGACTATCTGGGAGGTTGTTGGGAACTTAATAATTTATTAGCAATACATTTTCTCTAGTATAATCCCTCTATGAGCACTAAGGGTGGTACATATAAAGGACATAAATTTCACGGGGACCCTCAAAGATTTGAGGTTGTGGCTGGTTTTGTTTTTGAGACATTTGGAAGAAACATTGAATATATTGCTGATGTTGCCGGAGGAAGAGGTATGTTATCGAGAGTGTTAAATAAAAAATATAACTATAAATCTACCGTGGTTGACCCCAGAGGATACCCGCTATTAGGAGTTGATAACTTACAAGAAGAGTTTTCCTCCGAAGACGCATCTTATTACGATCTAGTTATTGGTTTACATCCGGATGAAGCCACAATTGAAGTAGCTAAGTCCGCTCTAGGGACGAATACAATTTTAATACCTTGTTGTAATTTTTGGAATCAAAATAAAAAACTAGGAAGAGATGCAATGATTAGTGAAATATCCAAATTCTACGAATCTAACGGTGTGAAATATAAGGTAGTAACTTTTGATTTTGAGGGGCCTAAAAACATTGGGTTAGTAACTATGATTTGATTCTATTTAAAGCATAATGTAGAATCAGCCCAATAAAAAATTATCTTTAGAATAAGGAGAGAGAAATGGTTGAGAAAAATGAGGTGTGTGTTGTTAAATTACCCGGAATAAGAAACTTTGCCGTTGTTTACCCTGGAAACATCTTATTTGGATTAGATGCTACTGATGAGGATTTAGAAAGTTTAATGTTCGAGGCTTATTCTGTTCCCATTGAAAATATAAATGAACACTCAAGGAACAACGCCTCCTTAGGAATTATAGTGACTTTTGATTGTAATCTCAGGTGTGAATATTGCTACGCACGAGGAGGAGAATCAAAGGAGTTAATCTCCTTTGAAACAGCAAAAGAAGCTCTTAATTCCGTACGAGAGAGCTCTGATGGAGATTATCTCGATTTATTTCTAGTGGGTGGCGGAGAACCTTTATTATACTTCGAAAGGGTTTTGGAAATTGTAGAATACGCAAAAACACTATTTGATGAAGTCCAAGTTAACGTTGTTAGCAATGGAACTTTCGGAAATAATGCTTGTGAATGGCTAATTAAAAATAATGCTGGTGTTCGTGTATCATTTGATGGCGTAAGGCAAAATATTCAAAGACCTTTTGCTGATGGTAGTGGATCCTCAAGTATAGTAATTGAAAACATCAAAAAATTAATCCAATCAGGAGTAGATGTTATAGTACAGTGTATTGTTACGTCAGAAGGATTAGATACGCTTATATCTACTGTAGATTTAGTAAGCTCTTTAGGTGTAAAAAGTATAAAAATTGAACCTGCGCTATCTACTGATGTGTCAAGAGCAGATTTGTCTATGGAACCTGATCCAATAAAGTTTTCCAGAGCAATGATAGAAGTAATAAAACACATTGCAGACAAAGGATATAAAATAACGTTAGATACAGGTTTTTTATCAGAGCCTAGCAATGAATTTTACTGCGGAATGCCAAACGGTAATAAAGTTTTAACACCACACGGGCTAATTACATCTTGTGTAGAAGTTGCAAGACCTAATGATCCTTACGCTGATATTTTTATCTACGGTAAGGTGGAAAATGGTTTGGTATTTGATTTAAACAAAAAGAAAAAACTCGAAGATATACACTTTGTGAATCAATTAGGTGGTTGTTCAAACTGCAATCTCAGAATGATATGCCATGGTGGATGTCCGATGGCTAGTATTTGGAAAAATGGTTTTCCACTTAAAAAATCTAATTTCACATGTGTAGTTCAACACACGCTAATACCGGAGCTATTGCTGTTGATAGCTACAGATGATAGAATTGCCCCAATCGTTATAGATGAGGTTGATATAGACCGATTCTAAATCATGACGAAGGAGAGGAGGTACCATAATGAAGAAAGTGTTAGTAACTTGGCCCAAGAATAAAACTCGTGTTACGGGACATTCCCATCCTGGATGTTGTAAGCAAGATGGGGGTTGCAAGAAAAAGCACGGTGATTAATTATTGGCCAAACCAGAGGGGACTTTAAACATGAATTTTAATTCTATGTATATCGTCCCCATCTTTTTTATCATTAAATATAAATGAATAATTCAATAATCACCCAAGCAAAAAAAGAGAATATAAAAAACATCGTAATAATACATAAAAAATGCATTGTAGAAACTAATGCAGATATCTACGATCCTAAAGTTATTGAGTCATGGTTAGGGCAAATTAATGAAAAAAATGTGCTATCTCAATTTGATAACACTTCTTGGATAATTATTAAAAAGAGCAATAAGATAATTGGCTTTGCTCAATATGATTTGGAAGATCAGAATCTTTACCAAATACAGATAGATCCGGATTATCAAGGAAAAGGTTACGGTAAGAAATTGTATAGATATATTGAAAAGGAATTTATAAAAAATAACAAAAATAAGATATCTTTAAACGCTACTTTAAATGCTAAGCGTTTTTATACTAGTTTAGGGTTTAAAACCTTAGAAAATATACTATTCGGGGATATAGAGATGGTCTGCATGGAGAAGAAATTGGTCAAGTAAAAATTATTTATTAGATAATTAATTAGTTGCTACAACAACATATATCAGGATTTGGTGGGGAGGGTGGGAGTCGAACCCACATAGCCGGTTTTTCAGACCGGTGCCTTGACCACCTTGGCTACCGCCCCATGTTTAAACACTAAATTCTACCAATTATTACACACTTTTAGCAATATGGAGGCCTGGGCGGGAATCGAACCCGCGATAAGGGTTTTGCAGACCCTTGCCTTACCACTTGGCGACCAGGCCAGTATGTAACGCCTCAATTATACCTTAATTATTTGGAAAAAATTATATAAAAAAGTGGAGCGACGGACCGGATTCGAACCGGCGACCTTCTCCTTGGAAGGGAGACATTCTACCACTGAACTACCGTCGCATAACTAAAAAACGTACAACCTAACTTGTTACCTTTTCAAAACAAAAACTTGGAGCGACGGACCGGATTCGAACCGGCGACCTTCTCCTTGGCAAGGAGACATTCTACCACTGAACTACCGTCGCATAACTAAAACATTATAAACAAAAAATAGATAACTTACCAGCTACCTCCACCACCTCCACCGCCGCCACCTCCCGAAGAACCTCCTGAAAACCCGGACGAAAAACCTGAAGAAGATCTTGTAGAAGACATGCCAGAACTGTAAGAAGATTTCATAGAACCGCCAATATTACCAGTCATCGAACTAATAAAAACGCTATTAGAAAAGTTTTCTCCTTCATACCAATCAGGTTTTGTTAAATAAATATCCTTGAATCTCTTTGCCCATTGTTTTTCAACACCAAAAGCAGCGGCATAAGGTAAAAGTTTTTCAAAAAACATTTGGTTCATTGCTTGAAAATTTATTTGTTCATCCTGAGATTTTAAAAAATTCATTAAAGACATTGCTTCAGAATACTTTTCAATTCCCTTTAATGTTCTTTTTGTTGATTTTCTTCCAGCAACAAATCCTGCAATTGATAACAAAGGGTTTAAAGTCGTTAATCCTAGGGCGAACAGTGTCATATTCTTTGTATAAGTTTCTGTGGGTTTATCTTCAAACATACCTTTTTCTACTACTTCTTCTTCCACGTATTTATTAAATTTAGTGATTTTTCCAAACATTGTTTTCGATTTTTTCAAATCGGTGTCTCTTACCTCCTCTTTCACATCTACAGGAGTACCCTTGATCTCGTTTTCAAGATTAACTAGTTGTGGGATTTTTATAAGATCGTTAAACTTTTCCAAATTAGGTAATCCTTGGTTTAAATTTTCAAGTGATTTTTCATCAAGATCTTTAATTGAAACCCCTTCTTTAAAGATTGCGCTCATAACCTGTTGTTCAAAATTTCTAAGATCGGGAGAATCTATACTTTTTAATCTCACAAACGAGAAGTGCTTTTTATCGTCCTCTTTGATTTTTAGAAATCCTCTTTGGGCTAAATGTATTATGGTAGCCGTTAACTCCTTATGATCTATTACTCCATCAACAATAAATCCTGTTTCTGCGGGTGAAAACACATTACCGCCATCGTATTGGGGAGGTTCAAACCAAGCGGAAACTATTCTTTCGTGACTCTTTAAAAAACTTTTTTGTTTAACATAATCTGAAAATATTTTGATGGGTAAAAAAAGATACCAAAGTGAAGCCAATATTCCTAAAAATACTTGGAATATTAGTAAAAAAATTCCTGACTTGTCTTCTCTTGGTTCAAGAACTTCAATAGCATTTTTGGGAAACGACAACGAGACGGTAACATTTTCACCTGGATTAAGACTTTTACTAGAAGACACTTGAATTTTGTTTTCAGAAAAATTTATCAAACAAGATTGGGAAGTGCTGTCCTTTACCCCTTCGTAACAAATATATTTTAGATCGTCTTGACGGATAGATCCGGGTACTGAAATTGATGCAGTGAAATTTCTAATAGGTATTAGCCAATCAAAACCAACAAGATTCCAGTAAAACTCATCGTGGTCAGTAAAGTACGTCATTGAACCTGAAAGTTTGTATTTTATAATGTAGGTTTTCTGACCTGAAATTAATTTATCTGCATCACCAATTTTTAATTCTATGTAACTTCCAATTTTAGATGTAGAAAAATTATAAGGATTGCCGTTTTCGTCTGTCACACTTAGAACATCAATATCAATAATGTAGGTTTTGTTATCTTGATTTGTTCTTTTATAGATTATCTCTCTAACTAAACCGTGTTTTTGTGCTGATTCAAAGTCATATTTTATTGTCTCTGATATCTCAACTGTACCATCTTTTCGTATGTCTACTTCTGAATTAAAGTCAGATATTCTTTCAGCAAATACTTTTGCTGGGGTTACAAATGAAAGTGTGACAATCGAAAGTAATAAAAATAATCTGATGTTTTTGATTTTCATTTACATTACTTTGGTGGGCGAGACAGGAGTTGAACCTGCACGGGTTTTACCCCACAACGACCTCAACGTTGCGCGTATACCAATTCCGCCACCCGCCCATAACATCTAGAATTATACTATAAATTTCTACTGATATATGAACTATAATAGAAATACTTAAAATCAACATGTTCAAAAATACATTAAGCAAAATCATTGAATTTATTTCTAGATATCCTCTTTTAGTTACAGTAAGTTTGTACTTAATAAGTATTTTAATAGTACAGCCATGGGGAAATTATCCTGTAAATGACGATTTCTACTACTATACCCAGGTTCGAGCTTTTTCTATAGGGGTGTTTAAAAAAAGTGCATTAATTACGCCAACCTTTATACTTCAAGGATATTTAGGTCTACTGTGGTCCGCTTTATTCGGTATTTCCTACGTATCATTGAGGTTTCTTACTATTTTCATATCTATTTTATGTTTATATATAATCTTTAAAATTTTATTAACACTGAATGTAAAAAAAACATTAATACTACCCTGTCTTCTATCTATAACATTTAACCCAATTTTTTTTGCAAGCTCTTTGACTTTCATGACCGAAAATTATTTTTTATTATTTGGGCTTTTATCAATTTTCTTTTTTATTAAATCTCAAAGTAACGACAAAATTAGATATTTGGTTATTTCTTCAATATTTGGAGGCCTTTCCACCTTAATTAGACAATACGGATTTGTATTATTTCCGATATTTTTAATTATAGATTATTACAAACCTTCTCAAAGAAAAATTTCGCGTTTTTTAGCAATTGTATTACCTTTTGTGGTTATAAGTACGTTTGGATTTCTATATCCAAAATATATTAATCCTGAATTTCCAAAAAGTTTTAATATTCTGATGCTTTTTACAAGTCTTAAATCTCTATTTGGAAGGATTTTTAATATTCACTATCTCTCTTACTCTGGTTTTATTTTACTACCTTTTACTATCAGTAAATTTATAGACTTGAAAAGAAAAGAGAAAATATCAATAGGAATAATCTCAGCTTTTGTTGGTTTATATATTTATGAAGGAAACTTATTTAAAATTGGAAATATTTTTTACTTGGAGGGTTTGTATGCAAAAATGTTCAACAATATACGGCTAAACCTACTAAACAATATTCCTTTTAAATTACTTCTATCCTTTCTTATATCTATATCCATAGTAGTAATAGTCGAAAGTATTATTAAAAAATCGATTAAATCTTTTAGTGAAAAACATAATTTTAAAATCCATATTTCAAAAACCAGTTTATTACTAGAAATATTGATCCTTAGTTTTTATTTAATTGCATTGATCACAGACAAATTTTACGATAGATATTTATTAAATTTTTTTGTCATTACTACTATATATTCGGCTTTAAAAGTAAATAAGTATAATTATAAAAATCTTTTAATAATGTACTTTATAATCTTTTTAGTATCCTCAATTACCTTTTTAATTACTGTAGATTACTACAGGCAGATGAATTTAAAATGGAAAATGGTCGAAGAAATTACTAGGGCAGGTGAGGTCAAAAATACTGATATTTTTTTAGATTCTGTATATATTAAGTCTGCCTTAATGGAAGAGCGTGATAATTATAGTGGTATGAAATTATTAAATATTGATGACTATAACCCAATATGTTTTATTCAGGAATATAGTGAGGGGAACGGAAATTACTTAGCTAAATTATTTAACTATCTTAATGAACACCCGATAATAATTAAACATTTACCAAACCCTAGAATAGAAAATGTTTCTCTATTAAAGTCAAAAGACAATGATTTTGATCTAAATGATAGATTAATAATGAGTGAGGAATACACAACACCTATTTATAATTTGATTGGGGAAAAAATGTTTGTTAGGACCTTTTGTAAATATTAGTAATTTTATAGTTGGTGCCGGAGACAGGACTCGAACCTGCAAGTCTTTTGGACACAGCGTTCTGAACACTGCGTGTATACCATTCCACCACTCCGGCTTATAAACATCATTATACAAAAAAATCCTCAATAACATAAAAAGGCTCGGATTTAAATTAATAATTCCGAGCTTGGTTATAAACTTACCTATCTCTCTTTATTTTCTATCTTTTTCTGTCCTTTCTTTTCTCTTCTGTGTCTTGATGCAAATTTTGGTCTGTGATATTTTTTAAACCATTGATTCCATTTATAACAAATCATTGCCTCTCTGCATCCATAGTCTATCGTACGCATTCTCACCCTTTCTTTAAGATAGATTGTTATTGATGAACATGATACTACGGTAAATAGAGATTTAAAAGCTCTTCTGGTCGATTTATCATGAAATCAGGTTTATATTTATTTAAAACATTTTCGAAATTATAACCCCAAGTTACCGACGCTATTTTAATACCAGCTTCTTTTGCTGCTTTTATATCTCTAATTTCATCTCCAACATAAATTACATTTTCTTTTTCCATTCCATATTTTTTTATTGCTCTCTCCAAGATTTTATTTTTATGAAAATAGTCAATCGAACTATAAATAAAATTAAACATATTCAAGTTATTATTTTTCAAAAACAATTTAACGTTTTTAGTTGAATTAGAAGTTGCAACCCCTAAACCTATACCATTATTTTTTAATTGATTTAAAACTGCAGGAAGTTCATCAAACACTTTCACATTATCTATTTGTTTTGATTGTTTCCTTTGATACTTATACAGAAAGAAAATTAGTTTGTAGGTGGGAATTTCTAGATCTTTAAAAAACCCTATCGTATCTGTTGATCTAAATTTTTCAAAATCTATTTTTTCGTCACTTAGTAAATGTAAGCTTCTATTAATTTCAGTGGCAGCATTGACTGTAAATGCTAAAGTATCAGCAAGTGTTCCGTCGAAGTCAAATATGAGATTGTTTTTGTATTTAGATTTCATCAATTTAACTGGTGAGGACGGAGGGGCTCGAACCCTCGACACTTCGGTTAAGAGCCGAATGCTCTACCACTGAGCTACGTCCCCATATTTCAACTTGAATTATACAATAAATAATTAAACTATCTTAGTACATAGTACAAAGAGTACGAAAACAGCGACCTTTTCGTTTCCTACTAAAGTCGCTGTTTATATTATCGAAAAAAACGTTATTTCTTCTTCTTTACAGTTTTTTTCTTTGGTGCAGCTTTTTTAACTGCTTTTTTCTTTACTGCCATCTTAGGGGCCCTCCTTTGGCTAAATAATTACTCCTAACAAACACAATCCTAAATTATTAAATAATTTCCTCGTCATCATCTTCTTCCCACGAGTCTTGTTCATCTGATCCGGTTTCTTCACTTATCTCATCTTTAACTTCAAAATATAAATCCCAATCTTCATCCGAAGCGTCATCCTCTAATGTAAAATTTGGATCTTCTTTTAACTTTTTTCTTATTTCTTCTTTTGTAATCATTATTAATTTTCTCCTAATAAAAATAAGGACACCTTCTCTAACGAAGTGTCCTAATAAATTTTTTATTTAAATAAATTTTTTTGGGCAGAAATTTATTCATTTTAATATAATAAAATTTTGCAGAGTATTTATGGAAATGTCAATATGGTGTATCTGTGTATACATTGACACGACAATGTATAACAACCATATTTATTTGTTGATATTTCTACACTATTTAATGAATTATTTTAAATAAAAAATATTTTTATACTCAAATAAAATAATATTTTGGATATTAATATAAAAATAATTGGTGCCCCCAGAGGGATTTGGTCACAAGTCTTAACACATTTTATCTCGCTTACGCTCAAACAATCTGTAAAGCTCGCGACCCCGTCTCTTTCACTTCGTTCACTCCGACATTCAAATCCCTTGCTCAATACCTTTACATCAAATGGCGCCCCCAGAGGGATTTGAACCCCCGACCCCTCGTTCCGAAGACGAGTGCTCTAAATCCGCTGAGCTATGGGGGCAGGATAAAACAATCGTACTTAGTTATATTATACATAATTTTCCGTGTTAAAATTATAAAGATGAATAAAACAAAAATTATCATGATAATAAGTTACATATTTTTAAGTACGATTCTTGTATTTTATGTAAAATCAATTTTAAAAAGAGACGATCTTAAAATTTATGAAAAGAAAAAAATAGAAGTTGAGGAATCCTACTCTGTAGACGTAACATTAAAATTGATTAACGGAAAAATAACAAAAGAATTTACTAAGACATTAAAAAATACGGATTCGGTAGAAGAGTTAATGAAAAAAATCAGAAGCTCGGGTGATATTTCTTATGAGATAGTAAAGTACACTTATGGTGTAGATATCGAATCGGTCAACGGTATCAAACCCAAGGATGGTTTTAAATGGGCAATTCTAAAAGATAACGAAGACATTACATTAAAAATCGATAAGTTGAACTTAGAAAAAGGAAAAACTTACGAGCTAAAAATATTAGAAAAATAACCCAAATTGTTATTCGTATCTTAGTGCTTCAATTGGATCTTTTTTGCTTGCTTTTACAGCAGGGTAAGTTCCAAATACTACTCCTACCAGTACTGAAAATCCGAGCGCCAGTGGTATGGCCCAAAAAGGCACGGTAGCTCTAACTAGGTTCTTAATAGCCAATGTACTTAACCAACCAAGTAACAGCCCAATTAAACCTCCAGATAAACTAATAATTACTGCCTCTATCATGAACTGGCGTTTGATATCAAATGATGTGGCACCCAGTGCTTTTCTTAAACCTATCTCCCTCGTTCTCTCTGTAACTGATACTAACATGATGTTCATAATCCCTATACCACCGACCAATAAAGATATACCTGATATTGTAGCTAAAGCTACAGCTAAAATTCCTAGTATACTATTTATAGATTCGAGAATATCTTCCTGTGTCATTACTGAAAATTCATCGTCGTGTAGATCTCTGTACATCGCTAGTTTAACGCTTTCTGCTGCCTTTGTAATTGGGAACTGGCTTTTTGCTTTTGAAACAATAGATATTATTGTAGTACCATCAAAATTATCTCGGAGAGTTGTATACGGCATTATTAAAGCTTCGTCATATTCAGGATTTTTCTTTGCAAGTATTCCTACTACCTCGTATGATTTCCCATCTATCTTTATATTTTTCTTAAGAGGATTTTCTTGGCTAAATAATCTCTTTTTCATAGCATATCCAATTACAACTGACTTAGAACTATTATTAACCTCTGATTTGTTTAGGAATCTTCCTTCTGCAGCATTTATTGAGAATATTTTATCTGCTGTATTACTAACACCGATGATTGTTGTATAGAAGTTATTCGTTTTATATTTAATAGTTTTAACAGTTTGAACAGTTGGAGTAACGTAATCAATGTAATCACCGGCCTCCTTTTCTATTAACTCTATGTGCTCTTCCTTAAGATTACTTGATGATAAATTCTGACCTGGCCTGCCCCCTCTATAATTGTTATTACCACTTGATACAAAAATAAGATTAGCACCAAGGTCATTAAATTGATCTTCGACATAATTCTGAATACCTCCTACGAGAGATACTAACGAAATAACCGCAAATACACCTATGATAACTCCCAGCATTGTTAAAAAAGACCTAATTTTATTCAGTAACAGCGATTTTAATGCTGCAGATAATGTTTCTTTAACGTTCACTTAAAATTGCTCCATCTTTTAAAATAACTTGCCTTTTAGCTATTTTAGCTAAATCATCATCGTGAGTAACGAGTATCAAAGTTCTTCCTTCGTTATTTAAATTTATTAAAATCTTTTCAATCTCCTCGCCCATCTTTGAATCTAGATTACCAGTTGGCTCGTCAGCTAATATCAATGACGGATTGTTGACCAAAGCTCGGGCGATAGCAACCCTTTGTCTTTCGCCACCAGATAATTCATTTGATTTATTTTTTAAACGATGGGTTAAACCAACTTGTTCTATAACCTCTAAAGCTTTTTTTTCATGCTCTGAATTAGGAATTTTACTGTATATAAGTGGGAGCATTACGTTTTCTAACACCGTTGTTCTTTGTAATAAATTAAAAGCTTGAAAAACAAATCCAATATCAGTATTCCTTACCTGTGCTAATTCCTTTTCACTCATTCCCTTAGTATTTTTACCATTTAAGATAAGCTCGCCGGAAGTAGGTGTATCTAAAAGCCCGAGTATAAGCATTAAAGTTGATTTTCCTGAACCTGATTTTCC
>Ga0116172_10002273_pt1 | contig 16854 bp, 10 predicted proteins | sample AD_UKC083_MetaG_FD_89799 | JGI IMG/M metagenome (GOLD analysis project Ga0116172, IMG submission 89799) | Active sludge microbial communities of municipal wastewater-treating anaerobic digesters from USA - AD_UKC083_MetaG | ecosystem: Engineered > Bioreactor > Anaerobic > Digestate | place: USA...
CATTATATTTTAAGAAGTAGTAAGTAATAACATAACAAGACACGAAAGTTTGGTCGAATATAAAAAATAGAGTATATTTGCACCCTAATTTTTGTAAAAATCATTTAATATCAATCGAATATGCAGAACAAGTGATTTGTGAAATTGTTTGCCATCGCATTGGCGTTGGTCTGCCTTTTTTACTTGTCGTTTAATGTTGTAACATCACATTACAATAAACAAGCAAAAGAGTTTGCACAAGGAAATGTAATTGAAGAGTACCGCTATTTAGATTCTCTTTCAACTGAAAAAGTGTGGCTTAACTATACCTTGAAAGAGTGTAGAGAGAAAGAATTAAACTTAGGCTTAGACCTAAAAGGCGGTATGAATGTTATCATTGAAGTGTCAGTGCCCGACATTCTAAAAACCCTTGCAGGTAATAGTACTGACGAAACATTTACTAAAGCCATACAGTTAGCACACCAACGTCAAGCAACAAGCCAAAAAGGTTTCATTGATTTGTTTCAAGAAGCTTTTCAGGAAATAGATAAAGATGCCCGTTTAGCAGCTATATTTAGTACCTATGAACTAAAGGATAAAGTTAATTTAAAGAGTACTAATGCCGAAGTTATTGCCGTTATCAAAGAAGAAGTACAAGCAACTGTTGATAATTCATTCAATGTATTGAGAACTCGTATTGACCGTTTTGGGGTAGTTCAACCAAATATTCAACGTCTTGAAACCAATGGACGTATATTAATAGAATTGCCTGGTGTAAAAGAACCAGAACGTGTGCGTAAACTGCTTCAAGGTTCGGCTAACCTAGAATTTTGGGAAACATATACCTTACCAGAGGTGTACGAGTCTTTAGTAACTGCCAATAATGTAATAAAGGAATCTCAAAAAGATAAAATACCCGTTGTCGAAACACCTACTAGTGTTGCTGACTCTACTTCGGAAGAGAAGGTAGAAGAACAAAAAGATAATGTAAACTCTTTGTTATCTCAACTTGAACAACCTAAAGACACTCTTTCTGAAGATGATTTCTCAAAAGAAAATCCCTTATTCAGTGTCTTGCAATTAAATGTTCAAAATGGTCAGTTGGTGCCAACTCCTGCCGTCGGTGTCGCTCATCAAAAAGACACAGCTCTCGTAAAAAGTTATTTAAATTTACGTCAAGTAAAAGAAGTGCTTCCTCGTAACGTAGAGTTCAAATGGTCTGTAAAATCAATCGATACCAAAGGGAATTTCTTTGAGTTGATAGCTATTAAAGTTACAAGTAGAGATGGCAAGGCTCCATTAGAAGGCAGTGCTATTAGTGATGCTCGTAGTGATTTTGGACAGTTTTCGTCAAATTCCGTGGTGAGTATGACAATGAACCCAGAAGGGGCACGTACGTGGGCACGATTAACCAAAGAAAATATTGGTAGAAGTATTGCTATTGTATTAGATGATATGGTCTATTCTTATCCTAATGTAAATACTGAGATTACGGGTGGACGCTCTGAAATTAGTGGTAATTTTACGGTAGAAGAAGCAAAAGACTTAGCTAACGTATTGAAGTCGGGTCGTATGCCTGCCCCATCACGTATTGTTCAAGAAGACGTGGTAGGACCATCTCTTGGTCAAGAAGCCATTCAAAAGGGCTTACTTTCTTTTGCTATTGCATTTATTGGCGTAATGCTTTATATGATACTTATGTATGGTGTTGTGCCAGGGTTAGTAGTTGACGGAGCCTTATTATTTAATGTATTTTTCCTTGTTGGTATTTTAGCCTCGTTTAAAGCCGTATTAACCTTGCCAGGTATAGCAGGTATTGTGCTTACGTTGGGTATGGCGGTAGATGCCAATGTGTTGATTTATGAGCGTATTAAAGAAGAACTTGCAGCTGGAAAAACACATAAATCAGCAATTGCCGATGGTTACAAAAATGCTTTATCTGCTATCTTGGATTCAAATATTACAACCATTATTACTGCCGTAATATTATTTTATTTTGGTACTGGTCCAATAAAAGGATTTGCTACTACACTGATTATAGGTATCGTTACATCATTTTTTACAGCCGTATTTGTTACTCGTTGGGCTTACGAAACGTTATTGAATAAAAATTTTACAGAAAAATTATCTTTTACAACCAAAGTTTCAGCCAATTTTTTAAGTAACGTCAATCTTGATTGGGTGAAATTACGTAAAGTAGGCTATATTCTTTCTATTACCTTTATGGTAGTGGCTATATTCTCGTTGGCTTTCCATGGTTTGAATCAAGGAATTGATTTTACTGGTGGTCGTAATTACGTGATAAAATTTGAAGAAAGCGTAAGTACACAAGACCTACAACGTAAGCTGGCTCTTGGTTTTGAGGATGCTTCTGTATCTGTAATTACTATTGGTGCTGTTTCTGAAAATCAAGTACGGATATCTACAAACTATAAAATTCAAGATAACAGTGATACTGTGGACGATGAAATTGAAAATGTCTTGTATGAACAATTAAAGCCATTTATCAAGAATCAAACAGTTACTCGTGATATGTTTGTGAAGGGGTATGTTATAAATGAAGATGGCGATGCCCAATTGTCTAGTGCTGGTTCAGTGCGTCCATTAGGCGTGCAAAGTTCGCAAAAAGTTGGTCCAGCTATTGCTGACGACATCAAAAATGCAGCCTACTTGGCTATCTTCTTTTCATTGATTGGTATTGGATTGTATATTCTTTTGCGATTTAAAGATATATCTTATTCAGCAAGTATTGTGGTTTCTTTAATTCATACCTCTGTATTTGTATTGGGAGTGTACTCATTGTTCTATAGTGTGATGCCTTTTTCTATGGAAATTGGACAATCATTTATTGCTGCTATACTTACCGTAATTGGGTATTCGGTAAATGATACGGTAGTAGTATTCGACCGATTGAGAGAAACGATTGGGTTGTATCCGAAACGGGATAGAAAAGAAATGTTTAACTATTCGGTAAATGCAACCTTATCCAGAACATTTAATACCACTTTTTCTACCTTATTGGTTTTGATAATTATTTTCTTACTTGGTGGAGATACAATTAGGGGATTTGTGTTTGCTTTGTTATTAGGAATAACGATTGGAACGTATTCTACATTGTTTGTTTCTGTACCATTAGCGTACGATATACAGATGAAGACGTTAAATAAGAAGAAGTAAGGGTATAGTATTTTAACAAAAAAGGATTCATATAAGTGAGTCCTTTTTTGTTAAAATGCATCTAATCAATTGCTTTATCCAAAAATATTTCGTATCTTGCGAAAGATTTTTGCAATTATTATTGTATATTAATTATATTTGTTCACAATAAGTAGACGGCATTCAGCTTGTTTTTGTATACATTTTTATAAATGATACATAGTTTGTGGAGTGAGGTGTGTGTCTTTATACTTGAAAACATCATCGTATGAAAAAAAGTTTTTTTCTATTTTTTTTGTTCCTTTTTAGTCTTTCTTTTTTTGCTCAGCAACTAGTTACGACTACTCCGGCATTTATTGCTCAAAATTATGCTGGCGAAATAAAAGTTGTTTTTGATGCTACTCAAGGTAATGCTGCCATGCTTGGGTCAGCTACATGTTATGCGCATGCAGGGGTTATACTAACCTCAGGTCCAGGATGGAAAAAAGCTCCAGTTTGGCTTGACAATGCGTCTAAATATCAACTTGTTTCCATTGGGACAGATTTGTGGGAGTTAACAATTCCAAATTTGTCATCTTATTACAACTTGGCTGAAGGCGAAGTAATTGCACAATTGGCTTTTGTATTTAGAAATGCCGATGGAACCAAGCAAGGCAAAACAGCTGCTGGTGGCGATATCTTTATTGACTTATACGATCCTTCTGTGTTGAGTATGAGCGTTACGAACCCTTCGACAGATGCTGTAATAAATAAGGATGCGTCTTTGGTTGTGCAAGCAAATGTATCAATGTCTTCTAAAATAGAGCTATTTATAAACAGTCAGTTAGTAAAAACAGAGGAAACCGCTACTTCTATTTCTTATAGCTTTGATACAAGTGTTGCTGGTGATTATACTGTGAAAATTAAAGCAACAAACGGAGAGAACAGTGTTGAAATAAGTAGAGAGATTTGTGTGAAATCTCCTGCACAATATGCACCTGTACCAACAGGTATGCTAGAAGGGATTAATTATGATGCTCAAAATAATAGTGTTACTTTAGTACTTAGAGCCCCATTAAAAGAAAATGTGTTTGTTATAGGTGATTTTAACGAATGGAAAATAAAGAACCAATACCAAATGTTTCGCAATGAAGAAAATGGCATTTTGTGGTGGTTAACCATTGATAACCTTAATCCAGATACCGAATATGCATTTCAGTATTTAATAGATGGTAATCTAAAAGTGAGTGATGCGTATACTGAAAAAGTAATTGACCCATGGAATGATAAGTGGATACCAACATCAGTTCATCCACGATTAACGTACCCAGAGAAGGCTGATGGGTTGGTTTCTGTCTTTAAAATAAATAGACCACAATACCAATGGGAAGTTCCAGATTTTCAAGTTCCAGCTAAAGAAGATTTGATTATTTATGAATTGCTTATTCGCGATTTTACAACAGAAGGAACCATTAAAGCGGCAATGGGCAAGTTAGATTATTTGCAAAATTTAGGTATAAATGCGATTGAATTGATGCCAATTCAAGAGTTTGATGGCAATGATAGTTGGGGCTACAATCCAAATCATTATTTTGCTTATGATAAAGCCTATGGCACACAAGAAGATTATAAACGGTTTATTGATGAGTGTCACAAGCGTGGTATAGCTGTATTTATCGATAAGGTGTTCAATCATGCTACAGGGGTTAATCCTTTTGCAAAAATGTATTGGGATGGAAATGCTACTGCTGCAAACAACCCTTGGTTTAATGTGGTTGCGAAACATCCATTTAATGTTTTCCAAGATTTTAACCACGAGTACGAGGGAACTAGACAGTTTTTTAAACGGGTACTTGCATATTGGATAAAAGAGTACAATGTGGATGGATATAGAATGGATTTGTCGAAAGGATTTACTCAAACAAATTCGGGTAGTGATGCAGGTAAATGGGGAAAGAAAGATATATCGCGTATCAATATTATTAAAGATTACCATCAAGCCGTAAAAGAGGCAAATCCAAACGCTGTTTTTATACTTGAACATTTTGCTGATTATGATGAAGAAGTTATACTTTCTACAGAAGGCATGTTGCCTTGGAGGAATATGACTAGTAATTATGGTCAAGCTACCATGGGCTATTCAAGTAACAGTAATTTTGTTGATACGAATGGTAAAGGAGGAATGTTTACCAACGGATGGGTTGGTTTTGCAGAAAGCCATGATGAAGAACGTCTGGGCTATAAGATGATAGCTTGGGGTGCTGGTGATTTAAAAACAAATGAGTCAGCCAGATTAAAAAGAGTTCCATTGGTAATGGCATTTGTGTCATTCATTCCTGGTCCAAAAATGTTATGGCAATTTCAAGAAATGGGATATGATTATTCGATAGAATACGGCGGAAGAACATCACGTAAACCAATACCTTGGACAGCGTTTAACTCTAATCAAGCCAAACAAGAGGCTTATGAGGCATCAGCTAAAATCATAAGTTTACGAACCAATTACCCTCAAGTTTTTAAAGAGGAGAATGTTACTGTACAAGCTACTGCTTCCTATTGGTCAAATGGAAGAAGAATAGTAGCACAACACCCAGATATGAATGTAGTAGCTATAGGAAACTTTGATGCTACTGCAACTATAACTGCAACGCCAGGTTTTACTAAAACTGGAACATGGTATGAATTATTATCAGGAACGGTTTTGAATGTTAAGAATGTGAATAGAACAATATCGTTAGCTCCTGGAGAATTACTTGTGTATACAGATAGAATACCTGTAAGTGTGCCTGAAACGTTACAAGACGAAACGATGACTTATGTGTATCCAACTATAGCCAAGGATTATATATATGTGTCTTCGTTACAAGATATTTTGCAGGTAAATATTTATTCGCTCCAAGGTGTTTTAGTTAAATCAGAAGCAAACTCAGAAATTGCAATAAGTGATTTATATAGTGGATATTACATTGTTCAAGTAGTGCATGCAGATGGCGTTTCTATTCATAAAATAAATAAACAATAATACTCAAATAAAAATCGTATGAAAGTAGTTAAATTTGCTATTCTTGTTCCTATTGTATTTGTTCTGGCGTGTTCGTCCAAAGAGCCAAAATTGGCAGATGTAGTAGATACAGGTGTGGTCGGAAAAATGATTAAAGTTGAAGGCGGAAAATTTATGATGGGTTGTAGTGATTGTGCAGTTGATGAAGCTCCTGTACGTGAAGTTACCCTTTCAACCTTTTATATTGGAGAGTTTGAGGTGTTACAAGAAGAATGGATAGCTATAATGGAAGAAGAAAATCCATCGTATCATCAAGGAGATAGCCTGCCTGTGGAACAAGTATCGTGGAATCAAGTATCCACATTTATTACAAAGTTAAACGAAAAAACAGGTAAAACATTTCGTTTGCCAACCGAGGCTGAATGGGAGTTTGCTGCACGTGGAGGAATTAAATCAATGGGATATACCTATAGCGGAAGCAATGATATAAACGAAGTGGCTTGGTATTTGGATAATAACGAAGAACAAGAAACCCAAAAAGTTGGTCAAAAACTTCCCAACGAGCTTGGATTATTTGATATGAGTGGAAACGTAGCCGAATGGGTACAAGATAGGTATTGGGTGTATAGCGAAGCTGCAGAAACGAACCCTGCTGGACCAAGCTCTGGAACAACTCGTGTGTTTAGAGGAGGTGTATGTGATTACGAGGCAAGCGACTGTACGGTAACTGCCAGACGCAGTGATAGACCTGCAAATAAATATTACAATTTAGGATTCAGGCTGGTAATGGTGCCATAGCAGATATTCTAATTTCAATAAACAAAAGCCGATGTTCATCGGCTTTTGAACAACGACATTTTAGATATAATAAGTGTTTTTAAAGCAAACAATCTCAAAACAAGTTACAATAAATACAATGACTCTGTCAGAGAATCGTGTTATGGGGACAAAAAAAACCAAGCCACTATTAACTTCAATGGTGATGTATATAAATGCACGGCAAGAGATTTTAAACCAGAGAATCGTGAAGGTGTTTTAATGGACGATGGGACGATAGAGTGGAACGATAAATACTACTAACGCATGGAGTCAAAATTCAATAATCCACCCTGCCTTGCTTGTAATATCCTACCTATTTGTAATGGTTCATGTACTCAGCATGCATTAGATAATATAGGTAAAGATTATTGCGTACACGATTTTGACGAGAATAAAAAAATAGATATTATACGCGAAAAATTATTATACGCCATTAACTAAAAACAAATTAAAAACCTACATTTTATGAAAAACTTATTATTAATCAGTATTTTATTTATCAATGCAATCATTATGCAATCACAAGTAGTAACAGAAACACGTATCGAAACTTCTGATGATATTTTGGTTATACAAATAGATGGATTACCAAATATTTGTATAAGAAATGGCAACATATACAAAGTAGAAGTGGAAGCTGAAAAAAAGAATCAATCACATATAAAAACATCTGTAAAAGATAAAAAAATATCAATTATAAGTAGAAAATTCTTTGAATCAAGTCATTATATCGTATATATCACTATTCCAAATAAATCGATACACATAAAAGCAAACGATGTAGCAAATATTTATATTGATAAAAATACAACATTGCAGATAGATACAATTTCCTTGAGTGCAAATGCTGTGGCAAATATTTATTTAGACAAAATAATTACAAATACGTTGAATTGTAAATTAAACTCAGTAGCAAATATCACAATAAAAGGGTCGGCTAACAAGTGTAATTTAAATTTCAAATCGGTAGCAAATACAAAATTGAATGAATTTAAAATTAAAGATACCAATTTATTACTCAAAGATGTAGCAAATTTTGAACTAAACATAACCGAAAATAACGATGATTTTGATATTAAGAAATAATTTTTAAAATAGATTGATGAAATTTGTTCCTCAGCACGATATGATGGATTGTGGTCCAGCTTGTCTTTCGATGATAGCTAACCATTATGGTAAAGATTATAGTGTACAATACTTACGTGAAACTACTTATATTACACGAGAAGGGGTATCTCTTTTGGGTATTACACAAGCAGCTACCGACATAGGTTTTTCTACATTACCAACAAAACTAACATTACCAAAACTAAAAGAGTTATCACTTGCAAAACAAGTGCCTTTTCCATGTGTTTTGCATTGGAATCAAACGCATTTCGTTTTATTGTGTAAAGTTTCAAAAAACCCTTTTACAGGGAAGTTTCAATTTAAACTTGCCGATCCTGAACATGGTTTTATTACTTTATCCGAAGATAAATTTATAAAAGGCTGGTTTTGAGTTTTTTAATCAACTTAAAAACATATTAGTTACTTTTTTAGCTGCCTACTACGTAGTACAAGGTCAAATGACTCTTGGAGCATTAATGAGTGTTTCGTATATTATTGGACAGATGAATTCTCCTGTAAATCAATTAGTTAATTTTTTTCGGTCGCTACAAGATGCCCGTTTATCTGTAGAACGACTCAACGAGGTGTAATATCATCTTGAAGAAGAACAACCCGATCAAATATATTATTCGCCTGATAATACCAATGTACATGAACAAATGACTAAAGGTATTCATTTGAAAAATATTTCGTTTCAGTACCAAGGACCGATGTCGCCTTATGTGCTAAAAGGCATTGACCTAAACATACCCGAAGGGAAAATAACTGCCATTGTAGGCACCAGTGGCAGTGGCAAAACAACATTGATGAAACTACTGCTAAAATTTTATGAGCCAGTAAATGGAAATATATTTTACAATAGTCATAATGTCAAAAATTTATCAGCAAAGAGCTTACGTCAAAATGTAGGGGTCGTAATGCAAGATGGCTATATTTTTTCAGACACTATTGAGCGTAACATAGCTACAGGTGATGAGGAAATTGATAGTGAAAGATTGCAACAAGCTGTTGAGATCGCACATATTAAAGATTTTATTGAGGAACTCCCGCTCGGACTTAAAACCAAAATTGGAGCATCGGGTAATGGGATTTCGGGAGGTCAGAGGCAACGAATTTTGATAGCACGTGCAGTATATCGCAATCCTCACTACATATTTTTTGATGAGGCTACCAGCTCGCTCGATGCTAAAAGTGAAAAATATATTCACGACTCATTAAAACATTTTTTTGTTGGTAAAACTGTAATCATTATAGCACACCGACTTTCGACGGTTAAAAGTGCTGATCAAATTGTTGTTCTTGAACATGGTAAAATAATTGAAATAGGTAACCACGAAGATCTAACCCACAAAAAAGGAGCATATTATGATTTAGTAAAAAATCAACTTGAATTAGGCAATTAAACATCCATTTAATCGAATAATGCTTCTAAATACTTTTGTTTATTCTGTGCAATTGTTGCACATAGGCAATGATTTTCTGTTATGCAAAATGGTTGATCGAAATTTTGTTGCCTTATCGCCATTCCACAAGGAGTGAAACCCATTATCTAATAAGTTGCCATAAGCATATAGCCCGTGTTTATCAAAACAACAAGGAAGCACTTTTCCGTCTGTTGAAACTACGATAGAACTCCAATTTTTCCAACATCGATTACGCAAAGGCTTTTTCCGTTTATAGGAGCCGTTTTTGTCCAGTTTATATCTACTGTATATAGTATTCTTTGGCATTAGTGGATTACCCTTTTTAAAATTAGTTAATTGAGCCGTCTTAATAGATAAGCCATCTACCTGTAGTGATTTTGCTAATACCTTAATTGCTGGTATTTCGTGTTCATTCGTACTAAAAACAATAAACTGAAGTTCAATGAAAGGTCTTCTTGATTGCATTTCTTTTTTTAAACGCACTAGGCGTGTAATTCCATCCACAACCGCTGTAAAATTACCACCCACCCTGTATTTTTCGTATGTTTCTTCTGTTGCTCCATCAAGGCTAATAATAATTCTATCAAGTTTAGATGTTATGAGTTGTTGGCATGCTGAATCTGTTAAAAAATGCCCATTGGTAGATATATTGGTAATGATTTTTTGCCTATTTGCATAGGCAATCATGTCATAAATACTTTCATTCAAAAAAGGCTCTCCTTGAAAATATAGATTGAGGTAAAATAGTTCAGGAAGAAGAGGATTAATCATCTTTTTAAACAAAGGAAACGGTAGAGTAGTAGCTTCTTTTTGTATTGCTCCCATACCTGTAGGGCATTCAGGACATTGTAAATTGCAGTAATTTGCTGGTTCTATAGATGCGGCGAAAGGTTTTGCATGTATAAAAGGCGTTTTACTACTATACGAGATAAAATATTCTAAACGTAAAAGAATATAGTTAATTAGACGTTTTATCGTAAGCTTACCACAAAAAAGCCGATATAAATTCATATCCCTCATTATTTACAGCAAAAGTCAGCATTATTATGTAGAACAGCAAAGATTTTGTATTAAATATCTTTGAGATGAGGTTAAAAATACCAAAAATAGAATTAGAAAGACTCCATTGAGTTTTACAACAAAATTCTTTAAACAAAAAGTTGGTATTATTTTTTATATTATGTATCTTTGCCCTAATTCTGTAAAATGAATGTATAACCCAATTAATTGATAAGTATGAAATTCACAAAAACATTATTTCGTTTTGGAGCTGTAGTATTACTGGCTTCCGTATTTGCATCATGTAGTAAGATGGGCGGATTACCCGCTGAGTATATCACAGTTAACCCCAATCCCCTCGAAGTAAAAGCAAACAAAGTAGAGGCAGAAATTACAGGAACTTTTCCTGAAAAATATTTTGCCAAAAAAGCTATTTTGGAAGTTACACCAGTATTGCGTTACGAAGGTGGTGAAGCTATAGGTACAACAGTAATTTACCAAGGAGAAAAAGTAAAAGATAACAACAAAGTTGTGGCATACAAAACAGGTGGAAAGTTTACTCAAAACATTTCGTTTGATTATGTGCCAGGAATGAAAAAATCAAAATTATTTTTGACTTTTAAAGCAAAAATAGGTACAAAAGAAATTCAAATTCCAGAAGTTGAGATTGCACAAGGTACCATTGTAACAGCTACATTAGCAAATCCATTAGAAATTGCTGGAGCTACAGGTGCTGATGCATTCCAACGTGTTATTCAAGAAAAATACGAAGCCGCTATTTTATTCCAAATTCAACGTGCTGAATTGCAAAAAAAGGCACTTACTACAGCAGAAGTTGCTGCTTTGCAAAACAAGATTTCTTCTATTCAAGCTAATGACAGTTTGAAAGTATCTTCTTTAGGTTTATCTGCTTATGCTTCGCCAGATGGTCCAACTGACTTGAACGAAAAATTGGCTGCTAATCGTAAAAAGAATACAGAAGACTTTTTGACAAAAGAATTGAAAAAGTCAAAACTTGAAACTACAGTTGATGCAAAATTTATTGCAGAAGACTGGGATGGGTTTCAAGAGTTGATGATGCAGTCTGATATTCAAGATAAAGAATTAATCTTACGTGTATTATCTATGTATAACGACCCAGCACAGAGAGAAAAAGAAATCAAAAATCTATCTGCTGCTTATACAAAAATTGCTGATCAAATTTTGCCACAATTACGTCGTTCAAAATTAGAATTAGTAGTAGATGTTATTGGTAAATCAGACGAGCAGATTCTGGCAATTGCCAAAGCAGAGCCTTCAAAATTATCTCTTGAGGAATTGTTGTACGGAGCGTCAATTGCTACTTCTGCCTCTGAGAAAGCATATATTACAGGACAAGCAATTTCTTTGTTCCCAGAAGATTGGAGAGCATACAATAATCTTGCAACTTTGAAATTTGCTGATGGTAATGTTGATGAAGCGAAAGCCTTATTAGCAACTGCTGTGGCAAAAGGTGGCGACCAACCACAAGTTAATTTCAATTTAGGATTAGTAGAATTGACAGCAAAGAATTACAAAAAAGCACAAGAATATTTTGGTAAATCGGCTGGTGTAGGCGAAGCTTTAGCAGAAGCACAAGGTGTGGCTTACATTCAATCAGGAGAGTATAACAAAGCGGTAACAGCATTTGGTAATTCTACTTCTAACAACGCTGCATTGGCTAATTTATTAGCAGGTAATTATCAAAAAGCGACAGCTGTAGTTGATGCAGTTAAAAATCCAACTGCGGATACATATTATTTAAAAGCACTTATAGGAGCTCGTTCTAGTAATAAAGATCAATTAATAAGTTCATTAACAAAAGCTATTCAAGCAGATAAATCGTATGCTAAGAAAGCAGCTTGTGATATTGAATTTGCTAAATATTTAATTGACTCTGACTTTTTGGCTATTGTAAAGTAAATTTTCTAGTTAGATGATGATAAAAAAGAGGCTATCCAAAAAGGATAGCCTCTTTTTATATGATTCAGTTTCGTCGAGCTTTCCAAATTTGATACGAATTAATGGTATTTTGCCAAAAAACATATGCTGCTGGAGCAATAGATACTAATGGCGATAGGTATGTTTGAGCAAGCCAAATGGCAAAAATAGTATTTTTTTGTCCAAGAGCCTGACCAGAGGCAATGCGTTCTCCGTGTTTTTTTCCGATAACTCTACCAAGCCCAAATTGTATTATACATATACCTAATGAGCCTAAAGCTAGCATTATTTCTGTAGAATAGGATGAGGTTTCTTGTGTAACAAAAATATGAATAGTTTTGCCAATTACCAACGTTAATGCAAACGACCATAAGTAAAAAGTAATACCACTTACATGCTGTAAGCGTTGATGCATAGTGGGCAAATAGCGTTTTAGAATAAACACAATTAGTATAGGAAGGAGTATGGTAGGTAATACTTTTTTGGCTAATACATACATGGAGAAAAAAATATTTTCGTTAGAGTTAGTTCCTGCATATGCCAAAAATATAGGTATAATAAAAGCCGTAACTACATTGCTAAATAATAAATAGCTAGTAATAAATTTGATATCTACTTTCAATAAATTGGTAATTACAGAAGCCGATGTTGCTGTAGGTACTAATACGCATATAAGTAATCCCATAGCCAATGTTTGATGTATTATACTACCAATAGCATACACAAGAATACTAAGAATGAGTTGTACAGTGAGTAGTTTGATATGCAATTTACCAATCTGTAAACTTAATTTTTCTAATTTAGAGAAAGTAAGCAATAGCATGATAAAAATAAGCATAGGAGTAATAAATGGAAAGGAGGAATATATATATCCAAAGAAATTATGAAACAAAGCTCCAAAAATTATTGCTATGAGCAATGTCCATTCTTTTATTAATTTTAAAATACGATACATATGATTAAATAAAAAACCTTTCCTTATATAATCTGGAAAGGTTTAGTGTACATAAGAAAACAGTTAGACTGATAGTTATTTACTTTTCAGTATTTTTTTTTGTCATGATTATATGAAGGACTAAACCAGCAAATAATAAGATTCCACCAATACTAAGTGTTGTGTTGGAATTAAATCCAAGGAAAGAAGGAATAATCAGAGCTAAAGCTCCTAAAATAATAACGATAACTCCTAGGTTTTTAATTAATGTATCCATAATGTGTTTTTTTGTGGTATGTTTTGTTACGCAAATAAACGAATAATTCTTGTTGTATAAAAATATTTTTCAAAAAAAATGCTACAATTCTAAATCTTCTTCTACTATGAGGTTGTCAATAATAAAAGTCTGTCTTTCAGGAGTATTTTTGCCCATATAAAAAGCTAAAAGCTCCTTCACAGCATCTTCTTTTCTAAGCCCAACAGGGTCTAAACGCATGTCCTTACCAATAAAATGTTTAAATTCATCAGGCGATATCTCTCCCAATCCTTTAAATCGAGTAATTTCAGCTTTAGCTCCTAATTTATTTACTGCCTCTTGTCTTTCTTCTTCTGAATAACAATAGATCGTTTCTTTTTTATTTCGGACTCTAAAAAGCGGTGTTTGCAAGATGTATACGTGCCCTTTTTTAATCAAATCGGGAAAGAATTGCAAAAAGAAACTAATCATTAATAGTCGAATGTGCATACCATCTACGTCGGCATCTGTTGCAATGATAATTTTATTGTATCGCAATCCTTCAATACCATCTTCAATATTAAGAGCAGCTTGCAAGAGGTTAAACTCTTCATTTTCGTACACAATTTTTTTAGTTAAACCAAAGGTATTTAATGGCTTTCCTTTTAAACTAAAAACGGCTTGCGTATTTACATCGCGACTTTTAGTAATAGAGCCACTAGCAGAATCTCCTTCGGTAATAAAAATTACAGATTCTGTTGCTTTATCACCAACTTTATCGTCTGAATAATGAATACGACAATCACGTAATTTTTTGTTATGTAAATTGGCTTTTTTTGCTCTGTCTCTAGCTATTTTAGTAACACCTGCAATTGCTTTGCGTTCTTTCTCTGAATCAATAATTTTCCTGAGTAAAATTTCAGCAGTTTCTGCGTGTTTATGCAAATAATTGTCAACTTCTTTCTTTATAAAATCGTTGATGTATTTATATACCGACACACCGTTCGGTTCCATATCTTTAGAACCTAACTTGGTTTTAGTTTGTGATTCAAACACAGGTTCTATTACACGCACACTGATAGCTGCCACTAAGCCATTGCGTATATCTGATGATTCAAAGCCTTTATTATAAAAGTCTTTTATCGTTTTGGTGATAGCTTCTTTAAAAGCTGAAAGGTGTGTGCCTCCTTGTGTGGTATGTTGTCCGTTTACAAACGAATAATACTCGTCATTATATTGATTACTATGTGTAAATGCAATTTCGATATCTTCTCCTTTGAGGTGAATAATAGGATAAAGCGTATCAGCAGTAATGGTATCGCTTAATAAATCGTGCAATCCATTTTTACTATAAAACTTTTTACCATTATAATTGATGGTAAGCCCTGTGTTTAAATAAACATAGTTTTTTAATAAGGTTTCTATGTATTCATCTTGGTATACAAAACCTACAAAAATTGTATTATCTGGCTCAAAAAGAATAAGAGTTCCATTGCCCTTTTTTACGGTGTTGGGTACAACTCCTGATTTGGTTTTAATTGTGCCACGCTCAAATTCTGCCGTTGCGGTATCTCCATTTCTAAAACTTTGTATGCAAAAATACGAAGACAATGCATTTACCGCTTTTAGACCTACACCGTTTAACCCCACAGATTTAACAAAAGACTTAGAGTCGTATTTAGCTCCTGTATTCATTTTGGAGGTTACATCAACAATACTTTCTAAGGGAACTCCACGTCCGTAATCTCTTACTTCAACCCGTCCATTTGCTATGGAAACATCAATCTGTTTCCCATTACCCATAGTAAATTCGTCTATCGAGTTGTCTAATACCTCCTTGAGTAGCACATATATACCATCATCAGGCGAGGAGCCATCTCCTAGCTTACCAATATACATGCCAGGGCGTAAGCGTATATGCTCCTGCCATTCCAACGTTTTGATGTTATCGTTGGTGTATTCAGCTTCGGGATGTCTATTTTTAATTTCTTCTTCCATAATTTTAACGTACAAAGGTACATTTTTTTAAATAAAAAGGAAAGATTTAGATATGGGAAAAGATGTACTTTTTTAAAAAAAATAATGGGTTAAAGAAATATGCTTGAAAATGTGTATTTTTGCAATTTGAAAGATAGTATAAACGCTTTCATCCATACTAAACAAAACATAGGAATAAAAGAATGAAATATTTGTTAATACCGCCCACTGCGTTACAAGGTACAGTAGTATTGCCAACATCTAAAAGTATAAGTAACAGAGTGTTGATTATTAATGCTTTGGCAGAAAGCAATATGCCTATTGAGGGCGTTTCTGATTGCGACGACACGCGTGTGATGTTAAACGTATTGCAATCAAACGACACCGCATTTGATGTAGGTGCAGCAGGCACGTCTATGCGTTTTTTAACAGCATTTCTATCTAAGATAGTAGGTAAATGGGAAATAACTGGAAGCGAACGCATGAAAAACAGACCCATTAAACTACTGGTTGATGCACTGAATGAGTTAGGAGCAAAAATTGAATACATTGAGAAAGAGGGATATCCACCGTTGCGTATTTATGGCAGTGCATTGCAGGGTGGTCGTATTGAAATGCAAGGGAATATTAGTAGTCAGTATATTTCTGCTTTGTTAATGTTAGCACCTACTATGCAACAGGGATTGCGGTTAGTGTTGCAAGGCGATATTATTTCGGTGCCATACATACAAATGACGATAAAAATAATGGAGCAGTTTGGTATTCAATCATACTGGAAAGACAATGAAATATACATTCCTAACCAAGCTTATACACCAGTTCCCTTCGTGGTAGAAGGAGATTGGTCGGCTGCTTCGTATTGGTACGAAATGCTTGCATTAGCACCACAAGGAGAGGTAGAATTGAAAGGCTTGTATAAAGATAGTGTGCAGGGTGATGCTGCTATTGCTACAATTTTTGAACACATTGGTGTGAAAACAAAGTTTACAAAGCAAGGAGTAATCTTATCTAAGAAAGCTCCAAAAAAGGGCAAACTAGTATATAATTTTGTAAATCAGCCTGATTTGGCTCAAACCTGTGTTGTGTGTTGCTGTTTATTAGGGATACCTTTTTATTTTTCAGGTTTACAAAGTTTAAAAATTAAAGAAACAGACAGAATCTATGCCTTGGTTACGGAATTAAAAAAGCTAGGATATGTCGTTCATCAAAAAGACAATAGTATTTTAGAGTTTGATAATGAACGGTGTGATGTGGCTACAGAACAGAGCATAGATACATATGATGA
>Ga0116172_10002274_pt1 | contig 16852 bp, 14 predicted proteins | sample AD_UKC083_MetaG_FD_89799 | JGI IMG/M metagenome (GOLD analysis project Ga0116172, IMG submission 89799) | Active sludge microbial communities of municipal wastewater-treating anaerobic digesters from USA - AD_UKC083_MetaG | ecosystem: Engineered > Bioreactor > Anaerobic > Digestate | place: USA...
TGGTGATGAAATTGATTTAAACTTACAATCGTCTGAACTTGAAATAGATCATATAATACCTATAGCTAAAAATGGTAAAGATAATGAAAACAACTTTGCACTGGTACACACTCATTGCAATAGGCAGAAAGGTCCTTCTGATTTACGAGTAGCAAAGTTACTTCTTTTCTTCAATAAAATGGAGGAAGATTTAAAAAAGCAAGAAAATAGAGGAGTCAATCTTGGCGATTTATTAAAGAAATTTGGAGGCGGTGAAAAAATAGTAAAAATCCTTGAAGAAAAAGATCATATCCGCATGTCAATAGAAGGGGAAAAAGGACCTAAAATTATTGAATGCCCATTATATCTTGACAAGCTTAGTGGAATGAAAACTTTTTTCACAATGCTTCCGCTAAAATACTTACATCATGATGATAGAATTAATCCGCGAAGTATTGGGTCTAACGTTAGAGGGTTGATAGAGGAATTTCAAGATGGCAAACCACAGTTACAAGTTTCACTTGCATGGTGGGGGCCTGATGAAGGAAAAGATGAAGCACCAATAAAAGTATTTGATGGTCAGCACAAAGCGGCAGCACAAATATTACTTAATGTTAGAGAACTTCCATTGAGGGTCTTCTTTAAACCCGATATTAATGTTCTTTTAGAAGCAAACACAAATGCAGGAGATAAATTAAAACAAGTTGCTTTTGATTCAGCAGTGAAAAGACATCTAGGCAATGCTCTTTATAATGAGCGCATACAAGAGTATCAAAAGCATAAGAACTTACCATCTGATAATTACACTTTTTCTGAAGATGACCTTGTAAAACATTTTCTTGGTGAGAGTCGTCAAATTATACGTTACATTCTTGATGCCGTGAGAGACAATGTTACTCGTGATCCTAATAATAAATTGTTCGACTATGTTGAATATGCAGGTAAAGAAACAAAAAGACCTTTGTCATATTCTGCAATAGAAAAAACGTTCCACCCATTATTTTTATATCCTAAAGCATTAACAACACCAATTGGTCAGGGTGTTGACGAAGGGAAAAATCCTCGCATTCTGGAAAAGAGCCAGATGATACAGTTGATGTCTTTATTTGCTGAGGTATTCTTTATTGGGCAGTGGGATTCAGAGATCACTGGAAGCAAACTAGAAAATAAAATTATTCAAGGCGAGAAGATTCCTTTAGGTCATTTGCGAGCTTGGAGAGTATCTAGAGAAGAGGTTCTATACAATATTCTTATTTACGTCAGACAAGCTATTCAATTTCATTTTGTAAATAGACTAAAAATGATTGACTTGAATCAGTTAATGCAAGAGCCTTTTTCTGATGAATTATGGACTATTATAAAAAACGTTATGCAAAATATAGCCGATTTACCATGCTGGGTTGATTATAAATTAGCTCATACTATTTTTGGCGGAAAGCCGAACAGGGATTTTTGGACAAAGATATTTAAAGATGGTGTTTCTCCGACAGGAATTCCAGTGCTTGCAAAGGGATTAGAAATTGGAGAATTAATGACGCCAAAGAGATGAAAGGATATATATGAGCACAATACAAATACCACATTCAGAAATAGTCAAAAGGTCTTTAAAACAAGTAGAAAATAAACTTAATCTTGTTGTAAAAAAAATTAATATTGAAGCAGCAAATCATACAAAACGCGGTGATTATGATGGTGCAGCGCAATGGATTAATCTTGCCAAATCAGTCATGGATTATGAGAAGAGACTCAATGCTTTTATAAATGAATGGAAAACAATTGTTAAAACAACAAAAATATCTATTAAGGATTCAAATAAAGAAATAAAAGGAGAGCCCAAAAGAACACCCGCTTGGAAATATTATATGCCAATTCTGCAAGCACTATCAGATAAAGGCGGACAAGCTTACATGAAAGAATTGATAGTAGGTGTCGAAAAGAGAATAAAAAGTGAACTTAAAAAGAAAGATTTAGAAATAAATAAAAGAAAAGGTCTTCCGCGATGGCAAGTTACAGTTGGAGGTCTTTCAAGTCGGCTTCGTAAAGAAGGTTGGGTAACAATTTCAAAGGATAAAAAACTTTTCATAACAAATGAAGGAATTGAAGTAATAAAAAAAGAAAATGACATTTAATGATTATAACGATCATTTTCTTATTCAAAAGATTACAAGTCTCCTTCTTGAAGAACACGACCAAATCCATTATTTTCCAAATACCAATACGTAAAATGCTTCGATAGCCAACTTGCAGCTTTTTCTTCAGCTAAAGGACGGTAAAGAGAGGTCGGGGATACCAAAACGTACTTCCAGTGCATCAAGGGTCCCAGAGACGGCGTTAGGATGAGCCCACGTACAATATTCTTGATCATAGGGAGACTTAATATCTTCATAACTGGCTTCGATCAATAGCGCCTTGTAACGAAAGCTCATCATTTTTTCGCATAGCTTGAAAAATCTTTTTCTCTGTTGAATTAAAGTTGTTATAAGATCAGTGAGAGTTTTTCGTTCTAAGGTAAGCAATGATTCCATTCCTTCTATGCTGTAATCCCCAACTTTCAATGCTTGGCTTTTTGTACCAGTGATCCAATTTCTGAATCTACCGAAATCGAAAGGATATTTTTCACGAGTATCAACAAGAACAATCGGTTTTGGAATCTGCCGGGTGATACTGTGTCCGCTTCTCTTGACAATCAAACGGCTATTAGTCGGTGTCACGGGAAGTGGTTTCTGAATAACTATTTCCGAATCACAATTACCATTATCTTTTGATTTATTTTTGTTATTTATTGCCATGTTAATCCTTACGTAAATATTTATTTAATATTATAACAACATGACAGTTTTTCAATTATAGAACTTAATTCTTTTACCAGCCATTCCGGTTTAATCAATGTTGCCTCTTCTCCAAAAGAAAGTAACCAACTAATTAACTCTGACTTTGAAGATGCTGTAAATTTCAATATGATTTTATTTTTACCTTTTTTTAATATCTCTTGATCAGGACTCCATTGTCTTTCTGATATATAAAGGGCAGACCAATCGGTGAATTCTACCTCAACCTTAAAGCTTTTATCTTTAATGATTCCAAACTGCTGATTGAATGCTTTTTCAAAATCGAATTCTTTAGGCTGAAATTTCATTTCGGTCATATTGATTGATTTCATTCTATGCACAGCCAGCAAAGGATCATATTTGGGAGCACGATAAGGTTTACCAGGCTCTTTAGCTTTTTGTGCATGGAGATAGATAGCATCCTTATAAGAAAATAGTTTCAGCGGCTTAATGTAAAATGTTTTCGGATGCGGTGATTCAATGGCTTGATAAGTAAGCTTACATATTCTCTGCTTTTCCATAGCCTCAATCAAAGTGTGTATGATTTGATGTTGTGGCGTATAATCAATTGTTCCGGGACGGAAAGCGGTAAAATTACATTCTTGAAGCTGATAACCTTCAGCAAGTGCTGATTTGCTTTTCAAAAAGGCCTGCGTCGCTTCTTCATACAACTTTTTGCCAATAAGATGCTGCGTGAATGCTTTGCATAGTTGTAAAGATTGAAACTCTGCCTCTGTCATGGGAATATTCTTTAGTAGACCAGCAGGTTTGGGTATCCGGTAAAAACTCTTATTACCTTTTTTAGATTCCTCTATTTTAATGCCGTACGACTTACGAATATTTTCAATCAATCTGAGAACAGTCTGTTTGGAACAATTAAGCATTCTTGATAGTTCAGTTAATGAATAACTCTCACTGGAAAAAAGCAAACGCACAAACAGACTGATAAGTTTTTCGCCATAACTCTGATAGAGATTGATCTTTGTTGGCATTACCCCTCCATACATTTTAAAACCGAATAATTTGATTGATTGAAACATAACTCATTGTCCTTGTTATGTAAATACAAATAATAAAAACGTGCCGTAATATGGAACGATCATGTGAAAAAATGCTCCCATCATGATTATGAATATAAATCAGCTTTAAGGAGATGGGGATGAATGTAAATGAATTGAAGGAAGTGGTGGAAAAAGCAAATGATATATTGAAAAAGTTGAAAGAAAAATATCATAACCTCGACGGTTATTTGGTTTTTTCGTCTACTTATGGACAGTGCGAATTAACCACTAATGTAGCCGCTATATTGAAATTTTTCCCGCTAATGATTGTTGATAGCAAACAAAAGGTGAAAGGGCTACAACTTTGGCAAAAAATTAACGACATAGAAGCGGAGAATAAAAAAAACTTCGGCAATCTCAAGTCTTCTGAAAAATTCAGACATCAGCTGGATGATATTGTCAAAAACATAGAAGTAGATGAGGACACTTTTGTAGAAATTCGTTTCAAAGGAACTGATTATGATATGATTTTTGCACTTCAGAAAGATGAACTGATATCTAAGGAACATACGCCGCAGACAAAAGCTTCAATCAGAATAGTTTTAGGAACGATTAAGGATTTGCAATAACAAACGGAAATATATCTCGACTATTTTTATGATTACAGAAAAAGCCTCCATTATTATTGATGATAAAAATATCCACTATGATTTAATTAGCAAAGTAATAAATATTGTAATAGATAAATATAATAACAAGTTTAATATCGAAGATTTGACGTTTCTTGATGAATTCACATTCAGTGAAAAGAAATACTTAAGAACAATATTTTCTCCCGACATCACTGGATTATATGCCTGGGAACATAATTTCTATTTTTGGGAAAATATGTGGCATTACGACGAATCCGATCAATATGATTATCAAGAGACTATCAGGCAGATTATGCTACTCCTTAATAAAGGTAAAATTGCAATAGGAGAAGAAATCAAGACCACTGATTATCCGTTCATTAAAGACATTTTTGAAAACTGGTTCGGTTTATTGGACAGTGAGACGCAGCAACTTTACGAAATAAACTTCAATGAGAGAGAATTCATAATGTTTATGTCTCATAATCTCACAAGAAGAATGGGTGATACTTGTATTTATAACTTTGCATTTCTCAAAACCTTCATGGAAGCAAAAAAAGATTATCATGCGAAGAAGATTCTTGAGGCTTTATACGGTATAGAAAGTTATAAAAACTGTTATATTGAATAAAATGATTGACGTGAAAAGCAAAAATGACATGATTTATAAATTAGAAAGTCCCAAAGATCAGAAGTTATCCATAGAAGATTATGCCTTAATATGCTCAATACTTTATAAAGACTCTGGTAAATCATTAGAAGTGCTTGCGGAAATCATAGGTCTTAATATTGATAAAATATTAAATCATGATATAAAATTAAAAAATCTGGAACCGGAGCTTAAGAAACTTGTCAAAGAAGGCAGTTTAGATTCCAAACTGGCTTTATTTGTACATAGAGCATTTCATAACGTAGATTAAATAAAAATTTATAAATGAATATCAGAATATCAAAAACAAAATATCTCAATGGCCTCCAGTGTAAGAAACTGATTTGGTACATTTACAATGAACCAGAAGCGATTCCCGAACCTGATGAAGCTACTCAGGCAATTTTTGATCAAGGTCATTTAGTTGGCGACTATGCAAAGAAATTATTTCCAGAAGGAATAGAAGTTGATCATACTGGGTCATTTGAAGCAGGACTGCAATCAACCAAAGAATTAATCTTAAAAAGGGTGCCGATATTTGAAGCTGCGTTAACATATAAGCGTTGTTATGCAAGAGCGGACATACTGGAACCCGTTGGCAAAGACAAATGGGACTTGATTGAAGTTAAGAGCTCCACGGATCTGAAGGATGTTAATTATCACGATATAGGATTTCAGTATTATCTTTATAACGGCGCAGGGCTCAAAATAGATAAATGCTATCTGATGTGCATTGATAATAGTTATGTTCGCAAAGGTGCAATAGAGCCTGATAAATTACTTAAGAAAATAGATATTACTGAAGAAATAAAAACCATATACAGCAAAACAATTGAAGATAATGTAGCAGAATTGGCCAAAACCATTACAGCAGACACATTTATAGAAATAGGTATTGGCGCACATTGCAGCAATCCATATGAATGCCCTTTAATAGATAAGTGCTGGTCATTCCTGCCTGAAAGAAATGTCTTTCTTCTCTATAGTAACAATAAACTTCCAATGGCTTTGATCAAAAAAGGCATTCTTCATTTAGCTGAGATACCCAAAAGCTTTGAACTAAACGAAAAACATCAAATACAGGTTGATTGTGAAAAGACCGGGAAACCATATATTAATAAGAATAAAGTAAAAGAGTTTTTAAACGCCATTCAATATCCCGCCTATTACATGGATTTTGAAACATGTGGCTCGGCAATTCCACTATATGATAACTCAAGTCCTTATCAACAAATACCATTTCAGTTTTCAGTACACGTTGTTAAAGAAAGGGGAGCGAAGCCGGAACATTTTCCTTTTCTGGCTGACGGTACGAATGATCCTCGTCCAGCATTTATGGCAGAATTAAAAAAAGTCATGGGGACTAAAGGTTCGGTTGTTGCCTATAATGCAGGATTTGAAATGAATATTCTCAAAAAATGTTCAGAAGTACTCCCACAATATGCAGGCTGGGTGAATTCAATAGAACAACGGATGATTGATTTGCTACAGCCATTCAGAAATTTTGTTTATTATCATCCTAAACAGGATGGTAGTTGCTCACTCAAGAAAGTTTTGCCAGCACTAACAGGCAAATCATATGACGAAATGGAAATAGGAGACGGGGAAACAGCGAGCTCAGAATATTGCAGAGTTACATTTACGGAAGATAACAAAGATAAAAGCAAAGTGAGAAAACTTTTAGAGGAATATTGCGGCTTGGACACCATGGGCATGGTCGATATTGTTGATCAATTGTATAAATCAGTGGATAAAGAGATTATAAAATGAAGGACAAGATAGTAACAGGCACAATTGAAAATATGGAAACAGGAGAAGTTCACGACATAATACCATTTTATTTATTTTCCAACGGTTGCGAACTTAATGCCATCATCAAGATTATGTCTGTCTGTTCAAGTTTTAATCCGGATGGCGAACCCTCAAGACAGATTACTGTCAATTGTTTGGCTCTAGACTGTCAAGGAAACGTATTCAAACTTGATTTGTATTTTCTACCACAATGTCTTGTTGATGAACAAAAGATTATTTCAGAGATCACCGCAGGTAAAATCATGGTCGCTAGTGGTCGTTATACTATTTTATCGAAAGAGGAATCCATTATTACACTTTACGATCCCGAATATTATCCATTACCATCCGAATACTCCCTTGAAGAGGTGGAAGAAGTCTTTCGTGTTAATAATAGAGATAATAAAAATCGTTTAACCTAAGAAGCATGAATTTTACGAAGGGGGAAATTTTATGAAAGATCAAAGAGAAATTGATGAGATTAATCGTAGAATACAGGATTTGCAGAGACAAATAAATGATCGCAGATCAAATATTGATCGGTTGAGGAAAGACAAAGAATCACGCATACGGGATCTGGAAAGGCAGTGTGAAAATGACATAAGGAATAAGGAAAATGATTATAATTCTATTAAGAGACAGATGGATGATCTGACCAGAAGGATGAACGATTGTCGGTCAAATATGGATCGGATAAGAAAAGATAAAGATTCACGTGTGCGGGACATTGAAAGGCAGTATGATAATGATATACGAAACAAAGAAAATGATTGTAATTCACTAAGTAGACAAGTTGATGATTTAACCAGACAGTTAAGATAATAATTTATATGAAACAAAAGAAAATACTCGAACCAACGATTAATGCTATATCTTGGAAGAAATTATTAGCAGATCCTGAAAAACATTGGCAGGACGGATATTCGGCAAAAATGACGGCTGAATCCTGGGAAGCGGCAAATGATATCCCCAAAGAAATTGTCAATGCATTAAATAACAATGAACAATTCAGGAATGCAGAATTATTAATGGCGATTCCCGAATTCAAAGTATCATTGCCCGGAGGAACAAGACCATCACAAAATGATTTACTCGTTTTAATCAGCAATGAAATCGGTTTGACCGTAATCACGATTGAAGCGAAAGCGAAAGAGGACTTTGGTCCTTTAATCAGTGATTGGTTGCAGGATAACTCTAAAGGGAAAAGAGAACGATTAGAATATATTTTGAAGGAAATTAATTTTAAATCAAAAGAATGCTTGTCGCTTCGGTATCAGTTGTTTCATCGTCTCGCTTCAGCCGTGATCATGGCAAAGAAATTCCATGCTAGAAATGCTTTAATGGTCATTCAGTCATTTATTGAATCAGATGAAGATAATCACTTCAAAGATTTTGAAAAGTTTGTCAATGCATATGACCAAACGTCAACAAAAGAAAGACCCATCAAGGTAGGAAAGTCGGGAGACGTTGATATTTATGTCATGTGGGTTCATTCAAAATGAGTGGAATAGAGGAAATATTTTCTTAAAAAACGATATTTTTAATATTTCGCATATTTTCTTAAAAATAATTAGTCTCGGAAAAGGAAAGGATTTTTGGTAGGTATTACATATTTAACGAAAACTAATAATGATCAAAGATAAGGAGGATATTATGTCATATATCTGTTCATGCTGTGGATTTATAACGAGTACAACACATACCACCGCAAGTGCTTGCTCTTTGTCTCCCACAAAAACTCACATTTACATGAGTGAAAGTCCCACCGGATATATATGCCAATATTGCGGATTCGAGCCCAATAATATACGTAATACTGCAACATCATGTTCATGTAGTCCACATAAGAGTCATATATATATGGCTAAGAAAAATAGCGGGTATATCTGTAAATATTGCGGGTATAAAACAAGTAACATGCGAACAACTGCAACTGCATGTTCACGTAGCCCCCACAAGAAACACGAATATATTTAACTGTATTTTTGATATAGGAAAATTTAATATGGCCGTCGAAAGACTCGGTGATTTTGTGAAATGTGCTGTGTGCGGTGTAACGGCTTCGCAGAAGCAAGGTGCAAATAATTGGACAATGTGCGACACTTGCTTCACTTGTTATTGTTCCTCATGCTTCAAACGATCTTCATTCTGTAATGCTCACAATCCATGGGGAAATTGGTTAACAGCTGACGGTAGACGCGGGAAAATGACTTTTACTCGTCGTTAGTTAGATGAGATTAGTTTATACGTTTATTGCCTTATCAAAAATCTTCTGTGCCTGCATTATAACGTCCAAAGTTTTAGCGAGATCAATCTTTCCTTTTTTATTGGTTTTACGGTAATCAGAATCAACGACAGCGACAGTTATGGCATTATCATTTTGATATGTCGGTCTCACAACTTTTATAGGACTTGCTACTGATGCCTGTATAAATCTATCGCCCCATTTCAACTTCAATTCTTTACGTTTCTTTTTGTCATTCACTTTAATTTTAAAGCAAAGCTCCGATTTTTCCAGTTGCAGATACTTTTCACAGTCGTTGTCACAGTCCCAATGCCACCAAAATCCCAAGAAAGCCTTACTCAGGCTGGACAGAGCATCCCATTCGCCATCTCCCAGTTCAGTTTGTAAACAGTTGTAAAATCCCTCCCAGGAGTACAAATGCCATTGATTTAAGTTGAGATGCATAAAGCTTTGTGTTGCACTTTCAAGTGCCTCTAAATGTCCAAGGTAATCATGTAGAATATCATTTTTTATGTCTTTTCCCGTATTGAGTATATCTAAAAGCTCTTTCCTTGAGAAAGTTGAATATCCTATCCTTTTTAGCTTTTCATAATTTCCTCGCGCACCAGTTTGTAAATAAATCGGTAGTATGTTTTGCTCGGAATATCCTTCGTCTTTCAGTACTTGAATATAGTGCAGCAATTGATCAGGGCTTTCTCTATTATATATTTTGTCCGGGATGGGGATCACAATGGCACCATTGATCACCAAGATAATATCAATATTACGGTAACCTCCGCTTATTTCAATTTTCTCAATCCGTGAAGGAAGTTTTCTGCCATGCTTATTTAAGAAAGCCTCCAACAATTTAAGAGAAAGGTTATGAAGTTCAGCATTTATAGTAAATGCTTCGGCATCGCTCCAAGCAAGAAGCCAGTACATAAAGGCTTCTTGTGACATTTCCTGTGTAGCGCAATTGAAAATGTTTGGTTTATTCATGTAAAATCCTCTTAGATATTTTTAAAGAGAGGCGGTAATTTTCTATCCATTTCCGTTTTCATTTCTGTAATGGTTTTAATAATTGTCGGAATGGATTTTTCATCATGCAGATCGAATTGATATACATATTTCTTTTTTGGCAAAGGTAAATGAGAGATGTTATCTACAATGAAACAAGGGATGTCGTCTCCATTCATATTTGAATACTCAACATACTCCTTCCATAAATCAAAACCAACGGCGTTCCTGTCCACAATCATGACAAAAGCAGGGCACGCATGTATATCCGGATCGCCACTATCGCCATAAAAAATAGTGCAATCCGTTTCCATGGCACACTTTTCTATAGCCGCTTTAAGACGAGCATTATCGAATTGGCAAAAAATATTTCTCCGCCACATTATACTCGATCTAGTTGGGCCAACAGTCTGATTAATCTCTTTTCTATTTATTAAATTTGCAGCTGAGACAAGTTTCGGAGAATTAATTAATATACCACAACCTAAGATTCTCAGAGTCAATTTTAAAAATATTCTCCTATCTTCCATAATGAACCATCCTTGTAATGTGGGTGAAAATGTTATTATTAATCCTATATAATAATATAAACTATATTCATTCCAGATGGCGGAACGATTAATGAATATTTTATAACTACAATATAGAATGTTTTGTGTTTTTTGATTTTTATAAATGATTTGTGCCAAAAAATATTGTTAATTAATTTATTTAGATATAATATAAAAAAAATATTAACTAAATTAGGAGAAGGATATAAAAAATATGGATGCACAAATGTATGTATTTAGAATACACATAAGACCACAAGGTAGTTCAACGGATCATTTCACTACATTTGACTATTGTATTAGAAATGGAATCCTTGGTGTAGGGTGGAGAACTAAATCCAATCGAAATACAAAAAACTGGGATAAATATTTTAAAGAAGCTTCCAAGATACATAAAGATCTGAATGTGTGTAATTATATTAAAAAGTGGGTTCATAAAGGAGATCTGGTGTGGACAAGGGATCCAGAAGGAAATTATTACATAGCTCAAGTGATATCAGGTTGGGAATATTGGACAACAAATGAAGCAAGAAAACTAGATATTGATATCGCAAATGTATTTCGATGTAACATTAAAAAAGTAAGCATTGATGATGTTCCCGGAAAAGTTGTTGCTTGTTTTCGAGCTACCAGAACCATTCAGGAAATTGCAGATGACAAGGCATGGGAATATTCACGGTATTTATGGAATGTACTTTCAAAGAAGAATGTATATTCAATTAATAACGCGGTCTATTCAGATATTTTTATGATGCTTGATGACGAAGAAACAGAAGATATAGTTTTCCTCTATCTTCAAAGTAAAGGATGGTACGTAGTTCCTAATTCTAGAAAAGTTGATACAATGAGTTTTGAATATATATGCTGTAATCCAAAAACAGGAGAAATTGCAGGCACGCAAGTTAAAACAGGTGGAGTTAGCCTAGATAAAGATGATTATATTAATTACCCACACAAAGTGTTTCTATTTCAGGCAGAAGAGCTTTATTCAGGGAAAGGTGCAAAAAATGTTGTTCCAATACAAAGGAAAGAGCTTCTTGAATTTATTAAAAAATCGAAATCGTGGCTTCCCAATTCACTGAAACATAAAATGGAAATAGTACAATTTTCTTAAAAAGCGATTTGTACAGTAGTACCTGAGATTCTAAATTATTTTGATTTGTGTTTTTACGATAAATTACTAATAATTGCTGTTGTCGTATTTCGATTATTAGAGATACATATGTAAGTATTCCAACTTTGTATTCAGTCGGATGCGGCCAACTAATATTTATCGAAGGGCGTATGTTTGAAAAGTAGATATTAGATAAAATATTCTTAAAAATAAAAAATTGTTACCTTTTCGTATATTTTCTTAAAAATAATTTTCATAAAAATCTTTTTATTGTTGCATTGTTTTCAAGAAGTTGTATTATTCCCTCTAAATTATTATATATTTCCCCAATTCCCAAAGCGTATAGAAATTTATGTAAAGGATTTATCAACCTAACTTAATAACTATGTCCGCTTTCTTAAAAACATATCTTGCACATAAACTAACCGAAAAACGTCCTATTTCTGATCCTGAAAAATTAAACAACACAATCCGTTCAGCGAATATTGACTTAAATCCTCATCAAGTTGATGCCGCAATATTTGCTTTTAAAAGTCCTCTCTCCAGGGGAGCAATACTCGCTGATGAAGTAGGTTTAGGGAAAACTATCGAAGCAGGTCTCATTATTGATCAGCTTTATACCGAAGGTCGACAGAAAATACTTGTATTAGTCCCTGCATCCCTGCGCACACAATGGCAAGATGAATTGCTAAATCGGTTTAGTCTACCTAGCAAAATCATTGATGGTACGTCCTTAAAGCGACAACAAAAAGAGCGTATGATAGAAAATCCTTTAAAAGAGGGCGGAATTTTTATTGCGTCACATAATTTTGCGTATCGCTATGACTACATTTGTGCGAACGTTATGTGGGACTTAGTCGTAATTGATGAAGCTCATCGAATGCGTAATGTGTTTCGTAAAGGAAATAAGACAGCAAAAAAAATCAGGGATGTTATTAAAAGCAGACCAAAAGTGTTATTAACCGCCACACCACTACAAAATAATTTGATGGAATTATATGGTTTGACGAGTTTTCTTGACGAAAATTATCTAGGTACTGAATTTTCATTCAAAACGCTTTTTGCGAATCCTGTAAAAAAGCGTGGAGAAACAGCACGATTGAAACAATTAAGAGAACGCTTAATGGGAAATATTGATTCTGTAACTGGAATGATAAGTGGCGGTATTTTAACACGCACTTTACGTAAGCAGGTTATGGGATTAATACCTTTTACAAATAGGCACAGTGTAACAGAAGATTTTGCGCCAAATGAAAACGAAATGAAACTGTATGACGTTGTTAGTAACTATTTACGCCGACCAGTTCTCGCATCTACAAAAGCTACCCAAAGAAACATGATGGAGCTTGTCTATAGAAAAATTCTCGCAAGCTCAAGTTTTGCCATTGCCGGAACGCTAAATAATGTGGCGCACTTTTTGGCAAAGCGTTTACAGAGAGAATTTGATACTCTTGTTGAAGAAATAAATAAGATTGCTGAAAACTTAAAAAATGAAAGTGAGCGAAAATATGGAAGGGTTTTGCCCGAAATTGTTTTCCCAGTTTACGACAAAACCGTCGCTGAAATGGAACAGATAGAGTTGCCCGGACTGGATGATGTTGAAACCAATTTATCAAGGTTGGAAGAGGAAACTCAGGATGCCGATGATCTTGGCGAGGATGAATTACTTAGCGACAAAAACAAAAAGTTTGTAGAGCGTGAAATTGATCATAAGTTTACTAAAGATGAGGTGGTGCACGAGTTGAAAGACGTGCTTTCATATTATTATCTAGCCACTACAATTGATACAAATCAGAAGAGCCAGGCGTTGGTCCGCGTTATTGACAAAGTATTCAAATATGCTGAAAAACAGACATGGCCGCAGAAGGCTGTAATTTTTACAGAGTCGCGCCGAACGCAAGACCATCTTGAAAAACTATTGGAAGGAATTGGACATCAAGTAATTCTTTTCAATGGAAGTAACGCCAGCAAGCGTGCGCAGGATGTTTTTGGGGAATGGCAAAAAGAATTTCCAAAAGAAGCTGAAGAAGGTTCAAAAAGCATCAATTTGAGGAAAGCACTCATATGGAAATTTATGAATCAGCCAAACGGTATTTTAATAACTACTGAGGCAGGTGCGGAAGGTTTAAATCTTCAGTTTGCAAATATTGTTATTAACTATGACCTACCTTGGAATCCGCAAAGAATTGAGCAGCGTATTGGCCGTTGTCACCGTTATGGGCAAAAGCTGGATGTACTGGTCATCAATTTTCTAAATAAAAAGAATTATGCCGACCAACGAGTTTATGAATTACTCTCAGAAAAGATAAAATTATTCGGCAATTTGTTTGATTTCAGTGATAAGGTGCTCGGAACAGAACAATTAACCGATGATGGTTATGAAGTGCGAGAAATTGCTTTGGGTGGACTGGGTACAGGTCTTGATTTTGAAAGAAAGATTCTTGATATATATCGTCATTGTCGTACCGAACAACAAATTACTCATGGTTTTCAGCAACTCCAACTAGAATTATCCGACATCATTGAAGATAAGATTGAGGATGCACAGAGAAAGGTAATTCAGCATTTTGATGAAGAAGTTCGTCGCAAACTACGCATCAGACAGAAGGAGCTAGATGTCTCTCTTGGTCGGTTTGATTCACAACTGAAAAGATACCTTCAGTTATCCTTTGGCCCCGCAATAAAAACAGTTCACCGCAATATTTTTGATTATAATGGTACAAACTATTATTTAGGTCGTCTCTCAGAGAGTGACAAAGAAAAGGGATATAAACCAGCACATATTAAAGAACCTTTCATAAAAGAGCGACTGGAAGCAGATAAAAGAATCAAGGGGATTATGGGAAAAGTTGTTTTTACACATAACAACAATAAAGAGCATCGACCTTTTGATGATATAGTCGGTAAAAATTGTCAACTCGTTGTGGAACTTTTGAAATGTGCACGTAAAACAATTAACAATATGGAGGAAGAATTTGAAAAAATAATTCTTACCGGATTTATTAACAATGATAATAGATGGGAACAAATACCCCATCCACGACTGGAGAGATTATTTGACCTGGATATTGCAAGCGAGGATAAAGCGGATTTCAGGTTGCATGATGTTTTAGAAGATGCAGTATTAGCCCAACTAAAGAGTGCACAAACAGATATAAACACCGAAAACGAAAGTTATATTTTTGAGGAAATGGATCATCTTGACCAATTTGTGGAAGAATCGCTACTCAAATTTCGGCAAGAAATGGATACACGGGAAAAAGAGATAAAAGAATTGCAGAGAACAACGCGTGCCTCACGCACACTTGGTGCGCATGAAAGAGACCAGATACAAACTGAAATTGATAAAAAACAGAAAGAACTTTTTAAAGCTCAGAAGAAATACATTCAAGCTCAAGAAGAACAGTTTGTAGATAAAGACAAAAAGGTTGCCGATTTACGTAACAAGCTGCAAATGAACTTTAGCCACGAGAGGATTGCAGCAATCAGTTTCACCATCATTTCATAAGAAGGATTGAATGCCAAATGATCAAATTGCTCAAAGACAAAATAGCCAAATTAAAAGATAAGGCCACAGAACGCTCATATTATCCTCTTCTTTGTTCTTTTTTTGAGGAGTATGGGAAAAGTGGCTCGTTAAAACTGCAAGGGCTTCAGGCAACACCGGAAGAAACATCAACACAGTATGAAAATCTTGTAGGATTTCCGGATATAACTATACGCACTAAAAATGAACTTATCGGATGGGTTGAAGTTAAAGTACCGAAAGAAAATCTCAACGCTGATAAATTCCAGGATCAATTCACAAAGTATAAAGATTCTCTGGAAAACATTATTTTTACCAATCTTCGTGAATGGCAATTATGGCAATGGGTAGAAGGCGAATCAAAAAAGTCAGCAGATATTTTTTTTGATTTGACTGATATTGATCAGGTTTCAAGTAAAGATTTTGAAAGCTTTCTAATAAAGTTTTTTGAAGGACGTGCTTATCAAACACGAACACCTAAACAGCTCGCCTTAGCTCTTGCCAAGAAGACAAGGTTTTTGTCTAAACAGGTAGAGGAAGCGTTAGAGAAAAATACGCCTCAATCTGATTTACTAAAGCTGAAAAGTACTTTTGAAAAAACTCTTATTCAGGATATTTCTCAACATCAATACGCCAATATGGTAGCAGAAACAATGGCTTATTCATTGTTTCTTGCTGCGCTGGAACATTCAAAAAATGGTAATAGCACCGCACTTACTCTTACCAACGCGATTGATTATCTCCCGACCAACGTACCAATCCTTGCCGATCTTTATTCAATAATTAAGAAAGTGGCTGGCACGATTCCAACAATATTTGAAGCAACGCGACTTTTAGTTGATCAACTAAACGCTTCAGATATTGAGCGCATCCATCAAAAACTTGTAGAGCATAAACCGGGTGAAGATCCTGTAATCCAATTTTATGAACCGTTTCTGAAAGAATATGATCCTAAAGAACGCGAAGCACGCGGTGTATATTACACGCCCAAACCTATAGTGGATTATATTGTTAAGAGTGTTGACTGGCTTTTACGCAACAAGTTTGGAAAAGTAAAAGGGCTGGCCGATGAATCTGTTCATCTTCTTGATCCCGCAACCGGTACCGGAACATTTTTAATGTCGGCTATTCAAGAAATACACGCAAACATAAGGAAAGAAAATGGAGTGCTTGGCGAAGGAATGGTCAAACGTGAATTTAACAAAGTTGTTCTTCTACACATTCTCAAACACTTTTATGGTTTTGAACTTCTTGTCGCGCCGTATGCTATCGCGCATCTCAAGCTCACACTGGAAGTGGAGCGTCTCGGGTTTGATTTTGCTCTAACAAAAAGTGATGGCGATCCTGATAATGATCGATTCAAAGTATATCTTGCCAATACGTTAGATGATCCGCGCCCTAAACAAGAAGTACAAGCTGCCGCTACGGCCGATTTTGGGGCTATTGCATTTCCATCCATCCCTCAGGAAAGTGAATCAGCAAGAGAAGTAAAAAAAGACGTTCCCATTTTAGCAATTATTGGTAATCCGCCCTATTCAAA
>Ga0116172_10002286_pt1 | contig 16793 bp, 23 predicted proteins | sample AD_UKC083_MetaG_FD_89799 | JGI IMG/M metagenome (GOLD analysis project Ga0116172, IMG submission 89799) | Active sludge microbial communities of municipal wastewater-treating anaerobic digesters from USA - AD_UKC083_MetaG | ecosystem: Engineered > Bioreactor > Anaerobic > Digestate | place: USA...
ACCGACAGCAAGGCCTACTAGTAGACCGACGGCGGTTGTAACGAGGGTGCCAACTCAGTCACCGAGTGATAAATGTCCGGGAGCGCAGGCGTGTCCTGATAGCACTGGAAAAATATTGCGTGATTGTGTAAAGCCTGATAATGATGGAACTTCTAGGGATAGTATTTGTGCAGTTGCTGGTGAAAAGGATACTTGTGGCGGCAAAGATTATTGCTGTCCGACTGCAGGTGGGAAATGGACTACTGACATGACTAAATGTCCAGCTGCTAATTGTACTCAATGTACCAATGATCCTGGAGCTAAGGGTAAAGGGGATGCGGATTGCTCGAGATTTACCAATTTAACTGATTACTTGATTTGGAAAGAGGAGTATATTGCTGGGGATTTGGGTGCATCGGTTAAAAATACTTGGAGGGCAGATTTTAACTGTGACGGTAAGGTGGATTTAGTTAATGATTATTTAATTTGGAAGAATTATTATATTACTACTCTTCAATAAGTTATGAAAACAGGAAAAATATTTTTAACTCTATTACTTTTAGCAGCAGTGGCTGGGGCCCTGGCTTTAATGAAGCAAAACCAAGATACACGAAGGGGGGCAGCGGTGGCTGGAGCAAATATGTCGATTGTGCCGGCAGCTAAACAATTAAAGAGACCGGGTGAGGAATTGAAATATAATGTTAATTTTGTTTTGGACAATACTAATGCTAGGGTAGAAGCGGCTCAGGTGAAGCTTTGTTATAGTAATCACATTGAATTCAAATCGGTAATTGGAAATAAGAATGCAGGTTTTGATGCTGAAGCCATAGCTGCGGTTACTAAGGCAGCTGATGGAAACAGGATTTGTACTACAGTAGCTTTTGGTAGCAATGGAGTGACTTCAGACCAGCTGAATAAATTAAAAAATGCCGGTAGTATTTTTGAAATAACTTTTATTGCTAAAACTGTGACCGGTGGAGTGAAATCTATAAGTATAGATACTGCGGACGGGGTAACTGTGTTAGGAGCTTATAATCCAGCTAGTGCCGATAAAACTATTACTGTCAGGAATGTGGCTGGTGGTCAGTATGAGGTGACGGATGGGAGTACTCCATCACCGACAGGTTCATCACCAATTCCATCTGGTCAACCGTCTGTTACCCCTGTATGTAGATTTGTATGGAGGATAATGCGTGATGGTAATTGGTTAGATGCTAGTACTAAAGCTGCTAAGACAGAGTCTGTCAGGGGATCAGGAGAACCCTACTGTAAAGAAGTGAAGGTATGTAGTGGTGATAATCAACTGATGGTGATTGGTCAAGATTACAATACGAAGGAAGAATGTGAGGCGGCTTTGGGAGGTAATACAGGTAATGCTCCGGTATTGAATTATAAAGTTAGTTATCGAGGGGTTTTACCTAATGACCATAAGTGTATGGTCGACTGGCCGATGCAAGTGATTGTCTTATCTCGAGGTACAACCAAGGTATATAGTAATGTAATTCCAAATGAGGTGATAGATGAAGCAAAGAAAGTAGTTTTGAAAGGTAGTCTAACCTTAACTGGGTTTAATTACACTGATCAAGTGGCGGTATTCTTTAAGGGTCCGAAACACTTACAGATGAAGTATGGGGTTCAAAATCAGAGCAAAAATTACAATAAGGCGGGAGGTGAATTGGTGTTAACTAGAGATGAAAAAACTAGTCCTTGGTATGATTTTAGTGAGCATCCAATGTTGCCCGGTGATGTGGTTGGTAAATACGTAGAGACGATAATTGGTTGTCGTGAACCTCCTTGTACTCATAGGGAGGATTCGCCTCAAGATGGCGATATAAATATTTTAGATTTTTCTTATGTGAAAAGTGTTGTGGCAAAGTTGGAGACAGTACCAGCAGGACAAAATTTAAAGGCTGATTTGAATGGTAACTGTCAAGCTAATAGTGCTGATCTTTACTTGTTAAGCAGGTCCTTAGAGGATAAGCAAGGACAACTTTACTAATATGAAGAATAATAAACTTTTTTGGCCAGCAGTCATTTTAGCGGTAATAGTCTTAGTGGAGGTAGTAGTATTCTTAAGTAAAACTGGAAGTAAATCGACCGTAACTACCGGAGAGGTGGCAACGGAACAAGTTGATCAAGTTGGCCAGGAAGAGCCGGTGATAAATTTTGGTTGGAAAGAAGGAGAAGACATGAGGACTTTAACTATGACAGCTACGAAAGAGTTGGTCATGGATGGGATGGATTTATATGTAAATTTTAGCGGTGCGGAGAACATCACTGTTAAAGAGATAGGTGGTCAAGGAAATTTAATTTATTCCGGTATCGATAAAGATAATTCCCGGATAGTAGTTAAGTATTATGTTAAGGCTATGGATGGTTTGAAATTGATTGCTGGTGAGGCAATTGATGTACTGGATATAAATTATCAGCCTATTGAAGGGCAAAAGGTGACTTTTTCTATAGACCCTTCAACTTTAGTGGTTGAAAATGGGACAGTAAAGACGTTACCCTATTTATAATGAAAAAAATATTACTGCCACTATTATTTGCCTGTTTCTTTTTATTGACCGCAAGGGATGCTTTAGCAGCGGGACCGTTGTTGAAGCTGACCCCATCAACCAAGACTTACAGTAATGGTGAAACTTTTAATGTAGTTATTGGGGTAGATAGTAACGGTTTGAAATCTCAAGCGGTGGATGTATGGATGTCCTTTGATAATGCTAAACTGGAGTTGTTAACGGTAGAGAAGGCAGCCAATCCGGTGTTTAAGTATGATTTAGGTGACGTTAGTATTGATAATGCCGGTGGTAGATTTAGAACTACTTTTATGCAGACTGATTCTAATACGTTTGAAATTAAGGCATTGAATGGAGATTTGGCAGTAATGACTTTTAAAGCTAAGGCTTTAGGAACAGCCAAGGTCGATTTTATTTGCACTCCCGGTGAATCGACAGAGTCCAATATTAATGACGAAAGTTTTTTTGATGTAATTAATTGTGCTCAGAATATAAATGGAGTTTATACTATTGTGGCTGGTAGTAGCAATAATGATACGCCTGCAACGACAACAGAAACACCGCCCACTTCTTCATCAGAAACGACACCGACAAATACAAATACAAACGCCAATACAACGACAGAGTTGCCTAAGACGGGGGTAGTAGAGAATACAATCATGCTGATGGTAGTAGGTGTAATCGGGGTATTATCTTCGTTAGCCCTGAGGAAATTATGACCAAGAAACCAACGGTAAAAACGATTATTATCATTGTGATTATGCTGTTAGTAGGAGTTTTGGGGGTGTTAGGGATTAAAACTGCTAAAACTTTGTACAGTGGAGCGTCTTCGGCGGCTGAACCTAAAAATGTTTTAGCTAAGGTGAATGATGATGGCAAGAGCGCAGTAATTACTTGGATATCTGATAAGGCAAGTATGGGGATAGTGGAGTACGGTACGACCCCAGCCAGTTTACTGTTAAGAGCACCTGAGAGTGAAGAAGTAACTAATCATGCGGTAACTTTGAGTGCTCTGAAAGCGAATACCAACTATTATTTTAGAATTAGAGTAGGGGAGGAGTTGTTTGATAATAACGGTATTCCTTATTCCTTTAAAACTAAAGAGGCAACTCCATCAGGAATAGTCTTACCGGTAATGACATCTACACCGACACCAACTGCTTCTGTAGGATTAAGACCTTCACCTTCACCAGCTGTGGGAGGGGTTTGTGATAGAAAAACTGACTATAATGGTGATGGTGTAGTGAACAGTCTTGATTATATACACTGTCAAAAAGGTCGGGGTAGAGGAGTGGTGACACCAGTACCGGCGAAAAATTGTTCATCGCCTGGGGATTTGAATAATGATGGGGTAGTCAATAGTTTGGATATACGTAAGTGTTTACAAAATCAGTAAAGACGGGTAGAATATCAGAGTTTAAGGAGGTGATTTGATGCCTATAATTGTCAAAAGAAAAAAAGGTGAATCAAAGGATGATATTATCGGTAAATTCCGACGGCTGTGCATGGAAGAGGATATAACTGAAGAAGTGCGTAAAAGAGCGGCTTATGAAAAACCTTCTGAAGTCCGTTATGCTCAAAAGAAAGTAATTTTATGGCGAGAAAAGTGCCGTAAAAGAGCGAAAAAATCTCGAAATTATGTTGCGTGATCAAATTCAAAAACAGGCAGTTGAAGCACTAAAATCAGGTGAGAGTACAAAGGCGAACGCCTTGCGTTTTTTAGTGTCTTTAATTGATAAAAGAGCGCTACAACTGCCTCCTGGAGAAATGAGTGAAACTGAGGAAATTCAAGTGTTGCGTAAGGAATTGAAAAATAAAGAAGAGGCTAAAGCGATGTTTGCACAGGGAGGACGAGAGGATTTGGTAGCTGAGCAGGAAGCGGAGATTCAGTTGGTAAAGGTTTTTTTACCCCAAGAAATGAGTGAAGATCAAATTAGAGAGATAGTGAAAAAGGTAGTAACTGACAAGGGTAATAATTTTGGGATGGTGATGGGAGAAACGATGAAGTTGGTGGCCGGTCAAGCCGGTGGAGAGTTGGTATCCAAGATAGTCAGAGAAGAATTGTCTCAATGAAAAATAGGATTTTGATAAAACATCCCAAGAATTGGGGTCTATCGGAAAAAGAAGTAATTAAATACAGTTTGGAATGGCTGGATTTTTTTGGTTTCAAAACAAAGACGGAATTGAGCTTGTACTTTGTGGGGGTGAAAAAAGCTAAAGAATTAAATCTTAAGTATCGGCAAAAAAATTATATTCCCCAAGTGTTGGGTTTTCCCCTCAATAGAGAGGCTGACAATGACGGTTGGTTGAGATTGGGGGATATTGTTATTTGTACTCCAAAATTGAAGTATGAAAGTAAATTTTTACACAAAAAACAGTCAGAAATTTTATCAGACTGGATTAAGCACGGTATAGAAAATCTTTTAAAATAAGCTAGAATGGGTTGATGGCTGTTTTCCATTTAAAATATCGACCGACCAAGGCTACTGATTTGGATTTGCCTGAAGTATCGGAAAAAATAAAAAAATTAATCAGTGAAAAAAGCAGTTTTCAAGCTTTGTTATTGGCGGGGCCCAAGGGTTCTGGTAAGACTTCAGCGGCACGAATTTTAGCCAAGGCGGTGAATTGTCTAGATTTGGTCAATGGAGAAGCTTGCGGAAAGTGTGTGAATTGTCAAGCAATAGAGAAAGGTAATAGTTTGGATATTATTGAAATCGACGCGGCTTCAAATCGAGGGATTGATGATGTCCGAGCCTTAAAAGAAAATGCTTATTTGGCACCGGTAAGACTTCAGAAAAAGGTGTTTATCATTGATGAAGTACACATGTTGACCAAGGAGGCTTTTAATGCGCTGTTAAAGCTGATAGAAGAGCCGCCGGAGAGGACTTTGTTTGTATTGTGCACCACTGATCCACAGAAGATACCAGAAACGGTGCTGTCTAGACTGTTAAGAATTAATTTCAGAAAAGGGGGAGTGGAGGATTTGGAGAGATCTTTGGATAAAGTAATTAAAGGGGAAAAAATTGAGATGGAGGCAGGGGCCAAGAAAATAATTATTGACAATTCTGATGGCAGTTTTAGGAATCTGCAAAAGAGTTTTAATGAAATTGTGTTGGAGTATGGAAAAAAGATTAAGAAGTCTCAGGTGGAGGAATATTTTGCCAAAAATAAGGGAGAATATGAAGCAGAGGAGTTGGAAAAAGATATAAATAAAGGTGAAATTAAAAAGATTATTAATCGATTGGAGGAAATGGCCACCAAGGGAGTTGATTTTGGGGAATTGCGTTTAAAGTGGTTGAATTTTTTTCATCAAAAAATGTTGACAAATTTAGAGGATTTGAGATTAAGGGAAATTGTAGAAAAACTGGTAATGGCTGGAGGATGGGAGAAAATTTCACCGATTGAACAATTACCACTGGAAATGGTGATGATTGAAATAACCAATAACCAAATTCCAATTTCCAAACAAATTACAAAAAAAGAAAAACCCGCCTTCGTCCAAAAAAATAAGGACTACGGCGTGGTACAAATAGAAGAGATTGAAAATAAATGGGGGGAGATATTGGCAGCGGTCAAACCCTTTAATCATTCAGTCGAGGCCTTTTTGAGGGCGGCCAGACCTCAGAAAATAGATAAAGGTGAGTTGATAATTGAGGTTTTTTATAAATTTCATAAAGATAAGCTGGAAGAGGCCAAGCATCGACAAATAGTTGAAAAGGGCTTAGATAAGGTTTTTGGTGAGGGGATGAGTTTTAGATGTGTGTTGGCGGAAAAGACACCCGTCTCCGTCCCGCCGCTGCGGGATTCCGACGTGGCAAAGCCTAATTCTACAGAGAAGGCGATAGAGGATGTGGCTAAAGAAATCTTTGGTTAATGGTAGAATTAAGAGTTAATAATTTTTTATAAATATGTTTGATAAAGCAAAATTAATGGCTCAGGCTTTTAAACTAAAAAAAGCCTTGGAATCGGAAGTGACTGAGATTGAAGACGGGGGAATTGTGATTAAAGTTTCTGGAGATCAGAAGGTTAAGTATCTGTCTATTAACGGAGAAGAAAATAAATTGTTGGTAGAAGTCATCAATAAAGCGATGAAAAAATCTCAGGAAACGGCGGCTAAAAAAATGCAGGAAATGGGTGGACTGGAAGGATTGATGAAATAAAGGATATGAAAAAAATTCCGGTAGCCATGCAGGAGGTCATCGACAATTTCGAGAGACTGCCGGGGATTGGTCCGAAAAGTGCGCAAAGATTGGCTTTTTATCTATTATCAGTGCCGGAGACGGTGGCTGATAATATGGGAGAGGCAATCAAAAATTTGAAAAAGAAGATAAAAATTTGTCAAGAATGTTTTGGGGTCGGGGAGAATGATTTGTGTGAGATTTGTAGTGACAGCAGTCGAGACAGGAAAATAATATGTGTAGTAGAAAGAGCTGATGAGGTGATGGCAATTGAAGTGGTAGGTAATTTTAAGGGTGTATATCACGTCTTGGGAGGGGTAATTAACCCTTTGGAGCATATTGGTCCGGAGGATTTAAAAATTAAGGAATTGATAAAGAGGATAGAGGTGGGGGGGGTGGAAGAGGTGATTTTGGCAACTAATCCGACGATTGAAGGAGAGGGAACAGCGCTTTATATTAAGAAAAAATTGGAAGAGAGTGATTTTAAAGGAAAAATCAGTCGGATAGGTAGTGGGTTGCCAATGGGAGCTGAATTGGGTTTTGCGGATCAGGTGACCTTAAGTCGGGCTTTTGAAGGTAGAAGGGAGATGAATGTATAATAAAAATATGATTAAAAAAATAGTTATTTTAATGTTGGTGGTGATATTGTTAGGAGGTGGATTTTATTTTTTTAAGCCAAAAGAAGTTAAAAAAGAAGAACCGTTGTTAATAAACAATAGGGAGCAGATAAGTCCGACACAGGTAAGTCTGATGCAGACAATCGAAAAGGGGACTGTAGAAGGAAAAATATGTTATCCTTCGAGTTTTATTCCTGACGGACAGATTTTAGCCAAGAATGTAGAGACAAAGGAAGTTTTTCCTCAGATTTTTAAAATGGAAGGCAGTAATCAGGAATTTGAAATGGAATTGACTGAGGGTAAATATGTTTTTGCTTATAAACCGGATGACACAGAGGGAATGATGGGTTTTTATAGTCCTTGTGCGGTGGAAATGGAAACTTGTGCGACTGATGAATCCCATGAATTGATAGAAGTGAAGATCAAGGTGGGAGAGAGGCTTAAAAATATAGACATCTGTGACTATTATTATGAAGCTGAACAGGAGCGATGGGATTAAGGTAGGTTTATGGCAGATCCAAGTATTTTAAAGAGAGTCATTGAAGGAGTTGGAAAAATTGGAGCGGAGACGGTAGAAAGAGGAGTTAAAGAAGGAGTGAATATCGGTCAGAGTGTTATTTCCGGGCAGGAGTTGTTGGGAGGAATTAAAAAATTGGATGAAAAGGAAGAACAACAATTGAAAGATGAAGAAAAGATAAAAAAAGAAGAGGAAATGAATCGCCTACGTGAAACTTCGGCGTATCAAGGGAGAGATGTGGAGGGAGAAATTAAAGAGATTAGAGATGAGAAAGTCACTAAAGAGGAAGAGGAACAAAAACAGTTTTTGGAGCAAATTAGATTACAAAGAGAGGCGGAAGCACAAGAAAGAGAGGAATTGCTAGAAGCTCCGGGTAATGCTAAAAGAGAGGCGGCAAAAACTCAATTTGCGCCAGGAAAAAGGAAAAAACAAGCGCCGGATACGGCGCAAATGTCACAGACGAGTGAGTTTAAGGGTGGTAAAATAGACTAGAAATGAAAGTTTACAATACCCTGACACGAAAAAAGGAAGCATTAAAAACCATAAAGAAAAATGAAGTGGGGATTTATTCTTGCGGACCGACAGTATATTGGAACCAACATATCGGTCATATGTATGCTTATGTACAATGGGATACTTTAGTGAGATTATTGCGTTATTTGGGTAATAAGGTGACTTGGGTGATGAATATTACCGACGTGGGTCATATGACTTCAGATGAAGATGTGGGTGAAGATAAGATGGAAAAAGGGGCTAAAAGAGAAGGTTTAAGTGTTTGGGAAGTAGCTAAAAAATATGAAGAGCAGTTTTTGGAAAGTTTGAGATTGTTAAATATTTCTATACCCGACGTGTTGTGTCGAGCCACAGAACATATTAAGGAGCAGATTGATTTAGCCAAAAAAATAGAAGCAAGAGGTTTTACTTATAAAACTAAAACAGGTTTGGTTTATGACACTTCCAAATTTCCTGAATATGCCAATTTTGCTAATTTAAAATTAACGGAAATGGAGGCAGGAGCCAGAGTGGAAGTGGACGAAGAAAAGAAAAAACCTTGGGATTTTTTGTTGTGGGTGACCAATCAACCTAATCATGTGATGAAATGGCCCAGTCCTTGGGGAGAAGGTTTTCCTGGCTGGCATTTGGAATGTACGGCGATGTCAACGCAATATTTGGGAGATAAGTTTGATATCCATACCGGCGGCAAAGAACATATTGGAGTACATCATACTAATGAGATAGCTCAAGGATACGGAGCCTTTGGTAGTCAGACGGCCAATTATTGGCTACATAATGGTTGGTTGACTTTTGAAGGGGCAAAAATGTCGAAAAGTTTGGGTAATGTGGTGTTAGCTACGGATCTTAAAGAAAAGGGTTTTGATCCATTAGCTTTAAGATATCTAATTTTAAGTTCTAACTACAAACAAGGTTTGGATTTTAATTTTAGAAATTTGGCGGTGGCGGCGACAGCTTTATCTAAATTAAAAGCAGCGGTTGGAGTGTCGGGAGAAGGTAAAGTGATTGAATCAGTAAGGGAGGAATTTTTAGAAAAAATGGAGGATGATTTATCGACACCTAAGGCGATAGCGATAATTTGGAAGATGGTTAAGGGAGAGTATAAAAAAGAAGATGTTAAGGCGACTTTATTAGAATTAGATAAAATTTTAGGGTTGAAATTGACAGAAAAAAAAGAAGTAAAGGTACCGGAAGCAGTAACAAAAATGGTTGAAGAGAGAAATAAGGCCAAGAAGGAGAAGAATTGGGCGGTGGCGGATAGATTAAGAGAGGAGATTAAGAAAAAGGGATATTTAGTGGAAGATACGAAAGATGATTGTAAAATTAAAAAAATCATGTTAAGCTAAACTTCGATGAAAGACAGTTTAAATTACCGTTACGAGGTGGTGGTGGTACTTAACCCCAAAACCGAGTTAAAGGAAAAAGAAAAAAGCCTCAAGCTAACCGAAGAAGAGATTAGCAAATTGGGCTATGAATTGGAAAAAAGAGAAGATTTGGGGACTAAGACTCTAGCCTATAAGATAGCCGACAGTCAAAAGGGCGACTTTTGGGTATTTACCATCGGCGGTAAAGAAGCAATTAGATCCAAAGAATTCACTTTATTTTTAAATCGAGAAAAAAATATCATTCGTTATTTAATTTTAAAAATTTAAAGTAAGAAAGGAGAAAAATGCCTAGCCGCTGTCTTAATAAAGTTATATTAATTGGTAATTTGACCCGTGATCCGGAGTTGAGGTATACCCCCGGTGGGATGGCTGTAGTTTCATTTGGAATTGCTACTAATAGGGTTTGGGTGACTAAACAGGGTGAAAAGAAAGAGGATGCTCAATTTCACCGAATTGTAGCTTGGAATAAATTAGCCGAGCTTTGTTCCCAACTATTGTCTAAAGGTCGTCGGGTTTATGTAGAAGGCCGAATTCAATACAGAGATATTACCGATTCAGCCGGAGTTCAAAAACAAATATCTGAGATTGTAATTGAAGATATGATTGTTTTGGATAATAAAGGTTCGGGAAATTATGCTCCCAAGGAGGAAGAAGAAGCTAATTTAGAGCTAAATAATGGGGCAATTGAAGATATTGTCATTCCTGATGATATTGGTTTGGAGACAGATACTACTGAGACAGCTACTATGGAAACGTCTGTAACCGAGACGCCTGTGGCGGAAGAAACTTCAGCTTCAGAAGAAAGCTCTGTGGCTGAAGAAACACCGGTAGTTGAGGAAACTCCAGCTCAGGAAGAAAATCAATCAATATGAAAAAAGGACGCAAAGACAGAAACAGGTTAATCAGGCTTAAGGGTAGGGGAACTGATTGTGCTTTTTGTAAAGCCAAAAAGTCACCCAACTGGCGTGATTACGAGAAATTGGGTGAATTTTTGTCAGCTAGAAAAAGAATTTTGTCGGCACAAAGAACCGGTGTTTGTATGAAACATCAACGGGAACTGGCTAGAGTCATCAAAGAGGCCAGAGAACTGGCTTTGTTGCCTTATACCGCTGCGGCAGAGTAAAATAGTATAGATGAAGCAGAAAATTAAGCCGGTAGTAGCCCTACGAGAGTTGAATATGGATTCAAAAGGAGGGGTAATTAAGACTTGGACTTTGGATGAAGTATTGTTAACCAAAGCAGAGGTGATTGGGGTGAAAAAGATTGTTTGCGTGGAAAATTTAAGTGGTCGGGAAGGAGAGGTGGAGGTAAAAAAAGTAAGTGAAAGTGAATGGAAGAAATTAAGGTAGAATAGAAACATGGGTAAAGCTTTAAGAAATACCAGTGTAGTGTTAGCCTTAATGGCACTAAGCGCTTTAGTGGCTTTTAGAGCAGGGAAAATCAGTCAACAAAGAGCATTGGGAACAGGGGTTGAGGAAAAACTTGATTTAAGATTAATGTCGAAAGTACGGGCAAAATTAGAAGATAGCTTTTTAGAAAAAGAAAAAATTAACGATAAGGAGATGAGTTATGGAGCTATTGAAGGCATGGTAGCGGCTTTGGATGATCCGTACACTGTTTTTTTACCACCTAAAGAAAATAAAAGCAGTAATGACGATTTGGCAGGGAAATTTGGAGGAGTGGGAATTCAGCTGGGCTATAAGGAAGAGACTTTGGCGGTAGTGGCACCATTGCCTAAGACCCCGGCAGAGAACGCCGGGATAGAGGCGGGGGATTTAATTCTCAAAATTGTGGATGAGGAAAATAATGTGGACAGGGATACGGTGGGCATCAGTTTACAAGAGGCGATGACTTTGATTAAAGGTAAAGTGGGTAGTAAGGTGACCTTAACACTTTACCGGGAGGGAAAAACGGAAACATTTGACGTAACTTTAACTAGAGATACAATTGTGGTGGCCAGCACCGAGTGGGAATGGGTGGAGTTTGAGGGTAAACAAGTGGCTTGGGTCAGATTGTATAAATTTAGTGAACAAACATTCAAAGATTGGCCTGAGGTAGTGGATAAAATAAATGAGGAAAAAATTAAACTTGGGGCAAAATATGGAGGCATTGTGTTGGATTTGAGAAATAATCCAGGGGGTTACTTGGATGCCAGTGTATTGGTGGCTTCTGATTTTTTGGAAAAAGGAATAGTAGTGACTCAAGAGAGTAGTAATAGTAGAAAAGAAAATTACGAAGTGGATGTGCGGAGGAGAAACTTATTAAAAGATAAACTAGTGGTGTTGATTAATGGAGGTTCGGCCTCAGCGGCAGAAATTTTAGCAGGTTCCTTGCGAGATCATGGTCGGGCGAAATTGGTAGGGGGTAAAAGTTTTGGAAAGGGAACGGTTCAAGAACCGGTAGGTTTTGATGATGGTTCAGGCTTGCATGTAACTATTGCTAAATGGTTATTGCCTTCAGGGACAAATATTCACCATGATGGAGTTAAACCTGATGTAGAGATTAAGTATCAAGCTGAAAAAGAAGAGGTAAAAATTGATAATCAGTTGAAAAAGGCTTTGGAAGTGTTACTCGGAGTCTAAAACACTTAGTTCTAAGAGAAGATCACTCATATCACCGTCTAGAATCTTTTGAAGAGGGAAATCTTTATCGATGCGATGGTCCTTGACTTGGTTGCGGGGATAGTTGTAGGAACGGATTTTATCAGCGCGCATGGCCAAACCGACTTTTTCTCGAGTGGTACCTAGTTTTTGGATACGTTTATCTTCTTCCAATTGCCATAATTTACCCCGTAACAGGTCCATGGCGATAGCCCGGTTTTGTTCTTGAGAGCGTTCTTGACGCACGGAAAAAGTCAGACCGGTGGGTTTATGAAGGATACGAACGGCAGTGGAAACTTTGTTGACGTTTTGGCCACCGTTGCCACCGGCACGGGAAGCGGTCATTTCGACATCATCCGGGTTGATGACAACGTCTTGAGCGGTAACTTGAGGATAAACAGCAATGGCAGCGGTAGAGGTTTGGAGACGACCGCGTTTTTCAGTAACCGGGATTCTTTGAACCCGGTGAGTACCGGTTTCCCATTTAAGTTGGGGAAAAGCATCGATACCGGAAATTTGCAGGATATTGCTGTCAAGATGTTTGACTTTCCAGTCGACTTTTTCGGCATAGCGGATATACATACGCATGAGATCTTCAAGCCACAGTTCGGCTTCTTGACCGCCAGGGCCGACACGGAATTCTAAAGTAGCAATATTAGGATTAACAGTGGGCATAGAGAGAAGCTATTTTTTGCTTTTTTGGGCCTTTTTGGCTTCTTTATAAGCAGTACCTTTAGCTTCTTTTTCCTTGAACTTTTCAATTCTACCTTTGGTATCGACAAATTTTTGTTGTCCAGTAAAGAAAGGATGACATTGACTGCAGACTTCAACTTCGATTTTTTCCAGAGTGGAACCGGTGGTAAATTTATTACCACAGGCACAAGTGACCTGACAGTTAGAATAATATTTAGGATGAATCGCTGATTTCATAGGAGTTATTTTATCACAGAATGGATAGTAAGTCGTCTTGAGAGAGGATTTTTTGTTCGCCGGTGTAGAGGTTTTTGAGACTGATCTGATTTTTAGCAATTTCTTCGGGTCCTAGGACGACGACATATTTAGAATTGTTTTTGGAGGCATATTTAAATTGTTGACCTAGCTTAAGATTAGGATCAAGATTGAGGGTAGCATTAACTCGATTTTTCCGTAAAAAGTTGACTAAGTCTAGAGAATTTTGATAGGTATCCGGGGAAAAGGTGGTGACAAAAATTGAACTGGGATTGGAGTTAATAGAGGGGAGTTTGTTTAAATCTTTGAAGAATTCGAGAATAGCCATATCACCGATAGCAAAACCGACTCCGGGAAGATTTTTTTGACCACCAACTTGTTGGGTGAGGTTATTGTAACGACCACCGCCAAAAAGAGCTCGTTTGAGAGTGGAAGTGGTGGCCCAGGCTTCAAAAACCAAGCCAGTGTAGTAATCAAGTCCACGGACAATTTTAAGATCAATAGTAAAAAAGTCTTTAAGGTCGTTGGGAATAAGAGAGAGGGTGGTGTTGAGGCGAGGAGAAAAGTTGGTGGGGGGATTGGCGAGAAGAGAGGGGAGTTGAGAAATTTGTTTTTGGGAAAAACCTAGATCTTGGAGCCATTCTCCAAAAACTTTTGTGTCCATTTTATTGATTTTATCGATAGCTTGGAGTAATGTTTTGTATTGGTTTTGATCAAGAGATAATTTTTCAGAGAGGTATTTTTGAAGAGCTTGGCGATCACTGAGTCGGATTTGAACGTCAGAGGGAGATATGCCCAGAGTTTGAAAAACAGTCGCGGCAATGGTAAGAATTTCAGCGTCAGCTTCAGGAGAATCGATACCAATCAGATCGATATTCCATTGAAAAAATTCTCGACCACGACCACGCTGAGGTTGTTCATAACGCCAAAAACGGCCCCAGGATTGCCAGCGAAGAGGAAAAGAGAGTTCATTCTCTTGAGCGACGATGAGTCGGGCCAAAGAAGGAGTGAGCTCGGGGCGGAGGACCAGGCGGTCACCACCGCGATCATTGACAATAAAGGTTTGTTTTTCCAATAATTCTTGACTGCTTTTATCGAGATAAAGATTGATATTTTCTAAAACGGGAGCCTCGTATTCACTGTAACCAAAAAGACGACCGGTGTTTAGAAAAATATTGGAAAGCCAAAGCTGAGTTGTCCAAATCTCGGGATAAAAATCCCGCATGCCTTTGACAGTTTTATAGGTATTTTTAGCCATAAATGATTTTATCACGTGCTTTGGGATAAAATACATTATGAAATTAATCGAATTCAAAAATAAAAATTGGCTACTAAAAATAGATTTAGAAGGAGGTCGGATTTATGAGTTGTCCAAAGATGGAGAAAAGATTTTAGGGACTTATGAAAGAATTGATGGGAAAATGGGTAATACTCATGTGTGTATACCGAATTTTGCGAGGGAGGGAGTGGATAGTTTGGGGATGGTGGCTCATGGACCCTTTAGAAATCAAAAATGGAAACAAGAAACTAATAGCATAAAAGCAGAAGTGGAGGGCTTGGAGGTGGAACAGATGTTTAGTTTAGAAGAGGGTTTCAGTCAAAAGATAATTATTAAAAATAATTCTTCGGTAGCTAAAAGAGTTAATGTGGCGGTACATAATTATTGGGATACGCCTTTGAGTTGGTATGGATTGAAACTGAATGGAAAAGATATTACCGGGGCAGTTAAAGAGAATCCGGAAATAAAGATAAAAAAAGAAAATATTTTGGAAATACCAGGCAAAAAGACTATTAAATGGCAACTGTTGGGTTTTAATTTTGTTAAAGTGTGGACAGCTTTGAAGGAAGAGGGGAAGATAAAAATATATGATCCCGGTTATGTATGCTTGGAACCGCTGAGGCAAAAAGAAGGTTTTGTGGAATCTGAAGCCAGTTTATTGCCACCAGGGGGAGAAATGGTGGTGGAACAGAGGATAGATTGTGTTTAAGAACATTTTTTCACCAATTCTACCTCGGGAATATATTTTCCCGAGGGGAGTTTAGTCAAATTTTCCAGAGGTATTTTAGTATCGGTTTCAATAAATCCTTGTTGGTGGTAAAAATTAATGGCTGGTTGATTGTAACTGGCAGCATTAAGAAAAATATCTTTTTTATCTCCCAACCAAGCAAAGGCTAGGTTAAGTAATTGTTTGCCCAAACCCTTTCTCTGATAGTCAGGTAAAACATAGATAGCGTTGATTCTATGGTGTTTTTTTGCCTTGGTGGCGATACAAAAAGCAACAATATGACCCTTGTCTTCTGCCACCCATCTATTGATATTTTTGTCTTGATATCCTTTCATTTTCTCTTTAAGTTTCTGTTGACCCTCTGCTGTTTTATCTATTTCAAATTTTTGATGGATATCTTTTACGGTAATACCTATTTCAGTATTTGGGTAAGTATTTAACCAGGTAATTCGCTGCACTTGACGGATTTCGTAGACATCATTTGGAAGTGATAGGCGTATTTTAATGGCCATAATGATTGTTTTTATTATATCTTGGAATATGCTTGAACAAAGAATAGATTTTATTTAATATAAGTTACTCAGTGAATAAAAAAATATTTTTGGCAATTTTAGTAACGGTGGTGGCTTTGGTGACATATTTTAATCGGTGGATATTTAAATTTAAGTTTGAACCGGAGTATTGGGAAAATTATTATTATGAATCACAGTGGAATATAGCCAATTCACCAAGAATAATCTCTGATGAAGGGGTATATCGTTATATTGGATATCGATTGGTAAACGGTGAAAATCCTTTTAATGTGGATTATTGGGTACCACCTTTAGGTAAGTGGATGTATGGCTTTGCGGCTAAATATTTCGGTAATCCTTATTTAGTGAGTTTTGTTTTTTACCTATTGTCTCTGTATATTTTTTATTTACTTGCTAAAGAAATTGTAACAAATGAGTTAGCGTGGGTGGCTACTTTATTGTTTGCATTAAATCCGCTTTTAGTTGAACAAATAGGTCAAACAATGCTAGATATTTTTTTAATGTTTTTTTTGTTAGCAACGATATGGGGATGGGTCAAGACGATTAAGAAGGATAAAAATGAGACTAAATATTTTGTTTTAAGTGGACTATTTTTAGGTCTTATGGCGGGCATAAAACCACCATTTTTTGTGCCAGCTATAGGTTTAGTGGGAATGATATTTCTAAAAAATAAAAAAATAAAAATATGGTGGTCGCTACCTTTCTTAACGATGATTGGATATTGTTTGGCTTATTTTTGTTACTTTTTAAAACATCCTAATCCCATTCCATTTATCAGATTACACGAAAAAGTAATTGAGTTTCATAGGCTTGGTAGTGGAGGAAATCATAATATTTTAAATATGTTTAGAACGATTTTTTTTGGTTTGTATAAAGGGCATTGGGTGGGGGCAAAAACAATCAGACCTTTAAATTGGTCCATCATACTGCCTATGGGAAGCATAGGTATAGTGTATGTTTTGACCAAGTTTAAAAAATATAAAAAAGAAAACGAAAAAATA
>Ga0116172_10002299_pt1 | contig 16736 bp, 3 predicted proteins | sample AD_UKC083_MetaG_FD_89799 | JGI IMG/M metagenome (GOLD analysis project Ga0116172, IMG submission 89799) | Active sludge microbial communities of municipal wastewater-treating anaerobic digesters from USA - AD_UKC083_MetaG | ecosystem: Engineered > Bioreactor > Anaerobic > Digestate | place: USA...
ACAAAAATTCGTTTTCTGACGAGGACGGGTGCTACTTTAAAAAAATATTACAAAAATATTCGGGTAACGCGTGCTCATTTTATCGAAAGTAATCCGACAACCATGGTGATAAACGGGCAATTTGGCACGACAACTAAGAAAACAGTACAACTTACCTACTCGAATGTTCAGGATGAAATTCAATTGAACATTATTGGTAACAATCCTGATTTTCATGTTGAACCTGCTTTAATTTCTGTTGAGTGCGGTGATTACGGGACTAAAAATATATTTGTATCCTATACGCCTTCAGCTATTGAACCCGACACGGTAACATTAAATGTTTCAAGCGTAAAAGACGGTTGGAATCTTAATATTCCTATTACGACAACTGTCGAAAAACGTGCGCAATACATCAGTTGGGCTTTGCGCGATTCGTTGGCTTCTACGCAAACTTATACGCTTAATAAAATAAATCCTGTTTCCGGTTTGCCAATCACTTATAATTTTTCAGATGAAACCATACTCAAACTGGATGCCGATAATAAATTAGTGTTTTTGCAAGTTGATACGGTGGTTACCATTACTGCCAGTTGTGCCGGAAACGACTATTATCTCGATGCAGAAAATATTGTAAAGACTATTCGTTTGTTCAAAGGTTTACCGACTTTGACATTGCCGGTAGCTGCTGACACCATTTATTTCGGTCAAATACTTGGCTTGGTGCGGTTGGAAGGCGGTTGTGCTAAAGACATGAGCGACGACCTTGTTGCAGGTAGCTTTGTTTGGGAAAACTATTTGGCAGTACCTAATGCGGGCAATCCTGTTTCGTGTGCCATTAAATTTGTACCCGAAAGGAGAGACATTTACGGTGAAGTATTTGATTTTGTTGATGTAGTTGTTTTGAAATTGCCTCAATTTATCGAATGGAGCATGCCCGATAGTCTCGGTATACTCGACAGCATAACGCTTGATGCTCAAGTTGCTTCCGGTCTTAAAATCAGTTATCAATTGTCGGGTGAAGGAGCTGCCTATGCTTCTATTGGTAGTGATAATGAGTTGAATTTAATTGCTACAGTTGAAGCTTTGGGCAAAGAGTTGACCATTACGGCTTGGCAGGTAGGCAATCATAACTATTTGCCTTCGGATACGGTAGTTTATACAGTAATTATACGTAAAACGATAGCGGAATTTTTTGCTGCGACAGAGCCGACAATTTACGGCAAAAATTTGGAAGATATTCCAATTTATGTCGATCATAATGTTGCGGGAACGTGGCAGTACGATGATACTTCTAACCCAATTTTGGATGTTTGCATTTATAGCTTGTCGGCAACGTTTACACCATCGAACCTTGAGTTATGTGAACCAAGTCATGTGGAAATTCCTGTGAACATTATCGCTATACCTACTACTATAGCTGTAGCACCTACGGCACAATCTATAGAACAAGGAAAATCACTCGGTGAAGCTACATTGGTTGGCGGTAGTGTCGTTGTAGCCGGAACTACGGATGTTGTAGCCGGAACATTTGCATGGCAAAACCCGAATTTCATTCCTGCAATCGGCGATAATCAAGAATTTACGGTGGTATTTACGCCTAACTCTACAAATTATGCGGTAGTAACCTGCACGGTAACATTAAACGTAACGCAGTAAAAAACATTCTAAACTAACATGAAAAAGATGAAAACAAATATATTAGTTCGTATGCATACACAAAAAACAATTATTCTGTATTGTTTGTTGGCGTTAAGTACAAGTTTATTTGCGCAACAATTACCGGATTCAAGTTTCGAAAATTGGGGCAATTCTTTTAACGGTGACCCTCAATTGGTAAATTGGAATGGCTCGAATGTAACCCAAGTGGGTTTCAATTTTACGTTTATGTATCGAGACGCCGGACGGATAAGCGGATACTGTGCTCGTGTAGCTGACAAGGAAGTAGGTGCCGCCGGCATTACCGAACCGGCTCCGGGTTATATGTCGTTGGGACAGCCGTGGAGCTACCTTGAGAGTCTCACAAAAATTAGTGAAGCGACTGCCGGAACTGATGGTGGCATCAATTTTACATATCGTCCCGATACAATGGCGATATGGATAAAACGTACAGGCAACAATACGGACAAAGAATATTATCATCTATTGTTCTATTCGTGGAAAGGTCAAAGTGTAGGTGAAAGCTACACCGGTAAAAACGGCAGTTGTACTTCTACTACTCATATTAATGAAGAGTCTGATATACGTCAGGTGATGAACGGAAATGTTTGTAGTACAAAAAGTTATGCAACTCAAGTAGCTGAAGGATGGGTAAAAGAGCGTAAAACATACGATTCGTGGACATTGATAAAAGTTCCCATTTATTACATGAATGATAACGTTCCCGAAAAATGCAACGTTATTTTATCGGCGGGTAACTATCCTAATTTCCGTGCAAATAGCGGTTTGTACCCGGGAAACACACTTTATGTCGATGACCTTCAACTGATATACAGTTCGGCAATCGGCGATTTATATGTGAACAATAAAAAATGGCTTGGTTTTGACCCTAATCTGCGCAATGGCGAAGAGCAAACATACGCTTTGGGATTGGGCGTTACTACCGTACCTACCGTTTCTGCTAAACGTGGTGCCGGTTCATTGACCAACTGTAGAGGAACATCAGCTAGCTTTGCAGGACGTACGCTTTCGGGTAATGAAATAACAATTACCAATGCTACAGAAGTGGGAGGTACTTCGGGCAATAACATTACAACAATAGTGGTGAGAGCTGAAGACGGTTCGTCCACATCGACTTATAAAATTAAATTCGTTGCTGAACAATCGACCAACAGCCGTCCGGCAAACATCACTTATACGGTTGACGGTGAAACATTTTCTTTGCCGAATTTCAGTGGTTATGTAACTAATTATAATGTAGAATTGCCCTTTGGAACAACTTCCATTCCGACCATAGAAGCCGTAAAAGGCGATGACGGTCAGGAGTTTGTTTATACGCAAGCTACAACTATCCCCGGTACTGCCACATTAAAATCAACGGCGGCGGACAAAAATTATTCATCTACTTATGTGATAAATTTCTCTGTTGGTCAATTGGACGACAATAAATTGGCTGATATTAAAATTGACGGCAACTCGCTGCCCGGTTTTTCGCCAACCAAAACTACCTATACGGTAGAATTGCCGCTCGGCACAACAGCTTTGCCGACCATAGAGCCAATATCGGCGTATGCTCAAGGTGCACAGACCATTACCGTTGAAAACAATGTAACTATTTCGGGAGAAACGTGCATCGGAACTTACAATATTTCGGTAAAAGCCCCTGGGAACGTTACTACAAGGGTGTACAGATTGTCGTTTAAAATTACAGCTTCTACCTATTCCTATCTGAAAGATATAAAAGTCGGCGGCGTTTCTATTGAAGGATTTGACCCGATGCTGTTTAACTATTCTTATGCCTTGCCACAAGGAACCACAGTGTTGCCTTCTGTCGAAGCGGTGAAGGGCGATGCTTATCAACAAACGCCTGTTATAGAAACCGGAGGAGTGGACGGAGTAACCAAAATTACCGTTACGGCGGCAAGCGGTGCGCAAAGCATCTATCGCATCACTTTTAGCGTACCGAAATCGTCGAACGCTTCTTTGAGCGATTTGAGGGTGAACGGTACAACCATTCCAAATTTTGACCCCAATACATTAGTTTATAATTATGAATTTCCGATTGGGACGACAACTGCGCCGGTGGTAACTTATACGGCGGGCGATGAATATCAGATCATTACAAAAATGGATGGCGGATTGAACGGTACGACACGAATTATTGTTCAGGCGCAAAACGGTTCGGTAAAAACCTATGTCATCAATTTTTCGGTGGCACGTGCCGACAATACTACATTGTTGGATATAAAAGTAGGTGGAGTGAGCATACCTAATTTCGACCCGAATGTTTACACTTATACTTATAAGCTGGCGCGTGGAACAACTGTTTTGCCAGAAATTACCTACACCGCACACGATGAATATCAAACCATTACTGTTCGTAACGGTGGTATTGAAGGCGGCGTGAAAATTATCGTTAAATCGCAAGTAGGCACTTCGGCAACGTATGTCATCACATTTTCAATCGAAGTATCGTCGAATGCCGATTTGCAACAAATTTTTATCGGAGGTAATGCGCTGAACGGCTTTAACGCTAATGTGTTTAATTACACCTACGAATTGCCGATTGGCACAACCACTTTGCCTGCAGTTACATGGACAGCGGGCGATGCTTATCAAACCATTACCAAAACCGATGGCGGATTGAATGGTACTACAACTATTGTTGTTCGCTCGGAGGACGGTACAAAAACAAACACTTACCGCATCACTTTTACTGTGGCGCAAGCCGACAATGTTACGTTGAACGATATATTGGTGGGTGGCGTAAGTATTCCTAATTTCCATCCTAATACATTTGAATACAGTATTTTACTCGAACGTGGAACCACCGTTTTGCCGGCAATTACTTATGTGTTGTACGATGCTTGGCAGAAAGTGCGTGTAGTGTCGGCAGGAGTGTCGGGCGATACGCGCATTATCGTTACAGCTCAAACGGGTGCGACGGCAACTTATATCATTCATTTCTCGGTTGAAAAATCGGCGAACAGTCGATTGGCAGGTATTTCGATTGGTGGCGTTGCATTAGAGAACTTTGACCCTGAAGTTTTAACATACGATTATACGCTTAAAAGCGGCACGGCTATTTTGCCTGAAATAGGTTATACCAAAAGCGACGATGCTCAAAAAGTGCTGGTGGTAAAAGGCGGTATCAATGGTACGACAACGTTGCGTGTTATAGCTGAAAACGGTGACGAAACGCTTTATACCATTAATTTTAGTGTAGAAAAATCGGAAAATGCGTTTTTGAAAAATATTTTTATTGATGATGTGCCATTGGCAAATTTTGACAAAAGTACGTTCTACTATGTTTATCGTTTGCAACCGACTGCGACTGTTTGCCCGAAAATTACTGTTGAAAAAGATTTGGGACAGAGCGTATCCATTTCAAAACCGTTGCTTACCGGCGAAGTGCGCATTGTGGTAACACCGGAAAGTGGCGGAAGCAATACCTATATTATTAAGATGATGTTCGATTTGTCGGACAATACTGCGTTGGCTGATTTGCGTGTGGCGGGAACGACTATTTTAGGATTTTCTCCCGAAAAATTAGAATATACCTACGAATTGCCCATTGGAACAACTGTTTTGCCGACTATTACTTATACAGCGGCGGAAATTGACCAAAAAGTATCGGTAACCAAAGGTGATACTTCTTATGTTCGTGTAGAGGCAGCCGACGGTTCAGAAGCTCTTTACACCATCTATTTTATTATTCCAAAATCAAACAATGTGCAGTTAGCCGGTTTGATGATAGGAGGCGTGGCGTTGGCTAATTTTGATGCTAATGTAACGGAATACGATTACGAATTGGTTCGTGGTACAACAGTATGTCCGACTATTGAAGCTGTAAAAGGCGATGTGATGCAAAACGTGTCGGTATTGTCGCCGATGTTGGAAGGCGTAGGTAAAATAATTGTTGTGGCGGAAACCGGCATTACAAATATTTACACTATTAATTTTCATTTCAACAAATCCAATATCAGTACGTTAGCGGCTTTAAAAGTTGGTGGTAGCGATATTTTGCAATCCGAACAGCTTGAATACAATTATATTTTGCCAAAAGGAACAGTAGTTTTACCGACTATTGTTGCTGAAAAAGGCGATGAATACCAAACCGTTACGGTTTTAAGTAATGGAGTAAACGGTCAAACGTCCGTTGTTGTGAAGGCTGAAAACGGTACTGTTACAACTTACACTATTAATTTTTCAGTTGCTCCGTCAAGTGATGTACAACTCCTTTCGTTAAAATTGGACGGCGTAGAATTGTCGGGCTTTTCTCCCGAAATTTTGGATTATGTCGATACGTTGGCTTATGGCGTTAAAACAGCACCTATAGTAACGGCTTTTGGCAGCGATCCTGCCCAACAAATTATCATTGCCGATGCTCCTGCCGTTGAAGGTACAGCAACTATAAAAGTGATAGCCGAAGATGGGAACACAGCGACTTATAGCGTGAAATTTGTTCGAGCCAAACAATCAAATGCTTCGTTGAAAGCTATTGCCGCAGACGGTCTTGATTTAACTGATTTTTCATCTGAAAAAACAGATTATATTATTGATATTGAAGCCGATGCGGCAGCACCAAAAATAACGTACGAAAAGTACGACACAACACAAATTGTAGCGGTAGCGGATGCCGGACTGAAAGGTGTTAAAATAGTGGTTACTGCTCAAAACGGCAATCAGCGCACCTATACTGTTCGCTTTAATGTGTTGCCGAGTTCAAATGCGTTGTTGGCAGATCTTAAAATGTTCAATGGCAATGAATTTGTGTCGCTTAATAATTTTGATGCCAATACATTTACGTATGTGGACACGTTGCAATGGCGCACAAAAAATGTGCCTTCCATTCATCCTGTGCCAGCTCAAAACGAACAGACTATTACCATTAAATATGGCGCAATAAATGACACAACGCTGATACGTGTAGTTGCTCAGGACGGTGTTACGACTACGGATTATTCTGTTTATTTCCCTGTTCTTAAGTCGAGCGTTGCCACTTTGGGCGATATCAGTATTGACGATGCGGAACTGTCGCCGGCATTTACACCTACCGAGTTTAACTATGTGGCTACGTTGGCTTATGGCACTTCCAGCGTTCCGACAATTCGTTGGGCGCAGGGTGAAGATTTTGGTAAACAGCTTGTTGAACAGCAAGTTACAATTTTTGCACCAAGTTTGCGTGATACTGCACATATTGTAGTAACTGCCGAAGACGGGTCGCAAAAAACCTATAATATTACTTTTACCGTTCGCGAAAGTGGCAAATCTAATGTATTGCAGTCTATTTTTATTGACAAATATCATTTCGATTGTACGCAACAAAGAGATTTTGCCATAGAATTGCCTTATGGGGCAACAACAATGAGTGCCATCACAGTTATTAAAAATTATCCCGAACAAACCGTACTGATTGATAACGGCGGAGCTTATGCGCCGACTACCATTACAGTAAAAGCCAATCAAGCGGGCGTGGCGGATGCCATTTATACCATTACGCCGACCATAGCTAAATCGCAGGCAGTTTTGGATAGCATTAAGGTAAATGGACTTCCGATAGCGGATTTCAATCCTTACAAATTCCAATATGTGGTGAGCGTGAATAATGGCGAAGGTGAATTGCCAACTCTTGAGTATGTGAACAATACCACCACATCGTCGGTAGAGGAAATGATTAACGGCACCAAGTTTTGCACTATACAAGTAGTAGGCAAGGACGACGGTACTGAAAACACTTATAAAATAATTTATTATTACGCCAACGATGTGTTGCCGAATGGCGAATTTACGGAGTGGACAAATGCGGCTATCTATACAGCTGCTAAAAAACCTACCGGATGGTCGATGATTGCCGATGCGGTGGACAAAACCGACATCAAAAGTAATGCAACTATTTTTGGTTTGCCTATTGGTAGTTTGATTACCGTTGGAACCTATACGCCCAATGAGGCTGTAACTCAATCAGGTAATATAGTTCGTCTTCGAACCATTTACAACAGTGCATTGAAGAGTTCTATTCCGGGGTTAATCACTCTTGGAGAAATGACCGCTAAATTAGCGCAAGAGGCTTCTGTGACGGATGTTACCGGAGGTATTCTCTTCCGCAATACGCCTGATAAAGTTTCGATGCGCTATCAACCCGTATCGAAATCGAATGTAAGCAGTACGCATTTTGTCTATTCTTTGAATAACGGCGCTTATAAAAAAGAGGTTTTCGACAACAACTTCAATAATACGTGGAAAACAATGGAATTACCGTTGTTGGATAATACGGTAGATGCTCCTTCGATGATGAATATTATCATTAACAGTTGCGAAAAAGAAAACACGAGTACTTTAGCCCAAAATGCCGCTTCCGAGATGAATGTCGATTGGATTCGTTTTGCTTACAACAGTAAGATTAGCAAAATTTTGGTTAATGGCAAGGCAACTACCGGATTTAAAGGTAAATATGATGGCGGTTGGGTACAAGCCGTGAAAGTGGATGCCGAATTGCAAGGCGAACCGATTTTGAGTTTTATCGGCGAAGTGGACGATCAAGAATATACTTACCGTTACGATGCGGAGGTGGAAAATTGCAGTGGCAGCAAAACGCGCGTTGCTTATATTACTTCTAAAGCTGAAGATGGTACTTTGAGCCAATATGTAGTTAATATCAATCGTCCGTTTTCGGCTAATTCCGGTTTGAAAACAATAGTGGTGAACGGTGATACTGTTCAAGGTTTTGCTCCCGCCACAACTACTTATACGGTTGAAATACCAAATTCTACGCGTTTTGCGCCTGATGTGATGGCAGTTCGCGGCAATATGCATCAAACAATTGTGTGCGATACGCTTTCGACCAAAAAGGCGGTATTTACCGTTACGGCTGAAAACGGTACGCAAACGATTTATACTTTAAATTTTGTTGAGGCTAAAAATGATGACACATCGTTGAAAAAAATTTCTGTTGATGGTATTACCGATTTTATTTTTGCTGCCGATACAATTAATTATGTAGTGCAACTTGCTGCCGAAACTGCATTGCCGAATGTTTTCTTTGAAAAACGTAGCGACGGACAAACGGTAACCATGGCAGTAGATACGATAACCACATTGTTGGTTGTAGCTGAAAATGGCACAAACCAAAAAACGTACACTATTAAGTTTGAGTTTGGAGCAACTGCTACAACTTCGGGCAAGTTGGTGGAAATTAAAGTGGACGGTATTCCTGTGGCAAGTTTCGATAAAGATTTGTTCTATTACGAAAGCAATAAAAAGGCTGCGGTTGATTTTGTTCGCGAATTTGCGAAGGATAGAGTGGAACAATTTATCACTAACGACTCTATTGTGTGGAACGTGTATGGCTCAGAACAACACAATTATTGCCTGAAATTTATTAAAGAATTGTCGGACAATGTCTATTTACAGACACTTCTTGTCGATAATGACACGCTCGACAACTTTACTATTTACGAAAACAACTACGAGCTGACAACTCTTTCAGTCTCTGAAGTTCAGGCGATATATGCCGAAGAAGGACAAATGATGGATGTGCGTTTTGATAAGTCGGTTGCCGATAATGATTATTTGGGTTTCTTTACGTTTACAATTACAGCAGCCAACGGCACAAAAGATTCGACCATTGTGCGCGTGAAACGCTTGAAATCGAACAGTGGCGCATTGGGTGCTTTGTTGGTGAATAATGATCCGTTGCGTGTTGATGGCACTGGCTATGTAGCTTCGAGCGCATTTAACGCCGATGTGTTGTTGTATAACATCACGTTACAAAGTACCAATCCGAAATTGACTAATCCGAAAATGCCGAATATTGAGGCAATTGCCGGAGCGGTTGGACAAACTATTAGTATTGAGCAAAACGGTATCAATGCTACGTCGTACATTGTAGTAACGCCGGAGGATGGTTCTGTTGAGAACGAAAGAAGCTACGAATTGAACATTGTTGTTGAAAAATCGAACAATACCGATTTGTCGAATATTTTGGTGAATGGAAAGCCTATTGTCGGTTTCCGTCCCGATTCGTTGGAATATGAAGTAACGGTGCCGAGAGACGGTAGTACGCCTGCTGTAACTTACTCTGCTACTGACCAATTCCAGACAGTAACGCCTATAATATCATCGGAAGAAGCTCGTTTGAATGTGAAAGCTGAAAATGGTGCCGAAAAAACATACGTGGTGCATTTCGCCGTTCCACCGATTTCCAATGATGCTACATTGGCTGATTTGAAAGTGGACGGAACAACCATTAATGGATTTGCTCCCGATGTGTTGAACTATTCTGTGTTGTTACCACAAGGTAGTTTGGTGGTTCCGAGCGTAGAAGCGTTCAAATCTCACGACGGTCAAACGATAATAATAGAGAAAAACGGTATTGGCGATACTACGTTGATCACCGTAACCGCTGAAGATGGCATTACGCAACAGGTTTACGCCATTGCTTTTGATGCTGAAAAATCGCACAATGCCGATTTGGAAGGCATATCGGTAAATTATGTGCCAATTGCCGATTTCGATGCCAATGTATTGCGTTACCATGTTATTTTACCGACCAACATGCAACCGACTGTTATTGGTATTAAAGCCGAAAGTGTACAGCGAATTGACAAAACGATTTATGGCAACGATTCCGTTTCTTTAAAGGTAACCGCCGAAGACGGTTTAAACACCAAAACCTATGTGGTAACGTTTGAGGTTCAGGCAGCATCGAATGCTTATTTGGGCGGACTGCTGTTAGATGAAACTTCCATTGAAGGTTTCCGTCCCGATTCGTTGAATTATGTTGTTACGTTGCCCGCAGGAACGACTGTAACTCCCGAAGTTACTGCTATTAGCGGAAGTGATGGACAAAATATTATTATTTGTAACAACGGCGTTCGCGATACGACAACTATAATGGTAACAGCCCAAGACGGCATTACTACGCTTACCTATACGATATTCTTCGATGTTGCTTTGTCCGACATTGATACGTTGGCAATGATTTATTTGGACGGTTCGCAGTTGGAAAATTTCCATTCGCAAGTTTTGTCGTACAACATTACTTTGCCTGTTGGAACGCGCACTTATCCGACCATTACATGGGAAAAAGGAGAACGGATGGAATTTGTGAAATTGGATACGATAGAACGGACAACTTATGCCGCAAGTTTTGCTATCAATGTCGAATCTGAAAAATTCCATGCAACGGGCGAAGGTAATTCGCGCACTTATACACTCAACTTTACTGTCGAAAAATCGGCTGTTGATACGTTGGCGATGATTTACATCAAAGGCGATTCGCTGGATAATTTCCGTGGCGACACATTGATTTATAACATTGAATTGCCCGTAGGCACGCGTCTGTTACCAACTGTTGATTACACGCTTGCTGATAATTTCCAAACTGTAGTTGTCGATTCTGTTGATACAGATTTGACGGATTATGCAGCGCAGATAAATATAGAAGTTACGGCTGAAAACGAAAGCCTGAAAGTGTACGAATTGCACTTTACGGTGGCTAAATCGGCGGTAGATACGCTCAAAAATATTACTATCAACGGCTTAAGCATTGCGCTCAATGGCGACAATTACACGTCGGACAAAGCGTTTGCCGGAAGCACTTTTGAATATCATCTGTTGTGGGCTATTGGCTCTGCCAAAAATCCGTTGCCGCAAATTGACTATGAAATGGGCGATACTTTGCAAACTGTTGCGCCTGAACTTGTGGAAATGAAATCGTACAACGACACCACGATTATTGTGGTTACGGCTGAAAACGGTAATTCTAACACTTACACGATTTACCACCAATTACAACATTCTGAGGTAGATACGTTGGCTATGATTTATGTTAATGACGAACCTCTTGCCAATTTCCATGCCGACACGTTGACTTACAACTTGACTTTGCCGGTAGGTACACGCAAGTTGCCAAAAGTAGAATTTGATAAAGGAGACGTATGGCAAACAGCCAAACTTGATACGGTTTTGGCAAAAACTTATGCTTCTAAATTAGAAATTCACGTTACCGCCGAAAGCGGAAAACAGCGCACATATACATTGAATTTTGTCGTTGAAAAATCGGCTGTCGATACGTTGGTAATGATAACTCTTGACGGTAAACCGTTGGAAGGTTTTGCGCCTAACATTTTTTCGTACAACTATACGTTGCCAATCGGAACGGATACATTGCCGACTATTGCCTACGAAATGGGCGATACGTTGCAAACTGTTAGTGTGGTGAATAACGGCGTGAATGGCAGTTACCAAATTATAGTAACAGCTGAAAATGGTACGCAAACCATCTACACCATCAACTTTACCGTAGCAAAATCGACAAATGCTTATCTGAAAAATCTGTTCTACGATGGTACGGCTATTGAGAATTTTGACCCGGAACTGTTTATGTACACTATAAAATTGCCTTTTGACACAGCAGCAGTAGCGGTTCCTGAAATTAGTGCAGAAAAAGGCGAAGAGAATCAGACTGTACAGATAACGCAAGCCGCCACAATCGCCGATACGGCTGTGGTAACTGTAACCGCCGAAGACGGTGTAACGGTGGTTGTCTATAAGGTGGCGTTTGAAATGCTGCAATCGGACAATGCCCTTCTGGAAATGATATTCCTGGACGGTGAAGAGATGAATAAAGCAGCCAAAGGATTTACTGTAAATGATGATTTCGATGCTGAAACGTTCGAATACACAATAGGTTTCCCGTACGGAACTCAACAGTTGCCTGAAATTACATGGAAAGGTCAATTGCCGAACCAATATTATACGACTATCGATTCGTTGGTTGTTAATCCCAAAGATTCTACGGCAATCATCACGGTTGTTTCAGAGAATGGAGAAGTTACCAACGAATACCATTTGAAATTCTATGTGGGAATGTCGGATAATTGCAAACTAAACGATTTGTATTTTGAAGGTGTTCAATATCCGCCTTTTGAACCGACTTTCCATTCCGATTCTACCGAATATGTTTTGAAGTTTGAAGTGGGAACGAAAATAGAAGAATTACCGAAATTAGAGCATGTACGCTATGTTAAAGGTGATGAGGTGCAAACTGTAAATGTTACTTACGAGCAACTGCTTAAAGATACGGCATATACGACTGCGGGCGACTATACATTGGCGTTCAATGGTGTTTTAGTTGCCAATAATGAAAGGATAGATAAGCAAGCAGGCGAAACAGTTACACTCAATGCGGGTGATACGCTCTTTACCAAAGTGAACGTGCCCAATCCTTTCAAAATATTTGTTTCCGTTACGGCACAAAATGGTGTAACGCGCAGAATTTATGTAGTGGATATGCAGATTTTGAAATCCGAATTCTCGCTGCTCGACGGTATTACTATTAACGGTGTTGCTTTGAAAGGTTTTGAGCCGGAAGTGTTTGAGTACACCTACCTTGTACCGATGGGTATTACTACCGTTCCGTTGGTTGAAGGTATTGTTGATATGGAAAAACACCCACTTTCTCCACGCGAAGTGTTTGTAACTATGGGTAATTTGGGTGACACAACTTACATTTATTGTGAAGCGGAAGACAAAATTCACCAATCTATTTATAAGATTGTTTTCGAATCGTCAACTATCAATCAAGGTGATGCACCTACGAAAGAAGATGTTCACTGGACGGTGCTGGGAAATGGTTTCTTCAAAGCTACCACGTGTCGCAACAATGTGAAGATTGCTATATTTGACACGGCTGGCCGTTTGATTACCATGCAAGATGTACCGGTTGTCGATCCTAATGATGATATTCGCGACTCGGGTGCAGCAGGTGTTACCTTCCATTTTGAACGGAAAGGTAGAATCTTTATCTATGTATTCTATTATGGAACTAAAAAAGTAATAACAAGTGAAAAATTTATTTATTAAACAATAATTAACAATGAAAAAATTAACAATAAAAAGAGTAATTTTATTAGCTTGTATAGTTTGTGGGATGCAAACTATACAAGCAGAATGTTATGTTCTAGATGATCCTACTACTGTTACTTTATATGGAGTATCAGGAGCAACTAAAACATATAATGTCAATGGTCCTGCAGCTGTTCTTACTTTTGAAGCAAGCAAGTATTGGATGGGAGTTTCTACTAATTTTACTGTTTATCAGACGGTAAATGGTGTAGAAACGAAAGTCGGACAAACAGGAGAGCTTAACAAGGACTTTCAGGCTTATACAATGAATTTAAACGTCAATGCGACTCAAATTAAATTTAAAAGTGCAGGTTCTTTGAATAATTATATCCGCAATGTTAAAGTAACGCGAGCTAAGCTCATTACGTGTCTAGTTCACAATTGGTTTTCAACACACTTAAAGTAGAGCAAGAACAAGAGAAAACAACAACTATCACCTATTCTAATGTTGGGAATGCAACGTTGCAATTGAATGCCAATACTTCGGGTTATTTCTCAATCACACAAGGAGGACACAAGGAGCAACTTGCAGTGCCACACAAACGGTAAAAATTAAATATGCGCCGTTGTTAGCAGGAACTCATACTGCCGTTTTAAATGTCTCTGATGGTGTTTCTTCTGTTGCTGTACCTCTTAAAGGGAGTTGTATTAAATATGTGCAAACCATCGATTGGCACATCTCTTCAATGTTGTCCTCTAAAACAGAACATACCGACATTGCTGTGGCTTCTTCAGGTTTACCTTTAGAATATGTGTCGAGCAATCCCGATGTTGTGGTTGTGGAAAATGGCGTATTGAAGGCAAAAAGTGCCGGAGAAGCTACCGTTACAGCTACGCAATTAGGAACTTACTATTGGGAAGCAGTATCTTTGTCGAAAACCATTACGGTAGTGGATAAGGAAGTGCAGACTATTACATGGGAACAGGATTTGTTCCGTCTGACAGAAAATTCATCTCCCATAACACTTACAGCAGTGGCTTCGAGCGGGCTTTCTGTGCATTATGAATCGACTAACACTGCTGTGGTAAGTGTAAATGGTGATATTCTTACGATTGTAGGCTTGGGAACAGCTTCTGTTATTGCATATCAAGATGGTGATAGTACCTATTGCGCTACTACTGCAATGAAAGCTGTTAGGGTGAGACAAATTACGAGCGAATGCGATGAATTTGCTCTTTATTCCAACGAATCGTTACCGATAATGACAGTTGCTTCGCAAAAAGTTGATCAGACCTTGGATTTGACTGCTCCAGCCGACAAAATGTCTTTCACCGTAAAACGAGATGGATGGGCTACAGGTTATGTATATGTATACGAAGTGGATGCCAACAATAACGAAACGGAAATTTATAGTGCCTATGTAGGTAATCCTTCGCCTTTAGATGGCAGTTGACTTTTGAGAATATTCAGATAAGTCTTGCTGCCCAAAAAATCCGTTTTAAATCGAGTGGAACTTTGTGGAAAGATATTACGTCAGTCTATGTTACACAAGCTTCATATCTGACGACTTCTGTTCCGAATATTATTTTTAACCAAACTGTGGTAGGTGAGTTGGTAACTGCTTCGGTAACATTCAACTATTCCAACTTGAATGATGAGATACAATTGACACATAATAATCCAAAATTCACATTGAATAAGGACTATTTTGGCAACGGTTGCGGCGATTTCGGTTCTACCAGTCTAAATATTACTTATAGTTCGGATGTTGTGGCTACTGATAAGGACACTATTGCGTTGATTTGTGCCGGAGTTACCAAATTGTTTATTCCTATGGAAGCTGTATGTGGCAAAAAATCCCAAACAATAACCTGGAACCAAAATTTAGAAAATCTCATTGTAGGTCAACAGGTAGCACTTACTGCCACAGCTACATCGGGATTGCCTGTTAGTTATTCTGTGAATGATTCGTCGTTGGCGACTATCGAAGATGGTATATTACGTGTGCTGGCGGCAGGCGATGTAACCATTACTGCTTCACAGGATGGTAATGCTAACTATAACGCAGCATCGTCTGTGCTTCAAACGGTAATTTTTGGTGCAGCAATAAATTTTGTGGTCGATGGAGATACAACGATTAATGACAATGTTTTCTACACAACAGTAACCATAAAACCGGGCAAAACGCTTACTATCGCTCTGTCGGGAAACCTTACAACAAATCAAATGACATTTGAAGTAATGAACGGTATTATAGGTGCATTGGATTGGGAAGGTACTATAAATGCGCAAAATTGGACTTTTCATAAAATCATTACCAATGAAGACGTTTATCATCATTTGTCGTTGCCGTTCGATTATCCTGTCCGCGACATTCAAAGCAATGTTCCGGCTGAACGTTGGCGTTACGGTATCGATTGGTTAGTGCGCGAGTACGACGGTTCTATACGTGCTGAAAAGGGAGCCAATCAGGGTGCATGGACAAAAATGAGCATCGATTCTACCTTGAGAAGCGGTCGTGCTTATCTTATAGGTGTGAGCGAAGATGTCGATTTGTCATTTGTTAGTACAAGTGTGAATAAAATAATGCCGGTTACTGTGAAACCGCATCCATCAGCACGTTCTGTGAATGCCGGTTGGAACTACATTTCAACAGGAAATTGGAACGAATTTCAAGGTTCTGTAAAGCTATCGAACAATGAGAATTTGAACTATGTATATCTTTCCAATGATAATGCTCGAACATATACTGCTTATGAAATGAGCGAAGTTTGTATTTCTCCTTTTACAGGTATGTTTGTGCAGATTCCCGATACTGTGAATGGCATTAGTTTTGAACAACAACAACAAAAAGCAATGGCGCCAAAAGTAAAACTTGGCGGACAGACCTGTAAAGTAAAGGTATCGCTTGAAAATACGACTTGCGGAACTGACGTGGCTGCGCTAATTGTCAATGATGACGAAACCACCGATTATCGTATTAATCACGATTTAGCGAAGATGCTTTCTTTGTCGACTCGACCGCAAATATATTCGCTCGGGGCGGAAACGAAATTGGCTTATAACGCTTTGCCTTTCGATGCTGCTAAAAATGTTGTGTTAGGCTGCTATTTCCCTGAAAATGGAAGTTATACCATCAAACAAGTAAGTCTTTCGGGCGATATTTTGTCGTTGGAGCTTACCGATACACAAACAGGCATCATTACTGATTTGTTGGCGCATGAATACACCTTTGAAGCTGCTCAAG
>Ga0116172_10002308_pt1 | contig 16707 bp, 16 predicted proteins | sample AD_UKC083_MetaG_FD_89799 | JGI IMG/M metagenome (GOLD analysis project Ga0116172, IMG submission 89799) | Active sludge microbial communities of municipal wastewater-treating anaerobic digesters from USA - AD_UKC083_MetaG | ecosystem: Engineered > Bioreactor > Anaerobic > Digestate | place: USA...
CTTTTCTTATCCGCTCTGGAAGGAATATATAGCCACGATTAAAGCAAGATTGTAAGATACAAATTTACTAAGGCAGCTGCAGGATATTTACCAGAAAGCTTAAAATGCGTTTTTTATGTTTATTGCTTTATGCTGGTTTGCAATAATGCTAAAAAACACACTGTTGAGGTTAGCCAGGAGGTTAATCTATCGGGTATAAACCATCCAGGCATTGCAAAACAGATTCCGGAGTAGCCGGAAAACTCAGTTCCGCATCTTTTTTTGCTTCTTTTGCCGCTGCCTGCAAAGCAAAAAACACAGAAAGCCCGTAAATTAAAGGTGGTTCCCCAATTCCTTTGGAGCCAAAAACACTTGCCTCTTCAGTAGCAGAGGGTATCATTTCTATTTCCAGTTCTTCTGGCAGATTGCGAATTCCGGGAATTTTGTAAGTGGAAGGATTGGCACTTAGGTAAACCCCTTTTTCATTCCATTTCAGATCTTCCATTGTGCACCAACCAATGCCTTGCATTATGGCACCTTCAATTTGTCCGCGGTCTATTTCCTCATTCAAAGTTTGTCCGTTTTCGTGCATAACCGTAAGTTTGATGATCTTATGTTCGCCCAAAAGTGTATCCATTTCCACTTCCGCTAAGGCAACTCCCCACACAAAATAGTGAAAAGGATTGCCGCTGCCTTTATCCCTATCAAACCACAAAGCGGGTGTCTTATAATAACCATAAGCTGCCAAGGGAACTCTTTCCGAGTGAGCAAAACGGACTAATTCCTCAAAGTTCACGCAGGCGTCGGGATTTTCTTTGTAGAAGACCTTGCCTTCCTTAAAAACAATATCCTCGGGAGAAACATTCAGCTGATGTTTTTGTTTCAGTAGCTTAACCGCACACTCAGTCAAAGCCATTTTTATTTTTTCAGCCGCAATCCGGGCAGCGTTACCATTAATGTCACTTCCAGTAGAAGCAGCCGTAGGAGACGCATTACCAATTCTTTGACTGTTACTGCTTTCCACCCTAATTTGATGAACTGGAATTCCTAATACTTTAGCAACCACAATTGCCACTTTAGTAGAAAGTTCCTGTCCCATTTCCACTCCCCCGGTAGAAACGGAAACGCTGCCATCAATATATACCCAAACCAAAGCCGAGCCCTGATTTAGCAAAGTCGTTGTGAAAGAAATACCAAATTTTACAGGAATGATGCCCATGCCGCGTTTAAAGCGGGTGTTGTTTTTATTGAAAACTTCCACGGCTTGTTTCAGCGCTAAGTAGTTTGTTTTTTCTGCCAAAATATTAAAAAGATCAGTTAAACGGCAATCGGATATTTCCTGTCCGTAAGGAGTTTTATCTCCATTTTGATAAGCATTTTGGAGGCGAATTTCCAGCGGGTCTATTTTTAACTGTTCCGCTATTTTAGCTAAGATATTTTCTATTACGAAGATTCCCTGAGGAGCTCCAAAACCTCTAAAAGCCGTATTGGGCGGCAGATTTGTTTTACAGGCAAACCCTTTTATTTTGATATTGGGTATATAGTAAGCATTTTCACTATGAAACATCGCTCTTTCCAAAATAGCGATGGATAGATCTGTGTAGGCACCTCCGTTGGCTAAAAGCAATATATCGTAAGCCAGAATTTTGCCGTGTTCATCAAAACCCACTTTCCACAGAGAAGTGAAGGGATGTCTTTTACCGGTTAGGTGCATATCCTCATCACGCGTAAGTTTTACCAGAACCGGTTTTTGTGTTAAAAAAGCTCCTAAAGCAGCCATACAAGCCCAAATTGTAGCTCCGCGTTCTTTTCCACCAAAGGCACCTCCCAAACGCGGAACTTCTATAATTACATCATTTACCGGAATCCCTAAAATGCGGGAAGCAATTTCTTGAACTTCCATAGTGCTTTGAGTGGCAGTATGTAAAATTATTCTGCTGTTTTCCATTGGAACGGCAAGACAGCGTTGGCTTTCCAAATAAAAATGTTCCTGGCCACTGGTTTCGGTTTTCCCCGATAAAGTGAAAGGGGCATTTTTTAAAGCTGTCTCTACATCACCTCTGGCAATTATGCGTTCCTGAATATATCCCTGCTTTTCTTTATATGCCTCTTCGGGATCAAAAATAGCGGGCAATTCCTTATATTTTAGCACTATCTTTTTAACTGCCAGTTCTGCCAGGTATTCATTTTCCGCAAGCACCATAGCTATGGGTTGGCCAACATACATAATTTCCGTCTCAGGAAAGAGGGGCTCGTCTTTTACTACCGTTCCAATTTGATTTTCACCGGGGATGGAATCAGCTGTGATAATTTTTATTACACCGGGTATTTTTTCCGCTGCAGAAATATCCAAGTTAGAAATTTGAGCATGCGCTACCGGCGAAAATAAAAATTTGGCATAAAGTTGACCCTGTAAAGGTGGTTCATCAGCAATAAAATGTGATTTTCCACATAAATGCAAGGGACCAGAAAGATGAAAAACAGCAGAATTCATTTTTCCTCCTTTTGCAGTTCCTGAAAATAAAGCAAAATATGATTTTGGATTAGTTTTTTACGGTAGAGAGCAGTTCCGCGTATATCTGTTAAGGGCTCAAATTCTTTTTCCACTTCGCTAATAACGGAATCTATATTTATGGTGCTAAGTTTTTTACCGGTTAGTAGTTCTGTAAATTTTTGGCTAAGCATTGGCAGAGCGGAAACCCCTCCCAAAGCTAAAGCAGCATTTATAATAATATCTTCGTTATACTCAATTTTAACTGCAGTAATTACAGAAGATATATCCACACTTTTGCTCTTGGAAGTTTTAGTGAACTTTATATAGCTGTTGCTTTTAACTGGTGGAATAATAATTTCTTTTATTATTTCTCCCTTGTTTAGAGCCGTTTTTCGATAACTGACAAAGAAGTCATTTAAAGGAATCTGCCTAATTTCCAAATCTGATTGCAACCAGAGGGAAGCATCTAAAACCAATAAAAGGGGAAGTGTATCACCCACGGGAGAAGCATTGGCAATATTTCCACCCAAAGTTCCCAAATTGCGTATTTGCTGAGAAGCAATCTGAGCAAGAAGTTTATGCAAAACCGGATAATCTGTCTTTACAATACCGGATTCATAAAGTTGTTGGTAAGTAACTGCAGAGCCAATATGCAATCCATCCTGGCGAAGATATAAACGGTTTAGTTCCGGTAGGTTAGTTATATCTATCAGCACCGGAAAAACCTTGCGGTCGATGTTTTTTTGCACCATTATATCTGTTCCGCCAGCAATAAAATTAGCATCAGGATGCTCAGCATAAAAATCAAAAAGATGCTTCATAGTTTTAGGAAAGAGATAGCAATTAACCTGTTGTGGGATATCTGTTTTAGTAAAGAACATAGTATCTGTCTCGTTAAAGCTATATAAATCCTGTTCTGTGTTTCTACACCATTCAGGAACAATTTCCGAAGGGGAAAATTTAGCGCTAAGTTCTTGTGCTGCTTTTAAAATACTATTATAAGTTCCACATCTACATAGGTTTCCTTCCAAAGCAGCCAAAATTGTTTCCTGATCGGGATGCGAATTCATAGCTAAAAGAGCAAACAAACTCATCACAAAACCGGGGGTACAATATCCGCATTGAAGAGAATGATATTTTAGCAGCGTCTGTTGGATAGGATGTAAATTTTCCGGAGTACCTAAACCTTCAATCGTAATTAAGTGTTTCCCGTGTAATTTGGCTGCGGGATAAAGACAGGAATTTATTGCCCTATAAGTAATTATGCCTTCAAAAGGATAGGCAATGACCACTGTGCAAGCACCACAATCACCTTCATTACAACTGCATTTTGTGCCGAACATTTGTTTTTTTGTGTGCAACCAATCTAAAGTGGAAATTCCGGCAGGGACATATTCAGTAATTTGTTTGCCGTTAAGAAAAAAAGTGATCTGGTTTAAATGGGTTTCCGTTTGCAAATTCTGTTCTTTCATATTGCCTCCTTTAATGGGAAGAGGGGCAGAACGATGTCTTCATCGTTCCATTTTTCTTCGAGTTATTAAGTTCCCTCTTACTTATAAGTAACTGTAAAAATATACTTTTTGGGTTGAGAGGGATATCAACCTTCCTGGTTTCTTTCCAGGTCTTTTTTCCGCATAGCATCTCGTTTATCATATTCTTTTTTACCTTTGGCGAGGGCAAGAATCACTTTACAGAGTCCTCCTTCGTTGATCAAAAGTTCCAAGGGAATAAGAGTCATACCTTGTTCTTCCACTTTAGAACGCAAGCGTTTTATTTCGTGTTTATGCAGCAGTAATTTTCTTTTCCGTTCAGCTTCGTGATTGAAGTAAGCGGCTTTTTCCCAAGGGCTTATATGCAAATTATGTAACCAACATTCTCCGTCTTCAATTTTTGCATAGCTATCTTTAAAATTCACTTTTCCGGCACGGATGGATTTTATTTCCGTACCTTTTAAAACTATACCTGCTTCCAGAGTTTGGACAATATAATATTCGTGTTGAGAGCGGCGATTTTTTATAGATTTCATTATTATAATGGCTTCAAAATCATTTTCTTGTAGTAATTGGCTTTTTCCAGGATGTGCTGTTCATCCACAAAAAGCAGTTGGCGATTGCGCATCACTATTTTCCCTTGAATAATCATATCTCGAATGCTATTATGGTTAATAGCATACACCAGAAGAGAATAAGGATTGTAGAGAGGATTGTTTTCCAATTCCTGTAAAGAAACAACAGCCAGATCGGCAATTTTTCCTATTTCCAGTGAACCGAGCTCTTTTTCTTTTCCCAATGCCTTAGCTGCATTTATTGTTACTAAAGCAAAGGCATCCTTAGCTGGCAACAGAGTAGGGTCATTATTTAGTGCCTTATGCAGTTTCGCAGTTACGGACATTTCAGCCAGCAGGTCCAGATTATTGTTACTGGCTACACCATCGGTTCCTAAACAGATGTTTATGCCTTTTTCCTGATACTTTTTTATAGGGGCAAAACCAGAGGATAATTTCAAATTGCTTTCCGTGCAGATGGCAATACTGCTATTTCCTTTTTCAGCAAGGATATCCATCTCTTTTTCGTTAATCCAAACTCCATGGGCAAAAATACCTTGAACATCCAAGAGACCAATTTTTTGCAGATATTCCACTGGGCTTAATTTATGTTCTTTAAGGCAGTTTTCCACCTCTTCCGCAGTTTCAGATAAATGGGTATGCACAATAAAATCATTTTCACCGGCAACTTTAGCGCAATTTTTTAAGGTATTTTCACTGCAGGCATAAATGGAATGCGGAGCTAAAGTAAAATCTATCAGCGGATTATCTTTATATTCCTCTTTTAGTTCAATAATTCTTTTACCGATAGCGTTGGTTCCGTCATTACCCGTTTGTTCATTATCAATCAATGCTTCACTAATAAAAACACGCAAACCGACTTTAGAGCAGGCATCGGCTATGGAATTCATACAAAAATACATATCATTGGCAGTGCTGATTCCATTTTTAATCATTTCTGCAGCACTATGCAAAGTAGCATCATAAACAAATTGCGGGTTAATCAGTTTTGCTTCCAATGGCCAGATATATTGTTGCAGCCAAATATTTAAGGGTAGGTCATCAGCCAGACCGCGAAAATAAGTCATCGGCAGATGTGAATGCATATTTATTAATCCCGGAATAATTATACAGTTACTGGCATCTATTTTTTCCGCAGTTTCATAGGTTAAGCTGTCAACAGGGAAAATTGCCTGGATCATTCCATCTTTTATCGCTATACAATGATTTTCCAGAATCTGGTTTTGGCTATCCATTGTAATGATGGTGCCATTTTCCAAAACGAGGTCAAAAATCATACCTGAACCTGCCTGGCTGCATCTTTTGGTTTGAAAATACCTTTGGGAGTGATGATTCCGGTTATAAATTTTGCCGGAGTTATATCAAAAGAAGGATTTAATGCTGGTGAATAAGGATTGGCAAGATAGTTGCTGTTTATACATTTTATTTCATCTTCATCACGAAATTCAATCGGAATATCCGAGCCCTCTTTACAAGATAAATCAAAAGTACTAAAAGGCGCAGCTACATAAAATGGCACTTTGTGCTCTTTTGCCAAAACTGCTTTTTCGTAAGTGCCTATTTTATTGGCAATGTCGCCATTCAGACAGATTCTATCCGCACCGGTAATCACCAAGTCAATTTCCTTTTTCCAGAAATAAAAACCACCTGCGTTATCTGTTATTATTGAATGAGGAATATCTTCTTGGGCAAGCTCAAAGGCAGTTAAACGAGCTCCTTGAAAACGGGGACGCGTTTCACTTACATAAACAAAAATATCTTTATGTTGCCGATGAGCCATTCTAATTACCCCCAAAGCAGTTCCCCAATCTACAGTAGCTAAGGCACCTGCATTACAATGAGTTAAAATTCGGGCACCTTTAGGAACTATTTCACTGCCTATTTTACTTATCTGATAGCAATCATCAACACTTTTCTTAGCAAATTCCCGTGCTGCAAAAACTGCAACTAAGCGCGAATGTTCATAATCCGGAATGAACTTAAGTGCATTTTCATAAACATAATTTACACCATTACAGAGGTCAATAGCAGTAGGGCGAGTGGAAGTTAATTCATCTCTTGCTGTTCTTAAATAAGCCCGAAATTTTTCATCGGGAGCATTTTGAGCCGCCAAAGCCATTCCATAAGCTCCGGCAGCTCCAATGGCAGGAGCTCCGCGCACTGTCATTTCTCTGATGGCAGAACATATTTCCAGATAATTACTGTATTCCACAATCCGGAATTCCAACGGTAATTTATTCTGGTCTATCATTTTTACCTTGGCATTTTCATACCAAACGGAAAGGTATTGTTGTCCGTTTATTTGCATTTATTCTCCATAACTTAACTATCTTTTTGGTTAAGAAGTATTTTCTCTGACAAGTGGCAATTTCGTCAATATCTTTCTTAGCATTTTTGCCAGGTAGTAAACTCTCACAGATCTCACGGATTACACAGATACACACAAAGAAGATGAATTACACTCAAATTGTTTCTTTTTTTATGTCGGTTTGTTTTTTCTTGCTTAGATAGCTATGGTGGAGATGCGGTGGTGATGTTCAGGAAAATCCCAAGAGGCGCCACTACATTACTACCGTAGATAGGTAGGCAGGAATTAGGTGAATTATCACGCTTCGGGGTTCGGCAAAAGCGGAAGGGCAACTTAAGTAGCATTAGCAAAAATCACTTTGATGTAGTCAATTCCCTTTTCTGCGTTTGAGACGATTTGGCAACGAGCATTTACTTGACAAAATTTATAAACTGCAGGATAAGGTAAGAAGAAATTTATGCTACTTAAAAAAGTTGAAAAAGGGAGCTGATAGATGTTTGCAAAACGCATTTTGTTGATGCTGACTCTGCTGTGTATTTGTCTGACAATTCAGGGCAGAAATTTTGAGGAATTTAGGCAGGAACTGCTAACCGCTCCCGATTGGAAAACTGCCAAAACCAAACTGATTGCCTATTTGCCGACTACCACTAATGTAGAAGAATTGCGCGAATTGCAAAGTATCTGGCAAAGCGTTGAGCCCGATGCTTGTAGAGAATATTTTATAGAGTTGCAGAAAAAAAATCCCAATATGCCTGTTTATGCTTATCTGGCTTTGCGTTTAGAGCCAGATGAAACTTTGCAAATGAATGCTGCAGAAGAACTTTGCCGTAAATTTCCTGATTTTTACTGGGGCTATCGCCTCTTTCTGGTGGACTATATGGCTTGGTTATTAAATGCGGAATTGGAACTTACCAACCCTCTCCAAAATCAGGAATCTGCTTTAAAAATAATAGATGAGGGCTATAAACGCTTTCCAGAGGATGATTATTTTCACATTTTTCAATTTCACCGCCACCGCATCCAGAAAAATTATGCTTTAGCTGAAGCAGAATTAACCCAGATTAAAGACCGTAATTTATTAACCGCCAATTGGATGCGAATAAAATATTTTCTGGTGCAAAATAAAAATGCCACACTATATAAAACGCTGATGCCCAATCTGCTTTCCGACCTGATTAAAAATGGTCAGCTTGCTTCTGCCGATAGTATTTACAGCTTTGCCGAGGGTTATGTGGAAATTTTACAGGAAACAGAAAATAAGATAGAATTGGAACAATACTTGGTTCAAAATCCTATTCTGCTGAAGTCCTATCCCTATTTTGATGTATATGCTGGGATTTTGGCAAATAAAAAGGAATGGAAAACGCTGGACAAGTGTCTGCTTAATGCTTTTGACAGTGGAGCTATCACTAAGGAACAATTGAAGAACTATTTAACTAACTGGGAAGATGAGCTCTCTAAATGCCAAAATTGGATTACTTTACAAGCAAAAGCTGAACTGGACAATAAATTACCGGAACAGAAATAATAAAATGAAAGTAAAAAATCCTCTGCGTAATTTTCTAACCCCCAATGAACAAAAAATGTTGCTGTTTTTGGCGTTGGCAATTCTTTGCGGGTGCTTTCTGGATTTCTTTTTCGGAAAGCCACTTATGGCATCTTACACTGATTTGGATTCTCTAAAACAAACAGTTAAAATAGATAAACCTCTCTGCTTGGATATTAGAATTGCTACAAAAGAAGAGCTTATCTGCCTGCCCGGTATTGGAGAAAAAAGAGCAGAAGATATCATTGCCTATAGGGAAACACATCCCTTCGCATCGGTGAATGAAATTATGAAAGTAAAAGGCATTGGAGCAAAGACATATATGAATATTTTGCCCGATTTGCTCGTCTTTGGAGATAGCACAAATTATAAACTTGTTAACACCCAAACCGATAGCCCTAAAACAGCAAAAAGTGCCAAAACGAAAACAGATAATAACGCTATCGTAAATTTGAATACGGCAACACTGGAAGAACTCTGCTCTCTAAGCGGTATTGGGGAAGTGAAAGCAAAGGCAATAATGGAGTGGAGAGAAGAAAATGGCAAATTTACAAGCATTGAAGATATAACAAAAGTGAAAGGAATCGGAGCGAAGACATTGGAGAAAAACAGGGAACGACTGACGGTGAACTAGTGCGGGGGTTCAAAGTTCAAAGTGCAGGAGTTCAAAGTGCGGGAGTTCAAAGTTCAAAGTGCGGGAGTGCAAAGTGCGGGAGTTCAAAGTTCAAAGTGCAGGAGTTCAAAGTGCAGGGGTGCTTAGTTTTTTAGTTAGCTGCGTGGCTGATTAAATCTTGTTTATTTCATATATAGAAAATCTGTGAAATCCATGTAATCAGTGAGAAGTAACTTAAGTTTTAACTTTATGATTGACAAAATATCTTTACTATAGTATAAGGAAACGAATAAAAATGAAGGAGTGAGGTGAAAGTGAGTATAGAACAAAATAAAATCAATGAGATGAGCTTTGAAGAATCCTTAAAAGAACTGGAAAAAATTGTGGAACGCTTATCCACTGGTGAAACCAGTTTGGATGAACTGCTTTCTTTATATGAAGCAGGTGTAGCTTATTTAAAACACTGTCAAAGTAGGCTCGGTGCTGCTGAGGCAAAAATTAAAATCTTAAGTGAACAGCTTTCCCCACGCCTGGATACAGAGGGTAATAATGGATAGAAAAACACTTCTTAAGAAGGATATGAAAGAAAAGCAGGAACTGGTAAATATCATCCTGGATAGATTTCTGCCCCGTAAAGATGAATATCCGAAAGACTTGCATAAGGCAATGCGCTACAGTATTTTTGCTGGTGGAAAACGCTTAAGACCATATTTAACAATGACGACTTTCGAAATGTTTAATCCTGAGGTCGAACTTATCACTCCTGTTGCTGCTGCCATAGAAATGATTCATACTTATTCACTGATTCATGATGACCTTCCCGATATTGATGATGATGAATTTAGACGCGGTAAACAATCCTGCCATACTGTTTTTGGGGAAGGCATTGCTTTATTGGCAGGTGATGCCTTATTGATAAGTGCATTTGAATTAGTTACTTTAGCGGAACTGGATGCCAAGCTGAAAGTTCAATTGGTTAAGGAACTGGCACAAGAAGTTGGCATCAAAGGTTTAATTGCTGGTCAGATGGTAGATATAGAATCTGAAGGTAAACAGGTGGATAAAAAAACCCTATCCTATATTCATGAGAATAAAACTGCGCGTTTAATCAATATCTGTTTGCGTTTTGGAGCTCTTGCTGGTGAAGCACAAGAAGAAGAACTAAAGATTCTGGACAGCTATGGAAAACTAATTGGAATGGTTTTTCAGATTGTGGATGACCTTTTGGATATTGAAGGGACCCAGGAAGATCTCGGAAAAAGCATTGGTAAAGATATGGATAGGGAAAAAGCTACTTTTCCTTCGGTGTATGGAATAGCTGAATCACATGAAATGGCAAAGGAAATGACGGAACAGGCAAGACAGGTTATTGCTCCCTTAGGTGAAAAAGCACTGAAATTGGATATCTTGGCGGAATATCTATTAAGTAGGAAGGGATGAAAATCGCTATACAAAAATTGACTAATACTGCTATTCTGCCTCAAAGAATGACGGAACAATCTTCCGGCTTTGATCTTTTTGCCGATATATTGGAATCTGTAAATTTGGAGCCCTATCAGCGAAAAGCAATTCCCTGTGGTATAGCTGTCGAAATACCAATTGGTTATGAAGCTCAAATTAGACCCCGTAGTGGTTTGTCCCTAGGTTCAGGTTTAAGTGTTTTAAACAGTCCAGGTACAATTGATTCCGATTACCGCGGTGAAATAAAAGTGATTCTGATTAATTTGAGCGATCAAGCAATGATTATTGAACCCCAAATGCGAATAGCACAAATGGTATTCTGTCCGATAGTTATTCCCGAACTATGTGAAACCTCAATTCTTAACCAAAGTAAAAGACAGGAAGGTGGTTTTGGTCACACAGGAAAGTGAAAAAATGAATAAAGATGAATTAATTCAAGAAATTAAAAGCCTGAAGAAAGACAAAGATGCTCTTATTTTGGCTCATAACTATCAAATCGTGGAAGTTCAAGAAATTGCTGACTATCGAGGTGATTCATTACAGCTGGCAATGTTGGCTTCGGAACTGAAAGCGCCGAAAATTGTTTTCTGTGGTGTTAAATTTATGGCAGAAACAGCTGCAATTCTAAATCCAGAATCAACAATTCTGCTTCCGGCTATGGATGCTGGATGTCCTATGGCTGATATGATTGATGAAAATCAGCTGAAGGCATTTAAACAAAATTATCCCGGCTCACCGGTTGTCTGCTATGTAAATTCTTCTGTAGAAGTAAAAGCCGAAAGTGATATCTGCTGTACTTCATCCAATGCTGTAAAAGTTATCAATTCCATAAATACTGACAAGCCAATTTTATTTGTTCCAGACCGTAATTTAGGCTCCTGGGCTGCCAAACAGACAGGAAAAAATGTAATACCCTGGGATGGTTACTGTCTTGTCCATCAATGGGGTTTCACAGAAGAAGATGTTCGATCTCTAAAAAGTAAATATCCTTCGCATAAATTGCTGGTGCATCCAGAATGTGATCCTACCATTGTAAAATATGCCGATTTTGTGATGTCCACAGGAGGAATGATTAACTGGATGAAAGAAAACGATAAGGCCATAATTGCTACAGAAATTGGGCTGGTTGAATATCTTCAACACATACATCCGGAAAAATCTATTATTCCACTTTCTAATAAGGCGATCTGCAAAAATATGAAGAAGACAACTTTGGAACATATATACAAGGCGTTAAAATACGATCAATACGCCATTGAAGTAAAAACGGACATTGCTCAAAAGGCAAAAATAGCGATCGATAGAATGTTAGAGCTCTCCAAGTAAACAAATGATTACTTTCTTAAAATAACCAAAAGGATTAAGCAATGAAAACCCGCTATCTACTTATCCTGTTTACTCTTATCGTCCTTTTTGGTGCTTGGCTATATCTGAGCTACCAAATAGGGATAAGCGAAACAGATAAATTGGAAAAACTGGCAAACTTGCCAATTTATGCTTATGTGGCTGATACTACACAAGTTGCTGCAATATTATCGGAATTGAAACCTGTTCCCGGAATTAAAAATGTGGTTTATGAAACACCTATGCAAGCTGCTTCTGAACTTATTCAAGCATACGCTTTACCAATTACTGAAGAAATGATCAGTGATTATGCTTTGCCAGCTATAATTACGATTAACTTGGAGCCCAATCGTGAATCTATTAGCAGTAAACCAATTATAATGGACATATTGCGTTCTCATCTTCCAGAAGCAGATATTGATAGTCAATCCAGTGCTTATCGAATTATTATTGAAGAACTTAAGCACCTGGATTTGTATAACATCGTTTTTAATGTTGTTATCGGGATCTTGATTCTGATTATTTATATCTTCAGTCGTACTACTCTGGAATTGCATAAGTTGTTTCACTATAAAGGTAATAAACATAGTGCGATTGAAAACATTCGCTTGCAAAGACAAAGTGTGAAACATACTTGGTTAATGCTTTTGGTGCCATTACCCATTTGTCTGATTGGCTATTTTGCCTGGATTTATTTTAAACCCTTGCCTCAGCTGATTCCTTATTGGGTGTTTTTAGTTCAGGCTGCTGCTGCTATTTTGGGAACTTTGATCAATCATTTTATTTTGCATAGTTTCGAGCGACAGATGGTTATGGAAGAAAATCCTATTGAAGTTATCTATCAAAAAAACAACGGAACGGAAGATAATAATGATACGCCACTTACCTAATCTTTTAACAATCTTCCGGATTTTGTTAGTGCCGATTTTTCTTTATACGGTGTTTTTAACGCAATACCAATCAAGGATATTAGTTGCCCTAGTTATTTTTATTGTAGCCAGCTTAACCGATTACCTGGATGGAAAGATTGCCCGTAAACTAAATTTGATTAGCGATTTTGGTAAAATTATGGACCCTTTGGCAGATAAACTGATTGTCCTATCTGCTTTAGCTGCTTTATGTTGGCTTCCTCCATTTCAGGTTAGTATTATCGTTTTCTTTGTTATTTTTTTACGCGAACTGGTGATTACTATTATGCGCGAAGTCTATCAAAAAAAAGGAATAGTAGTAGCTGCCGATATTTTCGGTAAATTAAAAACATTTTTACAGATGGCCGGAATAATTATCGCTTTTGCGTTTTGGGCTTTTTGTGATCCTGTCTCACCGGTAGTTATTCTTATTGTTAATATTTGGTTTTGGTTTGTGGCACTTATTACGGTGCTGAGTGGTTTGAACTATTTAAAAGCTACAAAGAAAGAAAGGAGCTAACTATGCGTAAGTATATACTTTTCATCCCGCTATTATTCGTTCTTTTTGCTTGCACCCAAGAAAAGGGTAAAATAGACCGCTATACTATTTATGATAAAGTAATTGATCATTCCAAACCTTTGGCTATGGGCGATGATAGAGATGTTTATGTATTTTGCGATTCGATAAATTGGACAGGACTTAAACCCTTTATTGGCAGCGCGATAGAGCAACAAATCAATATTGTTTATCCGGAAAAGTACTTTAACCTGATTATGGCAGATATCAAGGATGCCCAAAAGCTCTCCAAATATAAGAACCTGTTATATATTGGGCATCTGGATAGCGATCTGCCTGTTTCTACCTTTGTGCAAAAATCTCTTAGTAAAGATTTTATAAAACGAGTGCAAAATAGCGGAGGAGATCTTTTTGCAGCTGAAAATGCCAATTGCTGCGATCAAATTGCCCTTTTCCTCTTAGGAAAGGATGCTAAAACTTTACAAAAAGTAGGCGCCTTACAAGCCGAAAATATTTTTGCTCTGCTCTTGAAACGCTTCACCCAAAGACAGGGTTACTATGCCTATCAGGGAAAAGTGATTGATCCCTCCTTTTTTGATAAATATCCTTTTTCCCTTAAAATTCCCGATACCTATCGTTTGTATTCCAATGACTCTGCTGGCAGATTTCTAAGCTTTATATATAGAGCTAGAATGGAAAATCGAGAAGTTCCAGATAAATATATATCTATTTACTATGAACCTATGCCCGAAAATAAAGTTGACCTTGCTTGGTTGATTTCCAAACGCCAAGAGATTGGGCAGAAATATTTCGAAGGCGATGAATTCGATCCGGAACTTGTTCGCAAGGAACCATTCAAGTTTAAAAAACGCGACGGTTACCGTCTTCTGGGTGCTTGGAAAAATATGAAATACGCTATCGGAGGCGGTTTTCAAAGCTATGGTTTTTGGGATGAAAAAACCAAAACTGCATATATAGTTGATAGCAGCGTCTTCTTTCCAGCTGGAGATAAGCTTCCTGTTTTATTGGAACTATATGTGATCTCCAATTCACTGGAAATTAAATGAATAACTTCTTACCCACCAAGAAGTTACTATCTTGGCTAAATATTATTCTATTGTTTTTTTTGGCTGCCTGTGCAGGACCCCAAAAACAACCTCAAAGAAATATTATAGATAATTCCAAGCCCAATATCCCTTCCCTGTATTATTATATTTCTGCTTCTTTGCAATATTATGCAGGAGAATTTCTTGTTGCAGATGACTACTATAAACTGGCTCTGGATCAAGATTATGGCAGCTATCAAATTAGGAAACAAATTCTAATTAATAGTGCGTTTGCGTTTTTTAATAATCAGCAGGATGCACAAACTACTGTAAGTCTATATGATAAAGCCAGGAAGGAAATCGATTTTGACAGCGACCTGCTTAATGTTGCCTATTCTATTTATAGCTATACCAATAATGAAGAAGGGCTTGCTTGGGTTATTGCTGAAAGTGTTTTATATTATCCTTCTACGATTAGTTATCTACGCAAATTTTATCTGGAATATAGCAAAAATAAAAAAGCTGATATTCAATATTTAGAGCTTGCCTATAAATATGCGGATCATAATCCTGAGGACCTGATTCTTACTGCCAAAATGTATTCATTAGTTAATTCTAAACGCTCGGCAGCTATTTTGAAAGAAGCTTATATACTAGAGCCAAAACCGGAAACAGATAATTTGCTAAATGAAATTATCCTTAAGTATTTGGGTAAAGAGGAAGCGCAAAATAAATTCCTGGCTTATCAGTATCCCATAGATAAAGAGCAGATGCTATCTTTTTTACTAATGGCAAATCAAAACCGGCAATTCGAAATTGTTAACTCCCTAAATAATCAGATATTTAATACCGGCGATCTGGCTCTTTTAAGTGAGCTGGCTTTATCTGCTTATCTTGCAGATGAAACAGATATTTTACAGGAGTTATCCAGATTCCTGTTGCAAATAAATCCTGAACCAAATATCAATTCACAGGTAGCTATTATTCTCTTTGCCGAAGCTCTGTTCTCTGATAATCTACAGGAACCAATCATTTATACAGATTATTTCTGTTCAGCTTCAGACCTGCAGGATGCTATCATATTCGCAATGCTGAAATATTCTATGAAAACTAAATCTAAAGAAATAAATTCTGAATTCTCCGCAGATTTGGTTCTATCTGTGCAAAAGCGTTTACCGGAAAGTGTTTTTGCCGATTATCTTAAGATTGCAGCAAAAGCTAACACTGTGGAAGATCAAGATTTTCTACAGGCAAGAGCAAATCTATGTAATTACTTTCTACAGAAGAATCTGGGTGAATTGGACGACTGGACTTTTCTCCTGCAATATTATCATCAGCAGAATAGGCAGGAAGAGAAAATCACCCTGCTGCGAAAAGCTATAAATATATACCCCGATAATCCTCTCTTTCTAAACGACTTGGGTTATACTTTGCTGGATTTTTCGGAACACTTAAATGAAGCCGGTTTGCTGATTCAAAGAGCAGTAGCTTTGGACCCAGCAAATGCTTATTATCAAGATAGCTTGGCTTGGTATTATTATCTAACTTCTGATTTTAATAGTGCTTTGGAACATATTAATTTGCCAATGCAATTAAAAGATATGCCAGCAGAAATCTCTTACCATATCGGGATGATTCTTATTGCCAATCAAAAAAACGAAGAAGCAATGAAATATCTGCAAGCCGTAACGGAAGATCAAACCAACCCTCTCTATCAGGAAAAAGCCAGACAGGCATTAGAAGAACTGCAAAAATAGACCTCTACTATTAAAAGACCTGTAAGATCCAAGAAAGTGAGTTTTTTTTGATTTGGCTAAAAAAGGGCTTTACGGATCAAGGACATTTGGTAAGACAAGACCTGCAAGATTCCAGAAAGTGAGTTTTTTTTGATTTGGCTTAAAGAGGTCTTTACGGATCAGGGACATTTGCTTAGTTATATTACTATAAAAAAAATAAGAGCCACTCCGCTCAGCTCTTATTATATGGCTGATCATCAACATTGCCTGCTATTTGACCAGTTCACATATTTCTCAGCGGACAGGCACTCCAGATGCTTCACATAGATATTATAATTTTTTTCCTCTGTCTGCCCACTCTTTTTTTCTCTGCCTTCTGCTTTTCCATATTTAGCTATCATTATTTGCAATTCCGTCTTTATTTTGTCTTTGGTTTTTGCTTCAACGGGTTTAAACCCGTCGTTAGTATCTGTCGTTCCTAACGGAACTAATACTAAAACAAAAGAAATATAAGATGATTGTATCTTTCTCTTTTCGAGGGGCTTACGCCACCATCGCTATAATTGTATCTCCCTTTGAGTTAAAATCGGCTTTACTCGTGATCTGCCATACCATTTCATTCTTTTTCCTATCTTTGAACAATGTCATCAATAATTTTATAGAATATGCCGATTTTGACTTAAAGCCGAC
>Ga0116172_10002321_pt1 | contig 16672 bp, 10 predicted proteins | sample AD_UKC083_MetaG_FD_89799 | JGI IMG/M metagenome (GOLD analysis project Ga0116172, IMG submission 89799) | Active sludge microbial communities of municipal wastewater-treating anaerobic digesters from USA - AD_UKC083_MetaG | ecosystem: Engineered > Bioreactor > Anaerobic > Digestate | place: USA...
GAGCTCCTTGCAAGAATAGTGGTGCAGCTGCGCAGGAACGCTTCCGCTTCGGAAAAGGAGCTGCTCACCTGCGGCAGTCTCAGCCTTGACACCGACTCACATATCGTGACCTGCCGGGGCGGTGAGATAAGGCTCACAAGGACGGAATACGCCATACTCAAGCTCCTCATGCAGAATAAGGGGCAGGTGGTGGCGAAGCTGACCATACTCGACCGCATAAGCGATGATACCCCCGACTGCACCGAGGACTCACTGAAAATCCATGTCCACAATCTACGCCGCAAGCTGAAAGCTGCAATGGGAAGCGACTGTATCTCAGCAGTGTGGGGTATAGGCTATATGCTTTCCGAGAATAATTAACCAAATCTTAACTCTTTTCTTAACCGATTTCTTAACCTTCCTGTGATATACTCATATCAGAAAGAAAGAAGGAGGTTCTTATATGGACTATGTACTCAGAACAAATGCGCTTACCAAGCAATACAAGGACTTCAAAGCCCTGAACGGTCTCACCATGAACGTTCCCAAGGGCTCCATATACGGCTTTGTAGGCAGGAACAGCGCAGGAAAGACCACTCTCATACGCATGGTGTGCGGGATACAGTTCCCCACGGACGGCAGCTTCGAGCTCTACGGCGTCAAAAACAATGACCCCGATATCTCCGAGACCAGAAGGAGAATGGGGGCAGTTGTGGAGACCCCGTCAATACTCCCCTATCTCTCCGCAAGGAAAAACCTGGAAATGCAGTATGACATCATGGGAATGCCCGACTATAATGGCATCGATGAGCTCCTTGAACTTGTGGGACTGAAAAACACAGGCAATAAACACGCCAGAGACTTCTCGCTGGGAATGCGCCAGCGTCTCGGCATAGCTGTGGCACTCTGCGGAAAGCCGGATTTTCTCGTCCTTGACGAGCCCATAAACGGTCTTGACCCCCAGGGCATCATCGAAATGCGCGAGCTCATACTCAAGCTCAACCGCGAAAACAACATCACCATTCTTATCTCCAGCCATATCCTTGACGAACTGGCAAAGGTAGCCACACATTACGGCTTCATCAACGGCGGGCAGATAGTCCGCGAAATGAGCGCTGAGGAGCTGGAAAACGAGTGCCGCAAGTGTGTGAGGGTAAGGGTCACCGACACGGCTACCCTTGCAAGAGTGCTTGACGGAATGGGCACCGATTACAGAATGATCGACAAGGAAACGGCTGACATCTTCGCCTCTCCGAATATCACAAAGCTGGCATTCAGCCTGTGGGAGGAGAAGTGTGAGATACTCTCCGCCTCCGAGCACGATGAGAACCTTGAAGGCTTCTTTATCTCACTGGTAGGAGGTGGCAGCAATGAATAAACTCCTGAAAGTAAACCTGAAGCTCATGCTCCGCAGAAAGGATACGATGATATGCGTCATCATGTCGGCAGTGCTCGCCCTGCTGGAGGTCCTCATAGGCAAGCTCAACGGCAGCCTTGACTGGTTCGGTATGTTTGAGATACCACTGATAATGATGATGTTCATGTCGGCTGTGGGAGGTCTCTTCATAAGCCGCGACTACACTCAGAACACCATACGCAACAAGCTCACTGTGGGGCATAAGCGCTCCCACATCTACCTTGCAAATCAGATAGCGGAGACAGTATTTTTCGGCGTGTGCCTCATACTTTTCTTTGCGGTATCATCTGCCGCTGACCTTATAGTCATCGGTGCAAAGGGTGCAGCTGCATCTGATGTGCTGAAAAACATGACCGTTTGCTTCTTTGCGGTGGTGGCTGTATCCGCTCTCACCACATTTCTCGCCATGACCGTAAAAAGCGCCGCAGGTGGAGTTCTCCACATAATAATCATGTATCCCCTGCTGATGTTCGCTGTTATGTCTCAGGAATTCGGCGATTCAAAGTGGATGCAGGTGATGAATGACATCATTCCCCTGAGCCAGATGACTGTACTTGCAGTGCCTGACAAACGCGCCGCCATTCACATAGTATATTCACTGATACTCACCGTATTTTTCATAACAGCGGGAGTGGTAAACTTCCGCAAAGCCGACCTTAAATAACCACACAGGAGGAAAAAATGGTTTACTGTCTGTTATGCGCCGCAGTTGTGATAATACTGCTCTGCGTCAAGATATATCTGCTGAAAAAGTCGGCACGGGAAATATCCGCGCAGTTTGCTGACAGACTAAAAAATGACACCAATAACACCATTTATGTTTCCTCCGGAGATAAGGATATACGCAGTCTGGCTGAGAGCCTTGACTCTCAGCTTTCCGTCCTCCGCAGGGAGAAGCTGTCCTGTATACAGGGCAACAGAGAGCTGAAAAACGCAGTAACAAATATCTCCCATGACCTGCGGACACCTCTCACGGCAATACGCGGCTACCTTGACCTTGCGGAAAAGACCGATGATCCGCAGAAGCTCCGCCGCTATATCTCGGTGATCTCCCAGCGCACAGACGCCATGCAGCAGCTGACAGAGGAGCTTTTCAGCTACTCCGTCATCATATCAAAGGACGAGCCCGGGGATACGGAGGAGATATACATAAATCAGCTCCTTGCGGAGTGTATAAGCAGCTATTATCCCGTTCTTACCGAGAGCGGGATAAGTCCCGATATAGACCTGACCGAAGAAAAGGTCATACGCACCGCCAACAGGTCGGAGCTCTCCAGAGTGTTCTCCAATCTGCTGACCAACGCCGCCAAGTACAGCAGCGGCGACCTTGAGATAAGGCTGACCGCCGATGGTGTCATCACCTTTGCCAATACAGCTGATAACATGACATCAGTGCAGGCAGCGCAGCTATTCGACCGTTTCTACACAGTTGAGACTGCAAGAAGCTCCACGGGTCTTGGGCTCTCCATAGCGCGGACCCTTGCCGAAAGGGCAGGCGGAAGCCTGACCGCGGAGCTTACAGAGGGAAGACTCGTTATGACCATGAAGATATAAAACAAGCCCTGAGGCAGCTTTTACGCCGTCTCAGGGCTCTGTTGTTTTTATCAGAGGAGCTTGTTCTTTCTTCTTCTCCTCAGAAGGAATGCGCCTGCTCCTGCAAGAGCGATGGCAGAGATACCTGTTACCTTTACCCAGGTCTTTCGGATAAGGAGTCTTGCCACGTTTGTAGTAACGAGAACGTTCCTGTAGTTGTACTCTATCTCGTTGTCAGCCATATCCGTGAGTATGACTCTGATGTCCTGAGAGCGCGACGAATTGGGGATATCGAATGTGCACTCGTCATTATCAAGTCTTGTGCCTGTCTTGTCACCATTGATGTATACCTCAACATTCTTGAGGTCGATATTGTCGGTGACAGAAAGATGAGCGGTATAGCTCTCCCCCTTGTATGCGCTGTTTTCACTGATATTCAGCGGTATGCACAGAGGCTTTGTCTTGTCCACGAAGAATGAGAGCTCAGCCTTCTTCTTGTCGGAGTCGCTTATGTTGATATTGCCTGCCTCGTCCACAGTGTGAACAGAAACGGTATATTTGGCGTCGGTGTCGAAGTTGCTGGCATATATGATATACTTATACTCGGACCACTCTCCGCTGCCGCCGCTGTGCTCTACGGAGTAGTCCCTGCCCTCGGTAAGCTCTATCATCTCGGAGTCCCTGGTAATGAACACACCGCACTTTTCAGCGTGCTTATCAACGTTATACTCCATGAGCACTATATCCTGCGCCTTGGAGATATACTTGTCAGCCAGCATCCTTGAGTCCTTGTCGAACTCAAAGGTGGAGCCGAATCTGTTTACTGAAAATCTCAGTTCCTTGTCCAGCTGATTGTCAGCGCTGTCCTTTACGCTTGCCTTGATGGTATAGATGTCATCGTATGCCTTGCGTGCGGGGAAGTTGTCGAAAACATAATCAAGTCCCTCGGGAGTCTCATTGAACTGACCGTCAAAAGGAAGATCCTTGCCTCGCTTTGCACCCTCAAGGGTAATGCTTATGCTGTCCCTGTCAAGGTTGGTGTCGTTGAAAAGGATATGGGGACGTATCTCAGCACCGCCGTTAGCCTTTTCCACCTCTCCTATGCTGATAGAGGGAGCGGTGGTGTCGATACAGAACTTTGTGTTGTATGGATCAAGAGCATTTCCCGCCTTGTCGCTTCCCGACACGCTTACGGAATACTCTCCGTCCCTGCCGAATTTAATGGTAGAAAAGTAATCCTTGCCCACTCTGCTCCAGTCGGAAGCCTTGGGGAAGCTCTCGGCGCTTCCGTTATAGGTTCCCGAAATATTGATCCTGGAGGGCTCGAAATTCTCGTCGCTGACCTTGAAGGTCATGGTCATGTTATCATGGTAGAAATGGTCATTCTCAAGGGTCTTGTCGAAGCCCACGTTTAAAGCGGGAGCGGTCTTGTCGATGGTGAAGCTGTCGGAGGTGTAGTCACCTGCGCTTCTGCCTGCCATATCCGTGCACTTTACCGAGAGAGTATATGTGCCGTCATCATCGAAGGGCACCTCGCCGCGGTACTGAGCCGTATCCGTGCCTGCTGTGCCGCCTGTCAGCGGGAAGTCCACTCTCTGCCTTGTGCCGTTTACCGTAACCTCGACCAGATCGGGATCGAAATTGCGCTCGGTTATAGTGATGACCGCACGCCTCGAATTCTTGTATACGTCCCTGAACTCCTGATCTCCGCCGCTGTTCTGGTCGGTAAATGATACCTCTACCCTCGGGTCTGTCTTGTCTATGCTGAAGCTCTCTGAAGCAGCTGCCTCCTCATAGTAGCCTGCATTGTCCAGATAGCCCAGAGAAACGCTGCTTCCGTTCACATTGTCTGAGATGCGGATAGAACCGTTCATAGCGGTAACAAGATTTTCGTACTTGCCAGCCACACTCCAGTTGCCTGTCTCAGCGTTCTCGATATTTCCGTCATCACTTACATATGCGTTGCCGCCGCCTGCTCCCGAGGAGGTAAGATATACCTGAGAAATTCCCGAAAATCCGTCGCGGACACTGAGCTTTACGTCAACGTCGCCGCTGTAGAGAGGAAGTCCCTGTGCATCATGGTGCTGTGCAGCGGGAAGCTCAACAGCTGCCGATGAATTCTGCTCATGTATCTGAGCGCTCTCAGTTATGATACCGTAGGTATTCACTGTATCAGAGCGCCTGTGAACGTCGCTCTCAACATATGCGGAAACCTTTCCCCTGAAACCTGCGGGAATGGTGAACCTCCATTCCTTGTCGGGAACGGTGTTTCTCACCTCTATTTCACCCTTGTAGGGAGTGCCGTCCGCGTTAACAAGGCTCACGTTCATGCTCTCAATTCCCGAAACAGGCAGGTTATCGCCTGCTTTGACGGTAAATTCAGCCTCTGATCCTGCAAATACGGAATATTTCACAACTCCGTCCCTGTTTATGATATTTCTGCCGCCGTATTCTATCCTTGAAACACTTGGCTTTTCAAGGTCAAGAAAAGCTTTCTCGCGGCCTGAGTCAGTGCTGTGCCCTGCAAAGTCAACAGCACTTACCTTTACAGAAACTGCACCCTTGTCGGGAATATCCTCATAGCTTCCGTCGAAGCTGCGTCCAATACGGTAGTAATTTCCGCCCAGTGATACCTCAAAGCCCTGATCTGCGCTGCTTCTCAGCGAAGCCTTAAAGCTGTCGGGAGCCTGATCCGCCTCAAAGGTGATATAGTAGCCGCCCTTGCTGAGAGCCGTGGGATCGATACCGGATGAGGCGATATTTACCTCGTTGTCCCTGCCATTAATGTTTATGACGAGCTTCTCGATGCCGGAGCTCTTTGCAGGATCGCTGTCATCTGCGCTGACCTGCATTTTTATACCGCTGTAGGAGCTGAACCACTTCTTGTTATGCTCCTCGTCAGCATAAGCCACCGAGGGATCGGATATATCCGTTATCTCGCAGGAGGGAGCAGTATTGTCGATGATAACGCGGAATTTGTCCTTTGCAGAGCCTGAACCCAGCTTTGTCTCGTTGCCCACCCGGTCAACTGCATAGAATGTTATCTCGGAATTAACATCGTTTCCGCCAACATCTTCTGCGTTAAGACGTGCACTGTAGCTGTCGCCGTAGCCGTTCATTCTGTGACGGACACCGTCAAGCTCCCATACCACGCTGTCAACACCTGTGCCCTGCTTCTCGCTGCTGCCTGAGCGGAGCACATCGTCCACCTTTGCACTGAGCTCTGTGCCGTCCCTGAGAACGTACTGCTTTACGCCGTTCTTCTCGCCTATGAGCACCGCATTCTCTATGCGGATATCGTTATCGGCGATGACGGGAGCTGCTCCGTCATAGTTGAATACTATCTCATCAGACTTTTCGCCTATGCCGCTGTTATTGCTGTTATCCACGGCAAAAACGGGGATAGTCTCTGTAAATATGCTGTTTGCGCTTGCAGCATTTGCCTTCAGACTGATCACAAATCTCTTGTTCTCCGTATCATACGAGAGCGAAGGAACAGCCTTATATGCAGTCTTTGCTGCTGCCAGAGCTTTTCTGTAATCGCTTACAGCTGCCCTGAAAGCTGTCAATCTCTCATCAGCCTTCTGAGACTGAGAAATTACTTCCGCGGGAACGTCCTCTTCATTTTCCGCATATGCCTTTATAAGGTGTTCTGCCTCATCAAGTTCATTGCTGAGCTCAGTCTCGATACGTTCACAGATGCCGTTCCTGAGCAGGGTCTTATAGTAAAAATATTCCCTGTCACGGGCTATATGTACTGTATCAGCGTCTGCAAGGCTGTTGCTCATGAGGTATTCAACAGCCTTCTGCTCTCCTGCACGGACAGCGTCATTTTCAATATAGCTTACTATATTTGCGGTGTCGGTCCAGCCGTTTGCGGGTCTGTCAAAGCGGTGATCGCCTATGACTACCGAGCGTATCTCGCTGCCGTCATCTGAGACTGCATTGATATATCTGTCGTATACGTCCCTTACAGTGCGCTCCTCATAGGACGAGGAATTTCCGCTGAGAGGACAGGCCTCGGTATCATCGATATCGAGAGCAACTGTGAGCCCGCTCTTCCCCGACCATTTGCCGCTGTCGGGAGCTCCGCCTGTTTCCGTATCCTTAACGGAAGACACCGGTGTATTCCTGTCCACATAGAAGCATACATCCGAGCCGAGACCGGTTGCAGTTTCTTCGCCGTTTTTCAGTACGTCCTTTGCAAAGAAGAAGTGTGAATTCTCGATCTGGCTCCTTGTTACGGTATAAGCGTTCTTACGGCTGTTGATGATAAATCCAGAGGAGCTGAAGCCCGAAGCATTCTCACCGCTGAAGCTGTCATACACAAAGGCAGAGCCGAACTGCTCTGAGGTAAATGTCATCAGTGCAGTATTGCTGTTCCTTCCGTCAATGGTATAGCAGTTCTGATTTCTTTTGCTGATTCCGTCAGCAGGCTTGTATGTATAGCTTCCGAATGTGGGAAGCTTCTTGTAGTTGAGAGTTATCTCAGCCTCACCGGGCTGGGCAGGGATATTGAAGAACCTCTCGTTGGTGCTTACATCAGAATAAAGCTGGCTCTGCGGCACGGTGACCTCTCCGCGGTAGTCATAACTGTATAGGTAATACCCGCCGTTTTCCAGATAAGGCACACGATAGAAGAGCTCATCGTCCAGATTCTGTACCTTGAGGAGCTGATTTGCGCCTGAGCGCTCTTCATCCCCCTCGTAATTGAGTACGGCATTGATAGTATTCGGCACAGCCCTGAGGCCTATCTTTGCATTCTGCTTGTAGCCTACGCCCTCCTTCTCAAGCACTTCGCTCATCCTGAATCTTGAGTTGCTTACGTTGAAGATATACTTGTTTCCGTCGCAGGATACCTCCATAGCACTGCTGGAGGAAGGTATAACTATAATAGAGGCTGCATCCTTCCATCTGAAAGTCCTTTCCTCGGGGACCACATAAACGCTGTTGAGGAATACGGATATATCCGTATTTTCTCTTTCAATGGTAAAGGTCCTGGGCGCAACACGGAGCACATTGCCTGCAACGTTCATCTCATAGGTATCAGCCTCTGTGTCCTCATTCTGTCTGTAGATATAGAAGTTATCTCCAACAGAAAAGGTCATTCCCTCGACCTCACCCCTGAGTATATACTCGTTCTTGGGAGTGATAGTTAGGTCGAAGCCGACGCGGACATATTTACCATCAACTACTCCCATAAAATCCAGCTCGTCGAAGGAAGGGATACTATCCACCGCTACAAAACGGCTTATGACTATTTTTCTGTTGTCTGTGTCAGAGAACTCATCATCGACCCTGTAAAGTCTTCCGTTAACATAGATATCGTTTTTCTGGAGCACAGCGTCATCACTGACACTGATAGCTCCCGTATTTGTACCGGCAGAGAAAACAGTAGTTTTCTCTGTGCTGAAAAGCTGGTCTGACAGTTGCTTGAATTCGTCTTCATTTAAGGTACAGTTAGTGAAGGTCACTGTATATGTGACGGTCTCTGTTTCACCGTCATTCTCATCAGCGTCGTCACCGCCATCATTATCAGCCGCTGTGGGCTGAAAATCACTTATCTGTACTACTGATGCCGCTTTTCCCTCTGAAACAGGCATACCGCAGAGAGTGTGTGAAACAAAGACAAGGGCGGCCACAGCAGCTATTCTTTTTCTGAAATCAAAGATGCCGTTATTCATCCTGATTACCTCCTTTTACTTGTTTCAAGACCAGAAGCCGCATCGTCACAGCCTTAGCCGCCGCTTCATTACAGCCGAGAAGTCCGAAGAGGGAACTTCGGACTCTCTGACCTCCGCTGTATGCAGCAGCGGCGGGCTGTTCCGAGCTTATTACAGTGCCCACAGTCCTCATAGCTGTGAGAGACAGGCTTCATCATGAAGCTGCCAGATGCGGGATAACTCACTGTGTCTTGAAATTGCTCCCCGTAAGGGCGCATACAAAATAATACGTATAATGTCCTTTTCTCCTGCCTCAGCGGGAGGAGGTCAGTCATTTTCATCTGTCTCTGCCGTGATCGTCAATTGCCTCAACATCGGCATTTATAAGCAGTACATTTCTTACTATCCTGAAATCGCTGCCGCTGTCGGTCTTGGTACCCACTACGACGGTATCGCTGATATTTTCCTTTTTCTTATGTCCGACTACCACGGTTATTATGTCGCCGTCCTTGTTATCGTCAGACTGATCGTCAAAAGCCATATTCTCGGAAGCTCTGAGAGACCTGCTTACAGACGGTGACTGTGAAGCGGGCTCGGCTCTGCCGCCCTTTGAAGTCAGCTCAGAGACCAGATTTGATATCACCCTGAACCTGACTGCGATCACCAGTGCCGCAAGGAGCAGCACCAGTCCGATGCCCAGAGATATTTGAGATACCACCTGCCAGTCGAATGAACTCATGCCGCACCTCCTTATTCTGCGCCGTCGATGCTCTCGACGACTCTGTCATAGAAGCCCAGGATATATTCCTTGGCCTCAGCCGCCCGTTCTTCGGCAGCGGTCATATTCTCTGTCTTTGCCTTTATATTGTCAAGGAACCTCCTCTGCTCATCATAGGAGATACCGGCCTTGGCAAAGTCGTTCATATTGGAATTTTCCAGATTTACCAGGGTCTTGTAGGTCTCAAGTATGATGATCTCAGAGCCTGCATTTGCCTCATCGACCAGTGTATCCAGTTCATTCATGCTTTTCCACAGGTCAGCGGAGAAGTTTTTCTTGAGTAGCTCGTTCTCCTTCTTCTGTGTCTGTGAGTAGAAATCGCCGATAGCGCAGTACACCCTGGCGATATCGTATTTATCCTGGTCATACTTCCTGAAGTTCTCGGTCTGTGCCTCACTGAACCACTTCACCGAGGCTATCTTGCCTGTGGTGCTTCCGTTCTGCCTGGAGCTGTCACCGTCATTGCCGTAGAAGTAGTAATACCAGTATAGTATACCCAGCTCATAGGCGACCTCCTCATACTGAGGATCACGCTTGAGCTCGTTGATATTTTCATTTATAAGAGTCAGTATCTGACTTGTCTCCTTCTCATCAAAGACCATATCCGTCTTGTACAGCTCTATGAGCTTGAGATAGGCGTCTGAATAGGAACCGTCAGCGTTGATTACCTCCTCGAAGGCGGCGGATCTTTCACCGTATTCTGTGGAGTTCTCAGCCCTTTCCACCAGCTTGTTGAAGTCCTCGCTCCTGCTCTTGTTAGCCATAGTTCCCGCGAAGAACGAAAAGCCCAGGAACACTGCCGCAAGACCTGCAAGTATGCCGGTAGCTCTCGCGTAGGTGTGGTTCTCAGCCTTATAGAGGGCATCGTAGAGCTCATCACAGCTGCGGTATCTTTTGCTCCTGTCCTCGTTGACGCACTTCTTGATTATCCTGACAAGAGCCGAGTTCATGCCCTTGCCGAAGATGAACCTATCGGCGGAGCTTACCAGCTTTCCGTCAGCGGAAACATTAAGGGGCTTTTTTACCCGTAAGCATATGATACAGAGTGGCGCCGATATTGAAAATATCCGTCCTCTCGTCCAGTTCCTCCTTGTTGAACTGTTCTGGGGCGGCGTAGGCAGGGGTATAGGCAAAGGTACCCTGTCTTCTTTCGATAACTGAGCCGAAGTCGATGAATTTGAGCTTCCCGTACTTGTCGGGGCGCTTCATATTCTCAAAGTCATCGAAGCTTCTTACCACCATGATGTTGTCGGGCTTCATATCACTGTGTATCATTCCGCACTTATGAATGAATGACATTACCGAACAGATATCCTTGGCATACCTGAGAACGGTCTTGTGGCGGAATGGATCGTATGCAAGAAGCTTCTCCATGGATACACCGTCGATATAATCCTGAACTATATACAGAGCCTCGGGCTTATTGTCGATTATCTCGATGATATTGGGGAAGTAGGAGTTTTTTACGTCCTTCTCGCAGAATTCCTTGATAAGGAGCGACTCCTGTCTGGCGTTATAGGCATCGGCGCCGTTGGTCTTCATGACCTCCTTCACCGCACGCTGAGCGTTGTTGGCTTTCAGGTCGACAGCCCTGTAAACAACGGAAGTGCCGCCCTTTCCCGCAATGTTGACGATCTTGTATCTGTTTTCAAGGACGAAACCTTTATTGAGCAAATAGATCTCCTCGCTTTCAGCAGAGCTTGACCATAAGAGCGGTTATGTTATCCTTCTCCCCGCCCTTGATGACCTTGTTTTTCAGCTTTTCAAGATGTCCCGACATTATCTTCTCGTCCTCGTTGATGGAGGGCTTCAGCAGGAACTGCATCTCGTCAGCCGTGATCTTTTTCCTGAAGCCGTCGGTGCAGAGCATATAGCACTCATTCTCACCGTAGGCTCCTATGCTGTAATCGTAGGAGGTATCGTCGAGACCTGCTCCGATACAGTTGGTGAGCTGGTTCTGGCGGGGATCGGTCTCAGCCATCTCCGCTGTGATGACCCCCTCCCTGACTTCCTGTCCCACTACCGAATGGTCGGAGGTCAGCACCTTTATCTCCTCGTCTGTGATCTTATACAGACGGGAGTCGCCCACATGTGCGGTGAGCATACGCTTCAGCTGAGGGATAATAAGTATCCCCGTGAAGGTAGTCGCCATATCGGAAGCGTGCTTTTCCGCATAGGCGTTTATCCTGTCATTGAGCTCATGGAGCCTGTCATCGATAGACTCCCTTATCTTCAGTATCGAGGCTCCCCTTCTCATGAGGTCGGCGAAGTCCTCAGCAAACCATTCGTTCATTCGCTTGCAGACATAGCCGCTGGCTCTCTCGCCCGAGGAGAGACCGCCTACACCGTCGCAGACAGCGGCGAAGAAGATGTTCTCGCCCCTGAACTCTGCCTCAGCAGCAAAGAGAGAGTCCTGATTGACCTTTCTCACTGCGCCCTCGGTAGTCACATAAGAAAACATATATTTCATTCACGTTCACCGTCAGTTCTCTTCGTAGAATGTATATGATATGCCGTGATACAGGAAATTACAGCCTGAGAATATCACGGTCTTCTCTCCTGCGGGAATATCGCTTCCCTCCACGCTGAGGGAGTTGCAGGAGATATTCTCGATGCAGATATTATGCCTGCTTCCGTTGCTCTCACGGTCAATGACCACGCCCGAGAGCTCCGCACAGGTAAAGGGATACACGAAAACAGGTATCCTCTCATTGCTTGAGCCGTTTATGAAGTAGGCTATCTTCTTCACCTTGTTCTTCGGAGGCTGCTGCTTGGCGCCTGCCGCACCAACGATGACAGTAGCTGCATCACCTGCGTTCACAGTGAACACAAAGGGAACGTCATAGATATAGATGACATCGCCGCTATTGAGGGGCTCCTTTGTAATCCTGCGTGCATTCTCCGCAAAGTCATTGAGGAAGGTGCCGTTGGCTGAGCCCTTGTCCTCCACGAACCACTCTCCGTCCTCGAAGCCCACTACCGCGTGGACCTTTGACACCGTACCCTTGTCTGTAAGTGACAGGTCATTGTCGGGACGTCTGCCTATGGTAAAGGGCACATGGTCTATCGGGAACTCCCTGTTGTTCTCGTCCTTGAGGAAGGCAAGGCAGTCCGAGCTTCTTCTGCTGACGAGGATAGTATGGTCGCCGTCATCATCTATCGGAGCGTCGGCAGCACCTGCCGCAGGGGAAGGAGCCTCCGCCGCAGTATCAGCCGCAGGGACGGGGCCCTCCACAGGTATGGACAGCACCTCATGAAGGAGCGTATAGAGCTGGGCATAGGAAAGGCCGCCGTTTTTCGGTGTCTTGCTGTTCTGCTTGCCCATAAGGTCCTCCAGGAAGAAGCTGTACTTCTGCATGACCGTGCCGTTGGTTATGGTAATGCTTGCATTCTTGTTCAGCTTAGTGAGGAACTTCACCACGTTGGCGCACTTGTAGATGTTCTCTGAAAGAGGCAGATAAGCCACGAACACCCTCTGTCTCTCCACATCGTAGTACACGTTCTTCAAGTCGCTGAGAAGAAGATTGTCTGCGGAAAGGCCCTCTGTCCTTGCGCAGAACTCATATATCTTCTGGAACTGATTTATGATACTGAAATACTTTTCCTGAGACATCGTCTGTTTGATGTACTCGGAAAGTGCCGTCATATTGCTGACGTTATATTTAAAGACATTTCTCGTGGCGGTCTTTTCCCACCTTATACCGAGAAATCCCACATCTCTCCTGCTGTTGATCAGCTGAAGCTGATCCTCGTCTATCCTGTCCTTCTTTTTCAGCCCCGCCTGCATAAAAGTATCGCAGTTCTGATAGAGAAGCTTGGTATTGACGCTGCCTGCCATATACTCACCCCTTGAAACCCGCCGAAACGCCATAACACCGTACTTCGGCAAACTTAAAAAAAATAAATATCTCTATACTGTGGTCCTGAAGATGTCAAAAATATACATATACGTTTATTATAGCACTTTTCACTACTTTTGTCAATAATTTGAATAAGTTTACAACAAAACAAATAGATTTTTACAAAAAAATGCTCCCCACAGAATGCCGCTGTGAGGAGCCTGTTCTCAATATAATATGGGAGGATAAAAATGATCGGGTAATGTGTATCAGTATTTGCCTGTGAGGAGGCCGTTCTGAATGGTCAGAGCGTCATTTGCGGTAATACCGCCGCCTGTTTCGCATACGTCGCCGTTGAACCTGCCTGCGGTCCCCAGCCTGTACTTATCTGGATTAGCAATGCTCTGCATGATGAAGATAGCGTCTGCAAGATCTGTATTGCCGTCGCAGTTTGAGTCGCCGCTGCGCTCTATTGTAGTGTCCTGTAAAGCCTTGCTTACGTTGCTCTCGACCATCACGGGAGCGGGCTGCACATCGACCTTGCGGCCCGCCTTCTGCTCTGCGAGCTCCATGCGGTAATCCGCTATATAATCATAATAGTCCTTGTCCTCGCCGAAGAGAGGGGCCTCTTCGCCCAGCACGGACTCTCTGTAGACGTACACGGAAAACTGATACATGGTAACATCATTGAGGTCTCCGTATATGCCGTTCTCGTTAAGGTCAAGTTCATACATAAAACGGGTCCAGACATCGGAAGGAATACATGACTCTTCATGCGGTATCTTATTCTTGTAATCATAGAGAAACATATCCGAGATGAGAACATCCTTGTAATCAATGGAGCCGTCTTCGTTTATGTCAACAGGCTCTTTTCTGCCTGCTGCTATATCATCGAGATACTCGCTCATAGTACAGTGGATATTGGTATTATCGTATGTCAGCCTTTCATCCACCTGGTATATCTGGCTGTAGCTCATTCTTACACGCTCTCCGAAGCGGAACCTTTCGCCCAGCGGGAACAGCGCGTCATAATGCTCGTTGTCAAAATATTTCGCATCAGGCTCACCATCTCTCTCAAAGAGATAATACATAGCGATCCCTACTGTATTATTTATGCCAAGAGTTTCAGTAAACAAGCTGTAATTTTCAGCGCACTTGTCCCACTGTGCCTCAGTGAGAGAAGTAACGTTTTGCAGTATTTTTTCTTCAAGCGGTTCATCCTCTGACTGATCTGTAAAGGCACTGAAGTCAAAAAAAGGATCATCTGATCTGTAACGGTTAGTGTTGTATCTCTGATGCTCATAAAGGTGATATCTCGCCAGATCATCGAATGTGAAGCTGCCGTCGCCGTCGATGTCCATGTCCATGTCGCCGTCCTCAAGGCAGTTGCGGAAGAGACCGGAGCCGCCGAAAACATCGCCCATATAGGATCTGAGATTGGAGACAAAAATGTCGGAAAATCTGCTCTCCACCTGCTCATAACCCACGATGACCGGATCATTCATCTGCTCATTGTACTGCTCCATGAGTTCATTGTACTCAGCCTCGATCTCCTCAAGCTCTTCATAAGTATGCTTTGACTTGTCATATTCCAGCTCAAGGGCATCTATCTTTTCCTTCAGCTCCGGGTCAGCAGGTCCGTATATGGGCTTGCCGTTCTCATTGTAAACTATATCGAAGTCCGCATAATAATCTGTAAAGAGGTGTTCCTTCTTCACTTTTCTCTCGCCGATAAAATACTTCAGCAGCACATCGGCATCGTTGTGCCCCACCTTGCCGTCTCTGTCATAATCGGCTATTTCGAGGATATTGTTCCTGACAGCTTCGTCCGGCTCATGTCTGTAGTCGAATGCCATGAGATAGAAGCAGTCCTTTACAGTGAACTCACCGTCTTTATCAATATCTATATCAAGATCCCCGTTATCCATTTCCGTCATTATAGTATAATCATTATAGGTCTCAGCAGCCGCCGCACCGGAGGGGGCAGCCGCATTAGCCATCATAACAAGCGAAGCCGTAAACGGCATAAGCCTTTTCATGTCAACACTCCTTTCGGGATTTATCATGGTCGTTGTAACGGTTGTGACCACAGCAGGAGCAGCAGCAGTCGTCCGAGGGATAGACGACGATACCGCAGCCGCTGCAGTTCCGTTTTGTGATTTCGTACTATGGATAGCTGTACCGACTGTGTTTGCAGCAGCTGTTGTTGCTGCCGCTTTGACTGATACGGGTGCAGATGTTACCGTATCCTTCACCGATGTGACCGTCGTACCTGCAGCAGCGGTCCCGTAGGTGGTGACTGCGGAGGCAGTAACGTACGTACTTACGGGTGGAGCAGTAGTTTCCGCAACGATGATACCGCCGTCATCGGGAAGTTCGATATCCTTGCTGTTCATTCTGAAAACTCCGATACCGACCACCGCCGCAGCACATACTGACAGTGCTGCAACACCGCTTCTTTTCAGGATGAGCCCACGTCTTCTGTCCCTTGCGATCAGTTCGTCCCGACGCCTCAGTACGGTCTGAGTAACTTCGTCATAATCCCGCATACGTTATTCCCTCCTTTTCCAGCTCTGACCTCAGAGCTTTTTTAGCCTGATACAGCAGATTAGTTATCTGCCGGTTATTCTTGTGCATTATCTGTGCAGTTTCTGAATTTGAAAAGCCCTCGATGTATATCAGACATATCACCTGTCGGTATTCGTCCTTCAGCTTCCGCATCAGCTTATGAATGATCGCCTTTCGTTCCTCCAGCAAGTAATCCTCCTCGATGTTCTGCTCTGATGGTACATCATACATCTCCTCAGATGATACAGCCGCCGCACGTTTTCTTTTCCTCAGATAGTCTATCGCCAGATTTCTCGCGATAGCGTAAAGCCACGTCCTGAAGGAGCTTTTTCCTGAGTATTTAGGTTTTTTGTACGCCAGTCTGAGGAAGGTCTCTTCCATGAGCTCTTCCGCATCAAAAAAGATCATTGGTAAAACTATTGAGAAACAGAGTAAGACCGTCCTTGTATTCTCGGACGAGATCACCCATAGCCGAGTCATCACCGGCAAGATAACGGCCGTAGCTACTTGAACCATTATCCATAGACAAGGCTCCTTTCCGGAAATTTTGCCTTTCAATATATTAGACGGAAGTTTTTTTCGATTATCTTAGTAAATTCTGAAAAATTTTTCAGCAGGCAGTGCGTAGTGCATAGCATGGGCAGATATTATCCAACCATGCCTCATGTTACAGATGTCCGGGACCACTGTAGGAAACGCCGCCACCTTTTCACGATACAGTCTCGAAAACAGAACTTTCTCTCCGCGCATCTTGCTATTAAAACGCTTTTATGCTATAATGAATGTAGAACATTCATTATAAATTATCTGAAAGCCCTTGCAGATGCACAGATCAGAGATCTGCTCCCTGCAATCGGGAAATTATAGCATAACGCTTCGCTTATATGCTATAATA
>Ga0116172_10002333_pt1 | contig 16630 bp, 12 predicted proteins | sample AD_UKC083_MetaG_FD_89799 | JGI IMG/M metagenome (GOLD analysis project Ga0116172, IMG submission 89799) | Active sludge microbial communities of municipal wastewater-treating anaerobic digesters from USA - AD_UKC083_MetaG | ecosystem: Engineered > Bioreactor > Anaerobic > Digestate | place: USA...
AAGCCATCACCACCACCTCCAGGATATCCAGTTACCAACGGGTCATAATTATTATATGAATCACAGTTTAGCAATAAAATATCATCACATAGATAAACATAGAAGCCCCTTCTGCCAGAATTATATGCTACGCAATTTTCAACTGTTATGTTAGTACACCTGAAGAAATAAAAATTCATTGCGTATAAATAATCTTGCGTTATTTGAAAGTTGTTTCTGACTGTTAATCCCTTAATATGAATATGACTTGTATAATGAAATTGCAAACCAGAAGATGGGGAAGTTTTGTTTATACCATCAAGAATTGGTTTTTCGTTTGGATAATTAAAGTAGCATATAGGATCAGTTTCTGTACCATTATTGCCATTGCCATATAAGGGATCGCAACGTATTGTAGATGTTACGTAATAAACACCACCTCTAAAATATACTGTATCACCAGCCTGAGCTGTCCATACGGCCTTCCCCCATGTAGCCCAAGGAGCATTAATTGTTCCGGGATTACGATCATTTCCTGCAGGAGTTGCAGTTGGAGGCGCGACATAATAGGTCTTTGCCATCAGACATGATCCATAGAAAAAAAGCAGACTTATAAGCAAAAATTTTTTTATTCCTGTATTTTTGACAAAAAGCATATTTTGTTTTGCAAACATTGAATATTTAACGATGAAAGTATTTGTTTGTTACGTCGTGTATTAATTTTTTTATTTTGGAAATGAAAATAACCCGATATTGCAAATGTCATAACTGATCATATAGTTATGTAAATATTGTTATTTTATCAGACTTTAAGAGGATTTTATAATTATATATATGGATATTATTTCTATTTATTTTGTTGCCCTGTCGATTTTATCTGTTTTTATTTTTTATCTTCTTAAAAATAATAAATACAGAATAATCTTTCTGACTCTGCTGAGCTGTGCTTTCATAGCCAGTTTCAGCCTGAATCTTTTAATATATGTCATCGCATATTCACTGGTAAATTATTTTATCGGACTGAAAATGCCCGGTTCTGCATATAAAAAACATCTTTTCAGAACAGGACTTGTACTTAATCTGATCCAGCTCATTATACTTAAGTATGCTGATTTTACACTTAGTCCCTTATTCAGTCTTATAAATGTTAATGCCGATTTTATTTTGCAGATATCGGAAATCATCATTCCTCTTGGCGTTTCTTTCTTCACTCTACAGGGGATAGGCTATCTTTTTAACATAAAACAGGGTTGGGAGAAGCCTGAGAAGAACGTGATAAGATTCATTCTTTATATAGTTTTTTATCCCAAATTCCTTTCCGGTCCCATTGAGCGTTCAAACCATTTTCTTCCTCAGCTCCAGGTAGCTCAAAATTTTAATGAAAATGTAAGCATTGGCCTTAAATTGATCCTTTCCGGTCTTTTCAGGAAAGTGATAATAGCAAATCATCTTGTAGCATTCGTTAATCATGGATATACCGGTGTGGAAACTCTTGGCGGACTCAACTGCATACTGGTAATGCTCATTCAGCCTCTTTACCTGTATTTTGATTTTTCCGGTTATACTAATCTTGCACTGGGTTTTGCAAAGATGTATGGGATCGATCTCCTGCCTAATTTTAACCGGCCTTTTCTGTCTGTGAACATGACCAACTTCTGGAGGAGATTCCATATATCTCTTTCATCATGGTTTAATGATTATGTTTTTAAACAAACAAGTTTCAGACTTCGTAAAATGAAATCGTATGCAACAGTGATAGCTCTTTTCATAACCTGGGTGCTCTTCGGAATCTGGCACGGAGCAGGCTGGAATTTCATGCTTCTCGGCTTCCTGCAGGCCTTTGCAATATATTATGAATACCTGACAAAACGCAGAAGGGCTGCAATATTTTCAAGATTACCGGAAATCACAAGGAAATGGACAGGACGATTTTTTACTTATTGCTTTTATGGGTTTTCTTTGATTTTTTTCTTTTCCCCGGATCTGACAACAACTTTTAAATTCATTGGAAATTTGAAAAATGCAGCTACGATCACATTGAATAGCTTCCTCTTAGAGCCCTTATTGTTCGGATTGTTTTTTGCAATCATTATCCTTATTATTGAAGTTATTCAGGAAGATGTAGAAGATCTGTTCCTGAAAATACAAAATTTCTGGGCCCAAAACAGGCTTATACGATTGCTGGTATATTATTTGGCAACATTCCTTATAATCACCCAGTTAAGCGGAAAATCATCTTTTGTTTATGAAATGTTCTGAATTGAGTCATTATGAATAATGTTATGCTTTCTTTCTTAAAGAAATTATTTCTTTTTCTTATTCCTTTTCTTTTATTGTTTTTCATTTACCTTATATGGGATCCTTTTATGGTACTGTATGATTATGACCATTTTAACAGGGAACATCATATCCATAAGAACAGGGATTATGTTTCAACCGAAATGTTCATTAAAAATTCCGGAATATATGTATACGATTCATATATTTTGGGTTCTTCAAACTCCAGATTTATTCCTCCAAGCATATGGCGTGATTATATAGATACGGAAAATAATATATTTTCATTTGATGCATCCGGAGAGAATATTGTTGGTATATGGTCGAAAATCAAATACCTGCATACAAAGGGACATAATATAAAAAATGCCCTTGTTGTCATTGATCCTGTGGTATTTAATCCCTTTACCAATAATATACCTATTTTTATGAAGCATTATGAGGTATATCCTTCCTCAAAGTATTATTTTCAATATGCTCATTTCTTGAAGTTTCTGAATTTCAGATTCATTGTTTCACAGATTCAGTATATGATTACAGGCCGGTTGACCGACAAGTTTGAAGATGTTTTTGAAACAACCTATTATTATAATGATGTTGTAACAAATGAATCCTATAATGTAGGAGTTCTCAATGAATTAAAAACGGACTCTCTTGGTTATTACAAAAGGCGAAAGGATAAATTTGTTACAAGAACGGGTACTTATTCCGAGGGAGAAGAAAAGATAAATGAAGAACATGTCAGTATGTTGACTGAAATTAAAGATATTTTTGAAAAAAATAATACGGAATACAGGGTAATAATCACTCCTATTTATGATCAGATAGCTTATAACAGACATGATAAATCTGTCCTGCAGAATATCTTTGGTGAAGATTATGTATTTGATTTTTCAGGAATCAATGAAATAACACAGGAGATGTCAAATTATTACGATACCTTTCATTTTAAACAGTACATTGGCAGACGTCTTCTTGATAGTGTTTATTCAGAAAGCCCGGCTATGAGGATATATAATTAATTGAAAGGATCAATCAATGGGAAAATTGATCCTGCTGATGAGAATGATTTTTGCATAATACTAATTCCTTAATTTTTAATGACCGGAAAAAATAAGAGAATATACCTTTCCAGTCCGCATATGTCGGGAAGGGAAATGGCTTACATAAATGAAGCTTTCGATACCAACTGGATAGCGCCTCTTGGTCCGAATGTAAATAATTTTGAGACTGATCTTGTGCGTTACACCGGGTGCGGCCATGTGGCAGCACTGAGTTCAGGGACTGCAGCTATTCACCTTGCAATCATTCTTCTGGGAGTTGGTCCGGGAGATGAGGTAATAGTACCTTCCTTTACATTCTCGGCCACGGTGAATCCTGTAGTCTACCAGCATGCCATACCTGTCTTTATCGATAGTGAAAAAGAAACATGGAATATGGATCCTGAGTTGCTTGAAAAAGCGATTAAAGACAAAAGACGAAGAGCGAAGAATAAAAGTATAAAGGCAATAATTGTGGTACATTTATATGGGATGCCTGCAAATATGGATGATATAATGGCGGTTGCGGAAAAATACGGCATTCCGGTGATTGAAGATGCAGCCGAAGCCCTGGGAAGTAAATATAATGGGAAATCCTTAGGGTCATTTGGTGATTTCGGTGTGTTTTCTTTTAACGGTAATAAGATAATAACCACTTCGGGAGGCGGCGCCCTGGCTTCCGATAATGAGGCCATGATAGATAAGGCCAGATTTCTGGCCACTCAGGCAAGGGATAAAGCTCCTCATTACCAGCATAGTCATATCGGTTATAATTACCGTATGAGTAATGTGCTTGCAGGCATCGGCAGGGGACAAATGGAAGTGCTGGATGAAAGGATTCAACAGAGAAGGGCTAATTATGACTTTTATTTGAAAAGCTTTTCCTCGTATCAGGGAATAGAGTTCTTAAAAGAACCCTCTGATGCTTATTTTTCAAACCGCTGGCTGACAACAGTGATCATTGATGCAAACAAAACCGGTATTGCCAGGGAAAGGCTTCAGGTTGAACTTGAAAAAGAAAATATAGAAACAAGGCCTCTCTGGAAGCCTATGCATCTTCAGCCGGTGTTTTCCTCGTATCCTGCATATCTGAGCGGTATCTCGGAAAGCCTTTTTAATACAGGACTTTGCTTGCCATCGGGATCTAATATGACTGATGAGCAGAAATGTTTTGTTGTTGAAGCGATACAAAAAAGAATAAAAAATACATGTAATCAATAGCTTGTGAGGTGGTTTTGATTAATGTTAATCAGGTTTGGTTTCTTTTTGATTAAATTAGTGCTCATAAACAAAATCGTAGTGATAGAATTAAATTTGTATTTTTACTTTTGATATTATACATGTTTATTAATGACATGAGATGTAGCTTATCACAAATTACCAGGGTTTTTTTGATTGTTTCCTTTTCTTTTTTTGTCTCTTGTGAAGATAAGAATGGCTATGTTGAACCTGAAGATTATCCTGAAGGGCAAATCATAGCTGATCATACTGTGGTTGACAAGTTTGATGATATACCACAGGAGTATATAGATAAGGTAAAGCAAATGTGGCTTGTTTATGCCGGCGAATCACATTCTGCCGCGATAAGAACAGGACTGGATCTGTTATCCAAGTCTGACAGCAGGTTTGCAGTCACTGTAACTGAAGGAGGTACTCCACTGCCCTTTTCCGACCAGTATATGAGGGTAAGCAGAGCTACCTGGGGTGACCTTGGCAAGACTACAGGCTGGGTCTATGGTTATGGAGAGGAGGACTGGTTTACAAGTGCCACTGCTATAGAAAGGACAAAAAACGGACTTACTTATTGTAATACAAATGGATATGATATTTCAGTTTTTGCTTTTGGGTGGTGCTGGGATGATACTTATGGTTCGACGAGTGATATAGCTGACCCTGTCTACGGTGTTCGCTGGAGTGGTTCCACTGTAGGAGGCCCTGAGGGGAATAAATGCTGGGGACTTGATGCAGATGATTTTTCCGTTACAGGAAACAGTGTATGCATGGATACTTATCTCCATGCTACACAGGAATATATTGACCATTGTACTGCAAATGGCTATAAAACGAAAGTAATATTCACAACACCTCCGGTAGATACCTATTACAAGGATGAGAAAGGCTATCAGGCTTACCTGAAGCAGAAGCATATTAGGGAATATGTCAAGAAAGATATGAAAAGAGTATTGTTTGACTATTCAGATATACTGTGTTACGACGATGACGGCAGCCTTACAACAAGAACCTGGAACGGAAATACTTATCCATCAATAACGCCCACGAATCTTGGAGATGAGAAAATAGGCCATATCGGGTCTGCCGGTGCTGTCAGACTGGCTAAAGCCATGTGGTGGATGATGGCACGGCTTGCGGGATGGGATGGAGAATGACAAATGATGCTATAACTTTTCTCCCGTAAGAGCGGTTCCCATTCCTTCATTCTCAATGACATCAATAATCCTGCTAAAGAGCAGTTTTCCCACTCTGCCGGCAAATGAACCGTTAGGATGTGAATCTGAAGCTGATACAGCGTATTCATCCTTAAAATACAGACCACCTTCTGTCTGTAACTGATAGAGATCCCAGATGAATATGTTATCGTCAGGCATGTCCCATTCATTTACTACCCAGCTGAAAAACTCTTTTGCCCTGAGAGCCTCTTCTTCTGTGACAGCTGATTTTACCTGGGCTGCCCCGGTGAAAACAATGAATTTTGTTTCAGGAAATTCCTGAAGTTTGTCTCTCAATGCAAGATACTGGATCTTGTAATTCGATAATGTTTTGATGTCTGAATCAATATCTGCAGAATCTGCATCAGCGATAATATTACTGACCGGAAAGCAATGCTTGAAAATAATCAAATGATTATTTCTTGTCAGCATTTCAAGAGTTGGCTCTTCCATATAGGGCTCTTCACCAGCATGTTTTACCCAGATATTGTAATAATCATAGGGGAAATTATTCCATCCATAAGGTGATCTTTTTGGAAATTCCAGATCTTCAATTGCATATCCCCTTCCCTTTTCCTTGTTGTAATCTTCAAACATGCCTGGCAGGGCAGCTTCCCCGGATAACAGGTTTCCCAGTCTGCTGCTTACTTTTCCTGCAGCTCTTGAAAGAAAGGATGTCTCTCCTTTCCATATTACCCGTCCTGTGCTGTGATGCAGGAAAAGTATATTATAATCAGTATTTTCATCCCTGCTGTTGGAGCAGGAGCTTAACAGAAGGATGCTTAATGCGGTTGCCATAGATTTAAGCAGATAAGTTCTCATATTAGTATATCATTAAAAATCCGGTTTTTTTACATTTGCAAAGTGATTATAAAAATGTTTAATAATCAAATTTATACTTTTTTTATTTTCTTGCCTGTAGCACTGATTGTCATTTCCTCCTTAAGCTCATACACCTGAGGTACCTTGAAAAGTGCCAGCCGTTTTGAACAGTGTTCGATTATTGATTCCTTTGTGACAGGATTGGCAGGATCATTTTTAATTACAATTGTTGCCTTAAGGGCTTCACCCTCGATCTCATCTTCAATTCCCTCAATAGAACAATCAATGACCTGTGGGATCTCGAGTATCACAGCTTCAATCTCTTTCGGACTGATCCTTTTCCCTCTTATCTTTAATATCTCTTTCGATCTGGCTGTCAGATAGATATATCCATCTTCATCTACAGTGCCCAGATCGCCCGTATACAGCCATCCATCCCTGATGGCGTTTTTTGTTCCTTCCTCATCGGCAAAATAGCCTGTCATAATGTTGTCCCCCCGGGCTATCACCTCACCGATCTCTCCGGGCTTGATCCTTTCTCCCTTTTCATTAACTACTTTTAGTTCCACTCCCGGAATACCTTTTCCCATTGAACCTTTTCTGGTCTCCCAGAGTTCTGGCGGAAGCCACGACAGCCTTGCCGTTGCCTCAGTCTGACCATACATGATAATGAAACTTATCTCCGGATGACATGCCCTGAACTCATCAATGAAAATGGGAGCAAGTTTGCCCCCGGCCTGGGTGACATATCTCAGATCCGGGAATTTTGTTGTCTTGAATGAGTCTGATTTTCTCAGGAGTATCTGGAAATGCGTTGGTACTCCGGCAAATCCCGTACAGTTATATTGACTCAGACTCCTTAAGACTCCTCCAAGGAATATAAATGAATTATTGAATACTATCGATCCTCCCACCCTGAGATGAGTATGTAACAAGGACAAACCATAACAGTAGTAAAATGGTAAAACCACAAGCATCCTGTCATCTGATGTTAACTTTAGATATTCAATGATGGAGGAAGTATTTGCTATAAGGTTCTTATGTGAAATTATCACTCCTTTGGGTTTTCCTGTCGATCCGGATGTGAAAATGATCTCCGCACATCTTTCCCTGTCGAATTCTTCATCGACATCCAGCTCTTCCTTACAGTTGTTTGCAGGAATGGTATCGGGGAATATTAGTTTCCCGGATTTTAATTCCAGCCTGTTCTTAACATCATGAGTGAGGAAGATAAGATCAGGCCTGGTAATCTTCTGTATGTAATGAAAATTTTCTTTCTCAATATTCGGATCCAGAGGAATACAGATATTACCGGATTTTATTATAGCCAGGTATGTTTTCAGAAAGAAGAGATTATTTACCGACATCAGAATAATATTCTTATTCTGTCCGATATTCTTCCGGAGTTTGCGGGCAATATCGATACAGTCGGAATATAACTGACTGTATGTTATCTCTTCCTTTCCCACAAGGAATTCTTTATTAAGACCGGCGGTGTTTTCGAAAAAGTAGTCAAAAGCATTCATAATATTCAGCATTTAATATACATGGTATCCACTTTAGCCTGGGCGAAGACGGAGTATAGATAAGGACTGTAAAAGTACGTAAAAAATAGAGATTTTCAAACTGCGAATGTGTTGGAAAGGCTTAAAAAACAGGCAATTTCAGGATCTTAGTCCTTATGGAAAAGGTGTCTGAATAAGGATAGCTTTTATTGATGTCTCAATAGGGGATGTTTATCAAAAAATCCGGGTTCCATGTTAATTCGTTTGTCTTCCTCTTTTTACACCTGCTTATTGTCAACAGCTTTGACTATCTCAGCACCTTCGGTATTTGATTCAGTCTTGTTAAGAGGCCTGGAAACGATTTTTTCCGGATTTTGCTTCAAAGTATAAATGTCGTGAAAAATAATTTAGTATATTTCCAAAAACTTTAACCCCTCGACTTATGAAAAAAGCAAGCCGTCATTTTATTGCAGGCATCCTGTGTCTTTCATGCATTGCTGTGTTTTCTGCAAATTCCTGCACTACGGTAAAAAAGAAAAACATTGGATTGCAGTTATATTCGATTCGTGATTCAATAAACAGGGATGTTCCGGCAGCCATCAAAAAAGTAGCTGATATGGGTTATACTTTTGTTGAGCCTGCAGGTTACAGGGATGGCAAATTCTACAATATGGAACCGGCAGATTTTAAAGCCCTGTGTGAAAAGAATGGAATGAAAGTAATCAGTTCTCACACAAGTCGTGAATTGCCAACAGCAGAAAACTATGAAGAAACTATGGCGTGGTGGGACCGGTGTATTGATGCTCATGTTGCTGTCGGAGCCAAATATATCGTCCAGCCCTCAATGGGCAGATCAGCCTATCAGAGTATAGCAAATCTTAAGAAATGGTGCGATTATTTTAATGAAATTGGTGCAAAATGCAATGCCAAAGGAATCCGTTTTGGCTACCATAATCACGATCGCGAATTTTCTACAGTTCATGGCGATACAGTCATGTATGACTTCATGCTACAAAATACCGATCCTTCAAAAGTTATGTTTCAGCTTGATCTGTACTGGTGTGTCGTGGGAGGAAAGGATCCTGTAGATTATTTCAGGAAATATCCGGGGAGGTTTGAGCACTGGCATATCAAGGATAAAGAAGAGATCGGAGCAAGCGGAATGATGGATTTTGAATCAATCTGGGCTGAGAAAGAGATGTCAGGAATGAAATACGGCATTGTGGAAGTTGAAAGATATAATTTTGATCAGTTCACAAGCTGCCAGAAAAGCATTGAGTTCCTTCAAGCTGCCGATTACATTGTATTGCCTGATTAAGCTGGAATCGTAAATCTGCTTAAATCAGTTCCGGTAAGCTTTTAAGGAAATCAAATAGCGTATTTAGTTGTTAAAGTGTAAACAATACACTTATCATAGTGCAGATTTCTGTGAAATTTCAGGATATAAAAATGTTATAATATTTATTTCTTATTTGATATGCAAAAAATTGTTGTTGCCGGAGCGGGTGGTTTTATTGCCGGTCACCTGGTAAAAGAGTTACTGAAGAATGGTCATAAGGTCAGGGCTATTGACATTAAACCGTTGAATGAATGGTACCAGCTTTCCCCGGAGGCTGATAATCTGGTGCTTGATCTCAGGCTCAGGGAAAATTGTTATAAAGCAGTTAATGGTTACAATGAAGTATTCAATCTGGCTGCCGATATGGGCGGAATGGGATTCATTGAGAATAACAAAGCGGCCTGTATGATAAGCGTGTTAATTAATACCCACCTTCTGATAGCATCGAGGGATTGTGGCATTAACAGGTTTTTCTATGCTTCCTCAGCCTGTGTATACAATGGAGAGAAACAGGCGGATCCCAATAATCCCGGCTTGAAAGAATCTGATGCCTATCCCGCTCTTGCCGAAGATGGCTATGGCTGGGAGAAGCTGTTCAGTGAACGCATGTGCCGGCATTTCATGGAAGATTTCGGATTGATAACCCGGGTTGCCCGTTTTCATAATGTTTATGGTCCCTATGGAACATACGACGGAGGCAGGGAAAAAGCTCCCGCTGCTATTTGCCGTAAGGTAATTGAATCATTAATTACAGGAAACAAGGAGATTGTTATCTGGGGTGACGGGCAGCAGACAAGGAGTTTTATGTATATCGACGATTGCATAAAAGGGATTCTTGATATCATGTACAGCAATATCTTGAAACCCATTAATCTGGGAAGCAGTGAAATGGTGTCTATTAACGGACTTGTCGATATTGTTGAGGAGATAGCCGGTGTAAAACTTGGCAGAAAATATGACCTTGATGCACCCAAGGGTGTGCGGGGCAGGAACAGCGATAACACTTTAATAAAAAAATACCTTGGATGGGAGCCTTCAATTCCTCTAAGGACAGGCATGAAGAAGACTTATGACTGGATAAAAGATCAAATGACGTGTAGTCAGGAAAGCGAAAAAGACAGGGAAAGGTTTAACAGGTAAAGTGGCCGTTGTGATGAAGAATAAAATGGTACTTGTAAGCGGCTGCTTTGATCTGTTGCACGGTGGACACATAGCATTTCTGAAGACAGCTGCTTCATACGGAAGGCTGTTTGTATGCGTGGGGAAAGATGATAACCTGGTTATGCTGAAGGGCAAGAAACCTTTTTTTTCACAGGAAGAACGTCTTTTTATAATTAAGTCAGTCAGGTTCGTTGAAGATGCATTCCTGTCATCAGGTTCCGGCATGCTGGATTTTGAACCTGATATGAAAAGGTTGAAACCTGATATTTTTATTGTAAACAGCGACGGGCATACTGAAGAAAAAGAGCAGCTTTGTAAAAAGCTTGGAGTTGAATATGTTATACTTGAGCGTATACCCGAGCCAGGCTTGCCTGTGCGGGCAAGCTCGGGTATTAAAAAAGAGCTCAGGTTCCCTTACAGGCTCTGCCTGGCAGGCGGCTGGGTTGATCAGCCTTGGATATCGGAAATATTTCCGGGATCTGTTGTTGTTGCCCAGATATGGCCGACAATGGATTTCAATGACCGTTCAGGGCTGGCAACAAGTTCGAGGAATGTTGCAATAAAACTTTGGGGCGACAAATATCCTGACGGTGATCATGAATTGAATGCCAAACTTCTGTTCGGAGCTGAAAACCCTCCCGGTAAAAAATATATATCCGGTTCGCAGGATCATATCGGGCTTCTTTATCCGGGCATCAACAGGCTGTTTTACAATGGCGATTACTGGCCTGAGAAAATAGATTCGACAACAGATCCCGATATTTGCGACTGGCTGACAAGTGTTTTGCACCTTGTGCCCCTTGAACCACGGCCCATGGGATATGATCCGCTCAGGATTAAGAATCTCGAAAAGCCTCTGATAGCAGCCCTGGGAGAATCGGGAAACAGATGCTGGGAATCGGTAATTAAAAAAGATATTATTGGTTTAGGCAAGGCTATGACTGATACGATCTTATCCTGGAAGGAGATACTTCCCCTCTCAGTACCCGATTATGTAATGGATGAGCTTGAAACAAAATATTTTCCGAATTATCCGGGAGCGACAACATCGGGCTGCGGAGGAGGTTATGTGATAGTTGTTTCGGAGAAACCGGTAGATGGAGCGATCAGGATCAGGGTGAGACGATAAGGCGTTGAAATGTTGAAGATCAGATGGTTTCGTTCTGAAAGATGACTGATAATAAGAAAACCATCAAAACTGCTGTAATAACAGATTATTGGAATCAGGATTGAATTCAGCAATTAAGGGTTTGATCCATTTTTTACCATTCCGGGTCAGATTTTTTTTACGATTGTGGAATAATTATGCTGTTTTTGTTTAAAACTTAAAACCGGCATCTCACAGGATTGTACTATTTTTAAATCATCTTCATCTAAAAATAGTTAAATAAAATCCTGATATTAAAGTGAATGTAATCCAGTTTTTGAGAAACAATATTTCCAGGATCTGCCTGACGGCATTTTTAATTTATTCGCCTTTTTTAACATACGGTCAGGAGAAGATCTATGGGCTTCTATACACAGACATGCAGCCTGTGTCAATAACGATCCGGGATGGCCTTATAAAAGATGTAAAGAAAATGAATAAGCTGCCGAAAGGCACTCAGCCTCTAATAATTGCTCCAGGCTTTATTGACAATCAGGTAAATGGGTTTGCAGGTATTTCTTTTTCAACCGGTAATTCCGAACTGACAGCTGAAGGTATAAGAAACGCAACCTATGCTATCTGGAGAACAGGAGTTACAACCTTTCTCCCTGTAATTAATACAAATGACCCCGGATTAATAAAAAAGAATATTGTTGCACTGGCTCACATGAAGGATGAACCTTCACTGTTGGGATCTATTCCGGGATTTCATATGGTAGGGCCGTACATATCACCTGTTGACGGATACAGGGGTACACACCCCCTTAAGTATGTTAAGAAACCTGACTGGCAGGAGTTTCATGACCTGTATGAATCATCCGGACGCAGCATACTTCAGGTTACTCTTGCACCGGAACTTGAAGGAGCAATGGAATTCATTGATAAATGTATTTCCGGCGGGATAGTTGTTGCACTTGGAAACCATAACGCTTCTTCAGCAATTATCTCTGAGGCAATTGAGAGGGGGGCGAAGATAGCTACTAATATCGGGAGCGGACTTGCTGAAAATATACGTAAAAGTGAAAATCCCTTGTGGCCACAGTTGTCGGATGATCGTTTGCTGGCAAGCCTTGTATGCGACAAATTCAACCTCAGACCTGAAGAGATAAATGTCTTTTATAAGGTAAAAGGGCCTTCAGGAACAATAATAGCTTCGGATGTTACAAAATATGCTTCACTGCAACCGGGTAATTATAAGACTGATTACGGTGATCAGGTTGAGCTGACAGGGGAAGGCATGTTGAAGTATGCCGGTCAGGACATTGTTTATGGATCCGCATCACCGATAAAGGACGGGGTGGCAAACCTGATGAATATCACGGGATGTTCACTCTCAGATGCCTTCATGATGGCAAGCACCAATCCGGCAAAACTATATGGATTTTCTGACAGGGGCTCTGTTGAAGCAGGTAAAAGAGCTGATATTATAATGTTCCGGATTATTGATTCGGAAATTGTTATAAGTAAAACTTTCGTGAAGGGAAATCTTGTTTATGATACAACAACGCCGGACAGCAGATAACAAGGAAAGACAATCATAATATTACCCTTGCTTTATTTATTTACCGTTAAAAGGATCGGGTTATATTATCTCATTTGGTAAATTTGCTTCTTAAAAAGATATTATGGTCACTTTTATCCTTTCTATAGTAATTTTAATTCTTGGTTATTTATTTTATTCAAGGTTTATTGAAAGGATTGAGGGCATTGATCCTGAACGTCAGACTCCTGCCTACAAACTAAGTGACGGAGTGGATTATGTTCCCCTGCCTTGGTGGAGGGCATTTCTCATTCAGTTTCTGAACATCGCCGGGCTCGGACCTATTTTTGGTGCAATGGCAGGAGCGATGTGGGGTCCGGTTGCATTTCTCTGGATAGTCCTGGGTTCGGTCTTTGCAGGAGCTGTGCACGACTATTTTTCCGGGATGTTGTCAGTCCGGCACAATGGATTGAGCATTACCGAAATAGTTGGTATTTATCTTGGGAAAGAAGTAAAGCAGTTCATGAGGGGATTTACAGTGGTACTTATGGTACTTGTCGGAGCAGTTTTCATTATGGGGCCGGCCGAGATACTTGCAGGGATAACACCGCATTCGCTGAACATGACGTTCTGGGTATGGGTTGTTTTTATGTATTACGTTCTGGCAACAATGTTGCCGATCGATAAGATCATCGGGAAAATATATCCTTTGTTCGGTTTCACGCTATTATTTATGGCAATAGGTTTGATAACTGCACTTATTGTAAAAGGATACAAAATTCCTGAACTCACATTTTCGACACTCGGGAATTTTCATGCTGATGCAGAAAAATTCCCTGTTTTCCCGATGATGTTCATCACGATAGCCTGCGGAGCTATCTCGGGATTTCATTCGACTCAATCGCCACTGATGGCCAGGTGTATTAAGAATGAAACCCTTGGAAGAAGGGTGTTTTACGGGGCGATGATATCTGAAGGTATAGTGGCAATGATCTGGGCAGCAATAGGAATGAGTTTTTACGGTGGTATAAGGGAACTGAATGATATGATGACAGCCCACGAGGGCAATGCCGCTTATCTTGTAAACGAGATCTCGAATTCACTCCTTGGTAAGTTCGGGGGCATAATTGCTTTGCTTGGAGTAGTGGCAGCTCCGATAACTTCAGGAGATACGGCTTTCAGAAGTGCAAGACTTATTGTTGCAGATTTCCTGAAATTAAAACAAGGACCCATAAAGAATCGCCTGTTAATAAGCATACCTCTGTTTCTCATAGGATTCCTGATCACGCGAATAGACTTTAGCGTGATATGGAGATATTTTGCCTGGTCGAACCAGACACTAGCAATGGTAGTATTGTGGACAATAACTGTCTATCTTTTACAATCCGGAAAAATCTATTGGGTAACACTGATACCGGCATTGTTCATGACGGCCGTTACTGTCACATATATATTTTTCGCCCCTGAGGGATTTTCACTCCCCGGGGTAATATCCTATGCCATTGGAGGAGTTGCTACTGCAGCATCGTTAGCCGGGTTTCTGGTTTACCGGCTCAAGCTTCAGAAGAAGTTTAAGTATTCAGTATAGGGTTATCCTCAGCCCTCAGTACCCGGCGATTTCTTCTGTTTCTAAAAACACCCGGTTGGTGTATGAATTCAATTAATTGGTCAAATTATCCTTGTTTTGAACTGCAAATTCTTTAATTTAGATGGAAATATTTAAATAAGAAGGCTGAGCAAATTATACTTTTATTTAGTTTTCCTCTAATCAGAGAGAAAGATTTTTGTATCTGATGTTATCTGATTTAATGCCCGGTCAGCCTTTTAAAATAAGGTTATTTGGCCTTATTTTGTTGGTTATTGCAATGTGACTGACGGGGCGAAAGCATGTCCGGATCATTCCGGATACTGACATAAATGGAACGGAGCAATCGATACTGACGACTATATATCAAATGACAAAAATAACTACAACTATATTGAAACATTTCTTCCCCGGGAAATGGGTTCCTCCGCTTGAGAGGGACAGGAATCATACCGCTAAAATCAAAATTATATTATGATGAAAAGACTGACCATAATAAGGATGAAGTTTATCCTGCTGACAGTAATACTAATACTGTTATCAGGCACAAATATTAGGGCAGATGAAAGAAGTTTTGAGATCTCTTTCAAAAACCTGACACAAACGGCTTCAAATGTTCTGGAGTTTGATGTTTTTCTCTTAGATACTGATCCGGAACAAAATTTTGAGTTGGACAGTTGTCAGATCGGTTTCCTGATAAACTCACTAATTTATACCGGTGGAACTCTTTCTGCCACCATTGATAATACAAATTCAGGCCTTAACTCAGCTCAGCAATTCTCGGCAAATCCGATCCTGACAACTCCTCTGGTAGGTTACCCTAATCAGACTCTTGTCAGATTGGACGGAAGGATTTCTCCGGGAGCAGGCAACGGTACAATTATTTCATCAAATGGCAATGGGACACTGCTTACTCATTTTGTTTTAACAAGTACGGTTGATTTTACCAGTAATTCGACCCCGGATATAGTTTTTAATTCCAGTGATGCAACAGATCCTATTTATCCTACAAGGGTATCTATGTACATTGATGCGATAAATACGCCATTGGATGTAACTCCCGGGAGCAATGCAAATGTATATGGTAATCCTTCGTTGAATTCTTCTCCCACAGCCTTCAATCTTACCGGAGGCGGCTCTTATTGCGAGGGAACAAGCGGTGTGGAAATTGGTCTTGACGACTCAGAGAATGGTGTTACTTACAGGCTTTACAACAATGGCTCTAATCTTGTAGCAATTGTCTCGGGAACAGGTTCCGCAATATCTTTTGGTGATCATACTGCCGGATCTTATACTGCAACAGGTACAAATGTGGCAGGAACAAATGATATGAATGGAACCATAAGCGTAACTGAAAATCCGAATGCTACAATAAGTCTGATATCAGGCGACAATGATCAGACTGTCTGTGTCAACAGCCTCATCACAAACATAGTATATTCAATAGGTGGCGGCGGAACAGGAGCCGGAGTGACAGGTCTGCCCACCGGGCTTAGCGGATCATTCAGTGGAGCTACGTTTACAATTACAGGTTCACCATCAGTATCAGGGGTTTTTCCATATACAGTTACAACCACAGGTAACTGTACCCAGACTTCTGCAAACGGAACCATAACCGTAAGAGCTGCACAACTGCCTAATGCCGGGCCTGATCAAACAGGATCTGGTATGTGTGGTATTACAACCACAACTCTTGCAGCTAATGCTCCTGAAGAAGGAACAGGATTTTGGAGCATAGAATCAGGAACAGGTGGAAGTATAACGAATGTAAACAGCCCTACCAGTACATTTACAGGAATAGCCGGAACGACTTACGTCTTACGCTGGACAATCAGCAATCCTCCGTGT
>Ga0116172_10002334_pt1 | contig 16627 bp, 19 predicted proteins | sample AD_UKC083_MetaG_FD_89799 | JGI IMG/M metagenome (GOLD analysis project Ga0116172, IMG submission 89799) | Active sludge microbial communities of municipal wastewater-treating anaerobic digesters from USA - AD_UKC083_MetaG | ecosystem: Engineered > Bioreactor > Anaerobic > Digestate | place: USA...
TAGTGTTAGACTAAAACCACTAGTCGTCGCCATGGCTCGGTTGTAATTAATCCTCACCTTTAATATTTGTTTGTTTTTTGATAGAAAAATTCTAAAAAATCTCCATAAGATTTTTAAAACTACAAAAAATAGGGTAATCCCCACCCAAATTAAAAAGATGTTTTTCCAACTCATGGCCATAGTTTCTGTCACTTTAACAAAGGGCAGTTTAAAATCACTGCCTTGTAGTGGATAGTCAGGATAGGGGACCCATTTGTAAAGTAGCTTGGGATCTAATTTTTGAGTGTAAAAATCGATCAAAAAGATTCTTCCTGCTGAGACAAAAGCAATGGCATTAATTACAAAACTGAAAATGTAAAAAATTATCGTTGAATCTCCCGTAGTAATTTTCTTTTTAAACACTAAATATGCTTCCTGATTACTGCTTTCCTCAATCGCTCTTTCAAAACTGTCAAAAGCTACTGCCTGCTTCAACCCAATGAAACGCAACGGCAATAGAGCTATATTTTGCAATACCCCAATCAACAATACTGACACCCATATTTGTTGTGTGAAATAGTAAAGACTAAAAAAGATGCTGGCATAAAGTTTAAAGGAACCTCCTCGCACAAACCAGGTCAAAATAAAAATCAAAAATACTATTAAAAAAATTGTCTTAGCCGGCATTGAAATTCGCCGGTTGTCAATTTTTCTGATTTGATGTTGTTTTAAAATTGGATCCACTCTGTTGGCATTATAGCAATTTTAGCCTATACTTTTTTAATGCCTGATATTGAAAAACGAAGCCAGGAAACTTTACCCCGATCTCCGGAAAGTAATCTAAATGTCCGGGACATTAGTCCCGATAGGCTCAGTCGTGAACCGGTTCCTCGCGAAATCAGTACCTGGCTAGAGAAAGTTGAAAAAATGGCTACCGATGATCCTCAAATTGTTACTGACAATCAAGGTCAGCCTGTACTTACTCCTTCAACTCCTGTAAATCCTAAGATTATTTTACCGGTAACTAAATCGACCTTTATTTCCGGTTTTAAAAAATCTATTCAAGAAGCTGGTCGTTGGCTCTCAGTTTTTTTACTCCGTTTAATTAAGAAAAAAGACGGTCAAATTACCTTCAAGTCCGATGCTCTCTCCTAATTCTCTTACCAGTCTTAGTTCTTTTTTTCTCTTTTTAGCTTTGTTGCCGGCTGTGGCCGCTCTCCTTTACTTTCTCTTTACAGCTTTTGTTCTTTGGTTTAGGTGGCGAGATAGAGAAAAAAAATCTTTGGAGCTGGTCACTTTGTTGGTTGTTGTACCTCAGGATAACGAAGTTAAAATCGATGCCAATGAGGCGATAATTTCTTCCGTTGCCAGTTTTTATACTTCAGCTAAATTTAAATTTTTACAGACTTTTATTGCTCAACCTAGTCTCTCTTTAGAAATTATCGGTACCGACGAAGATATTCGTTTTTATATTTCTGTTCCTAAAAAATTTCAAGATTTAATTGAAAAGCAGATTTATAGTATCTATGCCGGTGCTGACATTCAAACAGTGGATGAGCCCAACATATTCAGTGAAACCGGTAAAGTTGAAACCGCCTGGTTGGGTCTCAAAAAATCTTCTTTTTATCCTCTTAAAACTTATAAAGAGATCCCTACTGACACACTTTCTGCCTTTACTTCAGTGCTATCAAAGTTAAATTCGGGGGAAACTATGGCGATTCAACTCGTTTTGTCTCCCACTGATTCTTCTTGGTCCAAAGCCGGTAAATCTTTTATCAGTAGTACTAAAAAGTCAGAATCCAATCCGGAGAAAGCCTCTTATAAAGTCGACGCTCGTCAAATGGAGGCTATTGAGAGCAAGTGTAACAAACCCGGTTTTGAAACTGCTATTCGAATTGTGGCGGTGGCTCCAACCAAAGAAATCGCCAAAGTTAACCTATCCAATTTAAAAGCCTGTTTTGGTCAACTAGAATCTCCTTGGAATAAACTTTCTACTCGCAAAATTCGTTTCTCTTCCCAATTTATCAATGATTTTATTTATAAATATCCAGTTATTTATTGGCTTAAAGGCAAAACCGTCCTCTCTACTGAAGAAATTGCTTCTATTTATCATTTCCCCAACAAATCAGTTGAAACCCCCAATATTTACTGGCTTAAATCTAAAAAAGCTCCCGCTCCACCCGAGTCACCTCAAGAAGGTCTTTATATTGGTGACAATATTTATCGCGGAGTCAGTAAAAAATTCTGCCTGACCGACAGTGATCGCCAACGCCATTTCTATATTGTCGGTCAAACCGGTGTCGGTAAATCCTGGCTTTTAGCTGACATGGCCCTTCAAGATATCAAAGCCGGTAAAGGTGTTTGTTTTATTGATCCTCACGATACCTATGAAAGCATTCTGGAAAGAATTCCTCCAGAAAGAGTCGAAGATGTCATTTATTTTGACCCCTCTCAAACCGAACGCCCCATGGGCTTTAATGTTATGGAATTGGACAATGAGGAACAAAAAGATTTTGTCACCTCATCTATCATCAACTTAATGTACAAGCTCTATGATCCCTATAAAACCGGTATCGTCGGTCCTCGCTTTGAACACGCTATCCGGAATATTATGTTGACGGTTATGACTGAACCTGGAGCTACTTTCATTGAAGTGGTTCGTTGCTTAACCGATCCTTCCTATGTCCAATATCTTTTGCCCAAAGTCAATGATCCTATGGTTCGTCGTTACTGGACTGATCAAATTGCCAATACCAACGAATTTCATAAATCCGAGGTTTTGGACTATATCGTCTCCAAATTCGGTCGTTTTATCACTAACACTATGATGAGAAATATTATCGGGCAGGGGACCTCTGCTTTTAATTTCCGTCAGGCTATGGATGAAGGCAAAATTCTGATTATCAATCTCGCCAAGGGTACTATTGGTGAAGAAAATTCCGCCTTTTTGGGTTTAGTCTTAATCCCCAAGATTCTGATGGCGGCCATGAGTCGTCAAGATATTCCCGAGTCTCAAAGACGTGATTTTTACCTCTATGTTGACGAATTTCAAAATTTTGCCACCCAAGACTTTGCGGTGATTTTGTCTGAAGCTCGTAAATATCGTCTTAATTTAATCGTCGCCAATCAATTTATTTCCCAAATGGATGATGAAGTTAAAAATGCTGTTTTTGGCAACGTGGGTTCTATTTGTTCTTTCCGTGTTGGTATCTCTGATGCTAATTTTTTAGTTCGTCAATTTCAACCTGTCTTTAATGAACACGATCTTTTAAATTTAGGTATGGCTGAGGTTTATCTCAAAACTATGGTTAATGGTGTACCTAAAGAACCCTTTTCTTTGCGTATTCCAGCTAACGAGCGTAAAAAACCCGGTAATTCCGAATTATCGGCTATGATTAAAAAACTCTCCGGTTTAAAATATGGTCGCCCTAAAGCTCTCGTTGAAGCTGAAATTGCCAAAAGAGCTAGATTATAATTCTTTTAGTTTAATTCCCCTTGATTCCTCTTTCGAACCAATCAATTCCAGGTATTTTTCGGTAGTGGAAATTCTTTTATGACCGACGACTTGAGACACAATATCCAAAGGTACTCCTGCCTTCAATTGAAAGACAATAAAGGTATTTCTCAAATCATTTACTTTTATTCCCTTAATATCGGCTTTATTAAAGTATCTATTAAGCAAACTTCTGATATTGCGAGCTAACAGTACCCGTCCAGTTTTAGTAATAAATACATGTTTGCTTTTACTGTCACCTCTGACTTCTTCTATGTACTTACTTAAAGCCATTTTAGCTGAATTGTTAAGTGGTACTTCCCGTTGTGGATGACTTTCATAACTTTCTATGATCAGAGAATTTTCACTGACATTTTCCAGTTTTAAGTTTTCAATTTCCTTAATTCTTAAACCGGCTTGTAACATCAACTCAATAATGGCCGTAGCCCTGATGTCATTTCTAGCTGCATCTCGCAATGAGCGATACTCAATCGGTCTTAAGACTTTAGGAGCATCATTTTCATATTTGGGATGCTTAACCTCCACTGAGGGATCATTTTCTATCTTGCCCTCATTTTTTAAAAATGCAAAAAAGTTCTTAATCGAATTTAATTTTCGGGAAACTGACTTGGCGGTATAACCATTTTCAGTCAAATCTTTTTTAAATTCTTCAATATGTTTCGCGTTAATCTCTGCCACTTCACTGATATTGTTTTTGGACAAAAAATTTGTCAACTGATTAATATCGCCTTTATAAGCTACAATAGTATTAATCGACTTGCCTTTCTTTTTTAAATCGTCGGCAAACAAATTTAATGCCTCACTTAAGGATAAATTAGCCATAATTTTATGATAAGTACGTCTTATAGTACCACATATTAGGCTACTTCGCAACCAACATGCTTAAAAAAAATTTTTATAGCTTAATTTTGCTCATAGCTGTAATTTATGCCCTTTCCGGAATTTATAAACAACTTTCTTTGCTTATTAATGCTCAAGTTCAAATTCACACTCTAGAAAATAAAGTTCAATTTTTGAAAGAAAGAAACGAAAAACTCCAACAATCACTCACTTTATGATACAATGGGTGGCTTCAAAGCAACATGCGGGGTAGTGTACGGCTGCACGTGAGGCTCATAATCTCACAGGCTGGGTTCAACTCCCAGCCCCGCAACCAACAAAGAGGTCGTCATTAACTTGACGACTTTTTTGTTGGTATAATTCCCTAAGTTATGGTCAGCGCCGTAACTTGAGTCAGGGCAAGGTAGCTCAGTTGGTTAGAGCACGACATTCATAACGTCGGGGTCGCGGGTTCAAGTCCCGCCCTTGCTACTGTGCCGCGTCGAAGTCTACCAAGACGGGTCTATGGGCATGTAGCTCAGTTGGTTAGAGCACCGATCTTATAAGTCGGTGGTCCATGGTTCGAATCCATGCATGCCTACAATGAAACTAGAACATCTCCCTTTTGTTAGATCCATTTTAAAAGGAATTGAAAAAATACAACATTTTCACCCAACTCCTTTAGACAATCCCTTTTCTCAACAAGAAAAACCTTCACCATCTCCACCTACTTCTCCTCGTTCTCAATATTCGGCTGACCCCGACCCTAGCTTAATTGTCTCCAGAAACAGTCGTACTTCATCCACTCGAGCTTATTACAACCAACCTTATCCTTCTTGGTTTAAAAAGAATAATACTAATCAGTAAAATAATTAATTTCTTAAACTAGGGAGGAGATTTTCATACACATTTTCCACATCTTTATCACCTCGTCCCGACAAATTTATGACAATTATTTTATCTTTTGGTAAAGTTTTGGCTAATTTCATCCCATAAGCAATTGCATGTGCTGATTCGAGAGCTGGAATAATTCCTTCCACTTTACACAAAGTTTGAAACGCTTCTATGGCTTCCAAATCAGTCGCACTTTCGTTTTGTAATCTGCCAATCGATTTTAAATAACAGTGTTCGGGACCCACTCCTGGATAATCCAATCCTGATGCTGCTGAATAACTTTCTCTAACTCTACTTTTTTTATCCTGAAGTAATAAACATTTAAAACCGTGAATGACTCCAATTTTACCCATCGACAAGGATAAACCGTTTCGTTCTGTTTTTATCCCGAGTCCAGCCGGTTCCACCCCAATCATTTTAACCGTAGTCTCGTCAATAAAATCATAAAACATCCCTATAGAGTTTGAGCCACCGCCAACACAGGCTACCAAGTAGTCCGGTAATCTGTTTTCCAGTTTTATTATTTGTTCCTTTATTTCTTCTCCAATGATTTTTTGAAAATCTCTGACCATCATTGGATAGGGGTGTGGTCCTACTGCTGAGCCTAGCAAATAAAAAGTACTAGTATCCCTTGCAAAAGCATTTAATGCTTCATCCACGGCATCTTTCAAGGTACCTTGACCGGATTTCACTTCAACCACTCTAGCTCCCAGTAATTTTATTTTATAAACATTGATTTTTTGATTAACAATATCTCGGACTCCCATATAAACATCACATTTCATTCCTAAAAGTGCCGCTATAGTGGCTGTCGCCACTCCGTGTTGACCAGCCCCAGTTTCGGCAATTAATTTTCTTTTTCCCATTTTCTTTGCTAATAGTCCTTGACCGATGACATTGTTTATTTTATGGGCTCCAGTGTGATTTAAATCTTCTCTTTTGAGATAAATTTTCGCCCCACCACAACTTTCAGTCAGATTTTTAGCCAAATAAAGTGGACTTGGTCTGTTGGCAAAATTGGCATAATAAAATTGAAGTTCTTTTAAAAATTCTAGATTCTTGGAAAACTTTAAATAACTTGTTTCCAGTTCTTTTAAGACTTTTTCTAATTGAGGTGATACGAAACGCCCTCCAAATTCTCCAAAATAACCTGATTTTGTTGGTAAATTATATTTTTGTTCCATTGACATTAAATAAAATAAATAATAAAAAATCTCCCGAATAACCGGGAGATTTAATATTTCAAAAAGTTGTTTTATGCCATTAAAACCTCTCCCGATTGGGCTGCTTCGTTTCGCCACCAAAGAGACGGTTTAATTAATGTCATTTATGTATCCTAACACTTAGGAATCTCTTTGCCAATATTTGTTTTAATATCCGTGATATACTACCTTTGTCCTTAGTTGTGGCGAAGTCGTTAATGATCAAAGGCGCCAAACTAAAGTCATAAAATGAAAAAAGAAAATCCCAAACTCTCTGGTACTCTCAGAACTGTTACCGGTCGTAAAGTTAAAAAACTTCGGCAAGCAGGTCAAATCCCGGCCACTATTTACGGTCAGGCTATGACCCCTATTTCTGTTCAATTTGCGGCTCTAGAGCTGGATAAAATTTTCGAACATGCCGGTGAATCCACTTTAGTTGAAATTAATATCGACAAAGACACCTATCCAGTTCTTTTTAAAAACCCCCAATTTCATCCTGTGCTAGGGGATTTAATCCATATTGATTGCTACCAAGTCAACTTAAAAGAGAAAATTGTAGCCAGTGTTCCTTTGGAGTTAATTGGTGAATCTCCGGCTGTTAAAAATGGTAATATTCTAGTTCCGGTGACTGATGAAGTTGAAATTGAAGCCCTTCCAGCTGATTTGCCAGAAAAGATCGAAGTTGATATTTCTTCCCTGGAAGAAATCGGTCAAAAAATATCAGTCTCTGACCTTCAGGTTGATAAAGATCTCATTGAAATTAAAACTGACCCGGAGCAAGTTATTGCTATCATCGAAGAGCCTAAAGTTGAAGAAGAACCTGTGGAAGAAGAAGTTGCTCCTGAAGATGTTCCGGCCACTGCTCAAAAATCCGAAGACGAAGCTGGTCAGGAGAATCAATCTAAGGATTCTGAAGAAAAGCCCGAGAACTAAAATAGAGTCGGCTCACATCTTCACGAATCGGATCTATCTCATAGGCTGCGGCGGCAGCTTCGGCCGATTCCTGATATTGACCCAATTTGTACAGAATCACTGATATTTCTGCCCAATCATCGGCAGTCTTATTCAACTTGCTTTTACTCTGAGCCAACCTCCTTTGTAACTCACCATTTTCATTTTCTTTAGCAAAAGCGGCCGTATCTTCTTTGTTTAAATCCTTTTCCATTGTCTTGGCTTTCTCCCACTGAGAATTCTCTAGCGCCCAATACCACTTTTGCAATTTAGCAAAATATTTGTCACCCCGAGATAGGGGATAAACCCTCAATATTCCTACTATCAATAACCATATCAATATCGTCATCACCCAAATTTGCTTCATCACCTCCATTTTATCATCTGAGCCCCTTCAATGATAAAATAAGCCGATGTTAATCTTGCCTCTTTTTCCGAATTATCAAAAAACACTTACCAAAACCGCCGCCGAAATTCAGGCTGGCAATCTAGTTGTTTTTCCTTCCGATACTGTTTATATTTTAGCCGTTGATCCCGGTAATCAGTCCGCGGTTGATAAACTCCTAGCTTTCAAGAACCGTTGGCCCGGTAAAGCCATTTCCATTGCTGTCCTGAACTCAGATATGGCTCAACAATATGCTCATTTAAATCAAGACACTTTAAATCTTTACCAAAATTTATTTCCCGGACCTTTCACTATCTTTTCTCCTGGAAAAAACCTATTAGCTCGAGGTATTGAGGCCGAAAACCAATCTTTAGGTATCCGTATTCCTAACTCGCCACCAATCTTAGATCTTCTCAAAATTCTTAAAAAACCCATTACCGCCACCTCTGCCAATCTTTCCGGTCGGACTCCTCATTACTCGTTTTCCGCTTTTCTCAAAACTCTTTCACTTAAAAAACAATCTTTGATTTCTTTAGTGGTTGATGCTGGTACTTTACCCAAAAATACACCTTCTACTGTCATCGATGCTCTCGACAGTGATCTCAAAATTCTTCGCCCCGGTCAAATCTTACTATCTCCTGATCATCAGCTCATTTCCAATTCGGAAACTGAAACCAGTCAAATTGCCAAGCATCTTCTTAATAAAATTAAAAATTACTCTCCTCTTAAACCGATTGTTTTTTTACTTTCCGGTGATTTGGGTTGTGGTAAAACTGTCTTTACTCGGGCTTTGGCCAAAAACCTGGGGGTGACTCAAAAAATTCTCTCTCCCACCTTTGTAATTTACAACTGTTATCCTCCTTCTCATTCTACTTTTAGATCCTTTTATCACTTTGATTTATATCGTTTAAAAAATGACTTTGAATTTAAAGAAATACACTTTTTTGAACACTTTAATTGTTCATCTATTTATGCTCTAGAATGGCCTGAAAATATGGGTCAAAAAAATCTCAATAAGTTAAAAAAAATGGCCACCACTATCCCGGTTCTCTTTCATTACTTAGGTCCCACTCAACGACAAATTTCCTTTACTCTACCTCAACCATAAATTGCCAACTATTAGCTACCCCTTCGCATTCTTCTTTTATTTTGACTTGATTATTATGGATGCACTGAAGACTGTATTTGTATTCTCCTTTCTCAAAATCTATAATTTTCTGTTCTTCATTTTCAAAGATAAAAGTCTTTTTGTTATCCACCAAAAACTCTTCACTTAGTTTTCGATCAGGATGTTGCCAAGACCATGTTTTACCCATGTGTACAGCTATATTCCCTAGAGAACTGTAAAAAGTTACCCTTAGACCTTGACCTTCTTTTTCCTCGTAAACTCGGCGATTATTACCGTAAGTAAGCCTGAACTTATAATTCTCATTTTCATAGACCTGACTGTCAGGTGGTGGTGTTGGTGAGGGACTGATCGGTGTGGCGGTAGGTTGATTGGTCGGGATGATAATACCTTCCATCATTTTTGGTGTCGGACTGGGAAAGACGAAAGTTGGCTCCACCACTGCTATTTCCTGGGTGGGAGACGTTTGTTTTAAATACAAGATACCTATACCCGCGATACTTAACAACAATAACACCGCCGATAGTACAAGATACTTTATTCTTGAAGTCATCTTATTCTATAATACAACACCATGTATCTTCTTGGTATTGAAACCAGCTGTGACGACACTTGTGCTGCGATTCTTTCCAATCAAAAAATTTTAAGTAATGTTATTTCTTCACAAGTTAATCTACATGCCCAATGGGGTGGGGTTGTACCCGATATTGCCAAAAGAGCTCATCAACAAAGAATCGAACCAGTGATTCAAACTGCCCTAAATAGGGCTAAATTAAGCTTAAAAGACATTGATGTTATTGCTGTTACCCAAGGCCCCGGTCTCGCCATTGCTCTTAGTGTCGGTCTCAATTTTGCCAAGTCTATAGCTATAGAGCATCAGAAAAAAATTATTGGTGTCAATCATGTCGAGGGCCATCTTTTATCAAATTTTTTACAAAATCGCCGTGGTCTACCTCTACGCCCACAAGCTTTTCCCGCTCTTAGCCTAACTGTTTCTGGTGGTCATACTAAAATCGTACTTATCCATCATATTGGTCATTATCAAATTATCGGTGAGACCTTGGATGATGCTGCCGGTGAGGCTTTAGATAAATCTGCCAAACTTATGGGTTTAGGTTATCCCGGTGGTCCTGTGATTGAACGTCTAGCTAAAACCGGTCGTTCTGATTTTTTAACTTTACCCAACCCTTTACCTGACAAAAAAATTCTTGACTATTCTTTTTCCGGTCTCAAAACCGCTTTTTATTACCAGATTAAGGACTGGTCTAAAAGCAAAGTTGCTCAAAATTTACCTGATCTCGCCGCCTCAATCCAAAATGCCGTTTTTTCCACTTTACTTCGTAAATTTGAGTTGGCTATTAAAAAAACTCAACCAAAACTACTTTTACTTTCCGGCGGGGTTGCTTCAAACTTAGCTTTACGCCGAAACATGAGACTTTTGGCTAAAAAATATTCCTTACCTGTTTACATGCCTTTCAAAAAAGAACTTAACACTGACAACGCTGCCATGATTGCCTTAGTGGCGTTTTATAAAGCTCAAAAACAACAATTCTCCGACCCCGACACTTTAGACGTCAATGCCAATCTTGAGTTATAATTTCTTATTATGAAAATACAGCTTTTTGACCGTGGTCTACCTCCTGGGAAAAAATTATTTGCTGATTTGGACTCTCTTTGTCAACGTTTTCAAATTGATGATCCTGAATATATTCGGGATATGAGCAAAGTTTACACCCGAGGTCTTCAAGGTAATACTATCCTATTGATTGATAATGAAGTTGTCTTGGTTGATCAGTATCCTTCCAAATCAGAACTGGAAGCCATCCTCTCAGATTATCTTAAATAAACGTTTAGCATTGTCATCAATTATTTTTTCAGTCTTCTTAAATTCTTCTCCCCAAATTTCCACCACTTTTTCATAAATATTTTTTATCCAAGCCGGTTTATTTTCTTCACCTCGATGGGGGGTAGGCGCCAAAAAAGGGGAGTCAGTTTCTAAAACTAGTCTGTCTTTAGGAATATTTTTGACTACTTCAATTAGACCTGACTCATAAGTCACATTACCGTCAATTCCAAAAAACCAATTTTCTCCCAACTCTAAAAAGTTTTTTATCTTTTTTTTACCACCGCTGTAGCAATGGATTACTCCTCTTAAATTTTGATATTTTTTTAAAACTTCCAGAGTTTCTTCTGTTGCCTTTCGGGAATGGACTATGATGGCTTTATCATATTTCAGACTTAACTCGATTTGTTTTTCAAAAAATTTTATTTGCAAATTTTTATCAACTTCACCTACAAGTTCTAAGCCACATTCTCCCACCGCTACAATTTCTTTATGCTTTTTAAGCAATTCTTTCAAACTACTTATTTGCGCATCAGTCTCTTTATTTATTTCTTGCGGATGTATACCGACACTAGGCAATAGTCTTTTATCGCTTTTCGCCAAAGTGATATTTTCTTTCGAGTCATTTATACTGCTGGCCGCCAAAATTACATATTCAAGTCCATCAATATCACCCTTTTTACGACCAAACCTTGATGTTAAATGAGCGTGAGTATCAATCATTATTTGATTCTGGGAAACAAAGCTGTCTCTAAAGCTTTTATTTTTCCACTCAACTGTTCTTTAATTTTGTTGGCAGCTTCCGGTATCACTGGCTCTAGACAATCAGCTGCTTTTAATAAATTGCTGGCACACTCGGTCAATACCTCCACTCTTTTAGGATCATCTGCGGATAATTTCCACGGCTCCACTTGATTCAGTAAATTATTGGATTTATTGACAAAGTTTTCTAGTACCCAGCCTACTGCTTCACTTAATTTCAATTGATTAACTAGTTTAATAAAATTTTCTTTATCAACCAAGATTTCCGGAACATTTAAACCTTCACCTAGTTTACACACTCGACTCAATAAATTCCCTAAATTATTAGCTAAATCAGCATTATATTTTTCTTTAAAACGTTCAATGCCGATATCTACATCGCCGTCGTCAGGAAAAGAAGTGGTAATTAAATATCTGGCCCCATCGGCTCCAAACAAATCCACCATTTCCTTTGGGGGAATTGTGTTGCCAAGAGATTTACTCATTTTTTGACCATCAATGGTGTAAAAATCATGCACATAAATTGTTTTAGGTAAAGGCAACTCAGCCGACATCAATATTGCTTGCCAGATTACCGCATGAAACCACAGAATTTCTTTGCCTAACAGGTGCATATCTGCCGGCCAAAATTCTTTTTTATTTTCCAAAAATTGTGTGGCACTGTAATAATTAATTAAGGCGTCTATCCACACATAAATAGTTTGACTTATATCCCAAGGAGCGGGGATACCCCAAGTTACATTTTCCCGAGAAACGGAAATATCATTCACCCCGGCTTTTAATTTGGCCAATACTTCCACTCTTTTACTTTCAGGGAAAATATAATTACTCTCGTCGTTTTCTAATAGTTTAATAATTTTAGGAACGTATTTTGATAATTTGAAAAACCAATTATCCTCACTTTTCCAGACTGTTTTTTCTGGAGGATGTAGTGGACAATGCTTGTCCACTAATTCTTTTTCTGTCTTAAAGGCCTCACAGCCGCTGCAGTACCAACCCTCATATTTATCTTTATAAATATCACCCTTGTCAAATATTTTTTGCAAAAACTCACTGACATTTTTTTTGTGTCGAGGATCTGTTGTTCTAATAAAAAAATCATGACTGATATTTAAAAGTTTCCAGGCTTGAATAAACGTTGGAGCTATTAAATCACAAAATTGAATCGGGGTTAACTGGGCCTTGGTAGCTTCTTGGGCCACCTTCTCTCCATGTTCATCAGTACCTGTCAAATAAAAGACTTCTTCGCCCAGTTGTCGACGAAGTCTAGCTACCACATCTGCTACTACAGTAGTACAAGCCGAACCCACACTCGGTTCCGCGTTAATATAGTAAATGGGCGTGGTGATATAAAATCTCTTCATAAAAAAGCCTACATCTTTTTGGTCTTTTTGACGACCTTTTTAGGTATAGCTTTTTTGGGAACTATCTTTTTAGCTTCAATTTTTCTCGAATATCTTGATTTCAATCTAGCCACTTTATTTCTCTTAAAAATATTCTTTTTTAAGGCCTTATCAAGCAAGGAATTAACCTCATCTAGAGATTTTTTATCCGGTTTTTCCAAAAACTTTTTAATACTTGCTTTGATTTTAATCTTAAAAGCATTATTAACTTTTTTATTTTTGATTGATTTTCTCAATGACTTTTTTGCAGATCTTCCAATTGGCATAGAGCCTATTTTAGCCTATCGCCATTCCATTTACAATAATCTACAATAGCAATAGCCTATGTCCTTTCACTTTAATTTTAAATCCATTTTAGCTCAGCGTCAAAAAAGTATCTTTTCTGCCACCATGGTGCTAGCTATCACCTTTTTAATCTCTGCTTTACTTGGCTTTCTCAGAACTCGATTTTTATATTCTGCCTTTTTCAAATGTTGTGTTCTAGAATTAGATGCTTACAACGCTGCTTTCAGGATTCCTGATCTGATTTTCAAACTTCTAGTGACCGGCGCTCTTTCTGCTTCATTTATTCCGGTTTTTAGCAGTCTTTTACATAAAAACAAGAAAGAAGCTTACTTAACTGCTTCGGCTGTGATTAATTTACTCTTAGTTGTTTTTATCATTATTTCTATTTTTGCTTTTATTTTTGTTACTCCTTTATCTCGGATTATTGCCAAAGGTTTTAGTTCCGAACAAATCAGACTCATGGCCAACTTAACTAGAATTCTTTTGCTGGCTCAAATCTTCTTTTTGATCAGTAATTTTTTGACCGCTATTCTGCAAGTCAAGCAGAATTTTCTTTTACCGGCTCTTTCGCCAATTATTTATAATTTAGCTATTATTATCAGTATTTTTATCTTGACTCCTCTCTTCGGTATTCGCGGAGTTGTTTATGGTGCTGTTATCGGTGCCTTCTTTCATATGGCCATCCAGTTTCCAGCTATTTTAAAATCCGGTTTTATTTATAGCCCAGTTTTAAGTTTTAAACCCCAGGGTGTCAGAGACATTATTCGATTGATGATTCCTCGCACCCTTTCTTTGGGTTTATCTGAAATTGAAAATACTGTTACTCTATTTTTTGCTTCAGGTTTGACTGCTGGCTCACTTTCTTTATTGAATCTAGCTCTTCAACTTATTTACCTTCCTAGTCGAATCTTTGGTACCACTGTTGGTCAAGCTTCACTGCCAGTTCTTTCCAAAAATGTTGCCAAAAACCAACTTAATCTTTTTCGCCAAACTGTCCGTCGGGCTATTCTCCAGGGTCTGTATATTACTGTGCCTATTGCTGCTATTACTTTAATTGACAGGTTAGCCATTGTCCGTGTTGCTTTTGGCAGTAAACAATTTCCCTGGTCAGCCACACTACTCACTGCTCGCACTTTAGCTTTTTTAACGCCGGCGATTATTTGTCAGGTAGTCATTCAAATTCTTATTCGCTCCTTTTATGCTCTCCATGATACCAAAACCCCTCTTAAAATCTCCGCTTTATCACTTAGTGTCAATGTAGCGCTCAGTTACTTTCTTTTGCGCTTTACCAACTTAGGCATTATTGCTTTAGCTATAGCTGCCTCCAGTGCCAATTTAATTCATTCTTCAGCCCTTTTTATAGTTTTTCTTAAACGAGTTAACGGTCATGATTGGCATGGAAGTTATGTCAATCTTTTTAAAATCATCTTAGCTGCCGGTGTTGGCAGTTTCTTTGCCTGGATAGTTATCAGAATTCTGGATCTTTTTGTTTTTGACACTAGTCGAACCATTAATGTCGTTATTATTTTCGTTATTTCTGTACTTTTTGGACTAATTAGTTTTGTCTTAACCACTTCTCTATTGCGTTCACCTGAATACGAACATTTTAAGTCTTATTTTAAACGACTCTTACGTTTCTTTTCCTAATTTTTTTGTCTATACTGATAGTATATGCCTCCAAAAAAGGAGATATCTTTACTACCACAAGAAGAAAACAACCAAAGTCCTCTAGCTCGTTTTTTACGTTGGGCCACGGGTGTTGGTCGGGTAGTAATTGTTTTTACCGAATTAATTGTTATTTTAGCCTTTCTGTCTCGATTTTGGCTCGACCGAGAGAACGCTGACCTGTCAGATACCCTGCGTCAACAAAAAGCCATTATTACCAGTACCAAAGAATTTGAAGAAGATTATTTATCTCTTCAGGAGAGACTCAACTATATTGACAAATTCTACAAAAACCAACCGGATCTTGCTCGTTATATGCGCTCACTGGTCAATACAGTTCCTCATGATATTTTTTTTCAGCGTCTTGTTTTTAAAAAAGAATCTAGTAAGCCCGATCTTAGCTGTATTGCCCAGTTATATTCTTATAAGGAAAGTTCCTTAGTTGATTTTATTACCAATGCTTCCCTGAGTCCGGACATTGAGAGTGTTGATGTCCGTCGTATTGAAAAGAAGAGTCGAGATAATAAATATTATCTCGATGTGGTTATTAATTTTAAAAAAAGTGAAGCCTAATTTTTCCCAACTTGATCCTTTACTTGTCTATCTTCGTCAAAAACATGAAGATCAAAAATTTGCTAGATCCCTAGAAATCGGTGGTACCTTTCTCTTAGTCGCTTTTTTTATATTTTTTGCCATTAAACCCACCTTTTTAACTATTTCTAAGTTGGTTGGAGATATCCGTCACAAAAAGAATTTAACTCTCCAGCTTCGTAAAAAAATTGATGATATTATTGCTGCTCAAGATCTTTTTGCCCAGGTTCAAGAAAAATATTATTTAGTTGATGAAAGTTTACCTAATCATCCCGGTTTTTACCAGCTTAATAATTTAATTACTTCTACTGCGGCTCAACATCAAATTTATTTTGACAAACTGCAGTATAATCTTAGTGAAGGTGAAATATTTTACAAAACCAATCTGACACAAAGTACTTCTTTTACGCCCTCTATTTCTTTTCTCACCGAACTTTCCCACAGTCGTCGCTTGTTAGATCTCAGCGGCTTAAGTCTTTCCGTTAATGAGGCGAGTAGTAGCGGCCAACAACTTAATCTCTTCTTACCTTTAAGTATTTACTATTGGTCAAAATGAAGAAACGTTTTTCTCGATATTTTATTCTCATTAGTATTTTTACTTGCCTAGCTGTTTTTATCTTTGTGGTCCAAAAAAGTTACGATAATTTAATTTCTGCTTCTGTAGATCAGCAGGACTATAGTTTAATTAAAACAGTCTCTCCTAATTTAAATATTCAGGTTTTAGACGAAATTGAGAAAAGGTACTAAGACATTTCCCACTATTTTAGGTATTTTTTTTCTTCTACTTATTTTGGTAGCTGGAGTTTTTCTTTCAACTCGAAAAACCAGCCTCCGTTCTAGTGCTAGTTCTAGTTGTGACCCTGTTAATCCTCAGGTTACCAATCTAACTCACTCATCTTTTGATTACTCTTTTCTAACTACAGGCCAAAACTGTCAACCCACCTTATCTGTAAACGGTCAAATTATCCCTAACCTGTCTCCAGTCAAAACTTCACACTATTTTCAGGTTAATAATTTAACTCCCAACACCACTTACACATGGAATATTGTTTCTGGAGGTAAAAATTATGAATCCACTTTCTATTCTTTAAAGACTGGTCTCCAGCCCTCAGGGCCCGTACCCGCCTCCAATTTAGCCTGGGGTAGGGTACTCAACCCCGACCAAACTCCTCTGGCCGGTGCTATTATCTATTTGAAAATTCCTGGCA
>Ga0116172_10002335_pt1 | contig 16626 bp, 16 predicted proteins | sample AD_UKC083_MetaG_FD_89799 | JGI IMG/M metagenome (GOLD analysis project Ga0116172, IMG submission 89799) | Active sludge microbial communities of municipal wastewater-treating anaerobic digesters from USA - AD_UKC083_MetaG | ecosystem: Engineered > Bioreactor > Anaerobic > Digestate | place: USA...
GACGCCCGTCTTCCCTATTTTTAATTCAAATTTTTTCGTATTTTGCGTAGCCATGAATCTTTTTCAAACCGGAAAAATGACATTTCCCAAAATTTCAGCGTTTTATTACAGTCAAACAACCGGTTGATTTTCGCGGAATTTTAAAATAGTTACATTTCCTCCGGAGCGTTTACCCCCAGAATATTCAAAGCGTTCTGTAAAACAATTTTAACCATCTTCACCAAAAAAAGTCTTGCCGCCGTCAGCGTGGCATCGTCTGAGACGACTTTATATTTATTATAATAACTGTGAAAAACACCGGCCAGTTCGTTGAGGTAAAATGTAATGCGGTGCGGTTCCAGAGCGTTTGCCGCTCCGGAAATCAATTCCGGATAACGGACAAGCATCTTGATCAAAATCATTTCATCGGCTTCTTTGAGCACGGCGGATTCGATGTCGCTGTAAACGGGCAGAGCGATATCGCGTTCTTTTGCCGTCCGAATAATGCTGCAAATCCGGGCATGGGCATACTGGACATAATAAACCGGATTTTCGCTGGACTGTTTTTTGGCCAGTTCCAGATCAAAATCCAGATGGCTGTCGGAACGTCGCATCAGAAAATTATAACGGGCGGCATCTCTTCCGACTTCATCGAGGACTTCGCGCAACGTTACAAATTCTCCGGAGCGGGTGGACATGGCCACCGGTTCTCCGGCCCGCAAAAGATTTACCAGTTGCACCAGAATGATTTTCAGGGATGGCTTATCGTATCCCAAGGCCTGAATGCCCGCCCAGAGCCTCGGCATGTAGCCGTGGTGATCGGCGCCCCAGACATCAATCAGCATATCAAAACCACGTGAATATTTGTGATGATGATAGGCAATATCTGCGGCAAAATACGTCGGATCTCCGTTTTGGCGGATCACGACCCGGTCCTTTTCGTCGCCGAAGGCTGTTGATTTAAACCAGAGCGTTTCACCTTCGGAATAAATAAAGCCTTTCCGGCGCAAATCATGGAGCAATTGATTTACGCCGTCGTCTTTATACAGTTCCTTTTCACTGAAATATTCATCAAAAACAACGCCGAAATCCTTTAAATCGACCTTGATTTCGTCAAGAATGGTTTTTCCTGCCACGGCGGTAAAATAGGGAATGGCGACTGACTCTTCGGACTCAAGATATTTTTCCCCTTCCTGACGAAGAATATCCCGGGCAATCTCTTTGATATAGTCGCCCTGATAACAGTTTTCAGGAAATTCAATGGGGTGTCCGCAAATCTCCCGGTAACGCAGCAGCACCGATCTGCCCAGATTATTCATCTGATTTCCGGCATCGTTAATGTAATATTCGCGGGAAACGTTATAACCGGCCGCATGTAACAAACCGGCGATGACATCGCCGACCACCGCGCCGCGAGCATGCCCGATATGCAGCGGTCCCGTGGGATTGGCACTGACAAATTCCACCTGAACGTTTTTCCCCTGGCCCGAATCCAGGCGTCCGTAGCGATCGTTTTGTTCTTCAATGACCTTCATGGCCCGGTGCCAGACGTTTTCCTTAAGAAAGAAATTAATAAAACCGGGGCCGGCAATCTGGGCCTTTTCGATGATCTGTTCGTTATCGACGATGTTTTCCAGAATCGTCTGCGCGATTTTCCGCGGATTCTGCTTCATCTGCGACGCCAGAATCATGGCGGCATTGGCGGCATAATCGCCGTGCTCGCGGTTGGCGGGCGGTTCGACTTCCAGATAAGGCAGATTGACATCGGGAAGTTCTCCTTTCTGCCGCGAACGATTTAGGGCGTTTTCCATAATGTTGATGATTTTATTTTTCATAATTTTTGCAACCTGTAAAAAAATGACAAGCAGCTTTCATTATCACGTGCCGCCTGTCATCGCAAGCCCAACCATTTTTTTCTTAAAGATTTAATGAATGATTAAAATGTTGTCAACATCCTTATCATCGGGAATGAGTGTGTTGTAGTCGGTTTTGCCGGTCTGTCCAGCGCCTCATCCGTCGGCACTTATTCATTTTAAAAATTCTGTAACGTGATGGCGGCAAATCCGGTAATGCTTCCGAATTTGCCGCCATGGCAGTTATTTTTATATGATATCTCCGTCCTGTGTTACGTCATATGGATCTTTACTGCAAACGCCGATCCCTCCAATAAAGGACATTGGTCATACTGGAAGCCTTTGGCGCCTTCCCCATTGTCTGGGTCAGCGCACCGGTACCCGCACCGCCGCTGGCCGTGGCATAGATATCCGCATCCGAGTATTCCGGAGCATAAGAAACAAGAATGGAGGAGCCGATGCCATGCTCCATATAACTGGTTCTGGTGCCGATATCACTGGCATCGTTAGGATTCGCGTCTCCTCCCGCACCGGTTTTGTAATTGAGCTTATAGAGAAACGCATCGCCGGATCTACCGCAGGCGCTGTCTTCCTCCTGATCGGGCACATAGGTTGCGTAATACACCATTCCGCCGAAAATTGCCGGATCCGAGATCATCTTTTCTCCGATGGGATTTGAAATGACCGTGGTATCCGAACGCGTCAGAGGATTGGTTGAAAGATTAATGTACCAGCCGTGCTTTTCGCTGGAATCTGTATAACGGGAAGACGTAATGTTTTCCAACTGCGAGGATGAATACGTAGCGATAAAATTGGGGTCCTCCTTAACCGCGTAGAGCCTGTTTTTTGTTTCGCTGGTGTCCGGATTGGCTTCCGTCGGTTTATAGGTTGGATCATTGTTTTCGCCGGTTCCGAAGAATATCCACAGATTGTGGTTGTCGTCGTAGGTTGCCTGCGCCATCGTAAAGATCTGTTTATGGGCATTGCTTGGCGTTGCCATGTTTGCCCCTCTTTCGGCATCAGTCGACGTAAACATAAGGCTTCCCGTCCAGTCGGAGGTTGTGCAGGAGGTGCAGGGCGAAGAGGTGTAATCCGCCCTTCCGCATTCGGAACAATTTGCATCTTTGGCACAGAGCCGGAACCGCCACATGTTTCCGCCCAGATCTCCGAGATATACGGTATCGATAAACTGGTCATTATCCAGATCCAGAGGCAACGGAGAGGCCGGGAAAGAATAGATCATATTGGCGTTATTGGCGCGTGTATAGCTCCAGATGATATTGCCGTTTCGCAAATCAACGACATAGAAACCCTTTCCTGCGCTGCCTGTAGCCGGGGTATTACAACTGCCGGAACATGTTGCGGCGCTGTAACCGCCGCCGACAAATCCAACCCATCGTTCCTCGTCGCCGACTTTAATACGTCCGGTCTGCATCTTGCTCCAGGCCTGACCCAGATAGGGCGCATGCGACGATGTCGGCATCAAATGCCATAAATAGGTCGGCGTTGTGGAGGTCGAACTGGTCACATTCATTGCATGAAGGCCGCAGTAGTAAGGATAGTTGGTAGCGTCATACGTGGCGCTGAAATCGGACGCGCTGGCGGAGTAACAGTTGGATGATCTGCTCCAGAGATAATTTCCGGAGCCCTGCCCCAACGTAAAGGTCACGATGGTTTTCCAATCCGATGCGCTCTTAGTTGTTCCGCTGCTCCAGGAAGCCGGAAGCCAGACATCCGAAACCTGGAGGGGACCGTCAATGAAGAAATCGTGGGCCGAGAGCGATACGCGGTCGTCATGGGAATTATGGGCGATGGGGGCAATTTTCTGCAACAGATTGGGCGGAATGAAGCTCCACAATTCTTCGCCGCCGGATGCGCACTCTGCTCCGTTTCCTGCCCGGAAAGCATGCAATTGGCCGTCGTTGCCGCCGACAATCACCACCTGATTGCCGTTCATGGCGGTTCGTTCATGGGCGCTGCGGTGGCTGTTAAAGGATGTTGATGAGCACTCCCTCGGATCGAAGAAAAATTTTGAAGGCGTCTTGACAGCAACAGGGTTTGTGTGAAAGAGATCGCCCAGTTTCCAGTTTTCCAGATTGTATGCCGGTTCGCCCCTGTAAAACCCGACCACTTCATTTCGTCTGGCGTCGGTGGCAACAGCCAGATCGGCAGCCGTGATGTTGGCGGTATCGAAAGACGTCATATAGCCGTTTTTCAGTGTCCACATGTTTCTGTCGGCAGCGGGTCTTTCTCTTAATTGCACACCGGCATCCCAGCAATGCGGCGTGATAATGCTACCGTCATCACCAATCTGATATTTCTTTAAATGTCCGGTCCAGAAAGGTTCTTTGCTTGCACCGGAATTATTTTTCGGATCGAAGGACACTTCATAGATATAATTTTCCTCCTGAACGCGAGCTGCAGCCACCGAGGCCTGCGAGGAAAAGGAGTAGTTTGCCTCGTGAATCATGGCCAAAGCGGTTCTAATCGCGTTGACCAGTTCCTGGGGATTTGCCGCCATGAAGGCATAACCGCGCAGTGTTTTGTTAAGGGGATCGGTGCCGCTGGTGCAGGGGTCGGTGCCAACCGTAACCGCATTTGTGTCGCCGGATTGCGTGGCATTGGGATTTCGCGTCTGCCCGTAGTAAGCCGCCCAATTTAAAGTATCCTGTAAAGCGGTGGGCATGTCGGCGCCGAATCCCACAACATACGTCTTGAACCCGGCCTCTGCCGCTTTTTTGGCGTAATAGATGGGAGCTCTGCGCTGAGATGAACAAGTTGTGGAACCATTGCCGCATCCGTAGTTTGGTTGATTCGGGCAGGAGAAGGTATCTTCACCATCCGTGATCAGGATAATGGATTTCTGACGGCAGGAAGCGGCAGGGTCAAGTCCCTTATGATAGGAAAGAAATTTTCTTGCTTCTTTTACTGCGTCACCAATGGGGGTACCGCCGGTTATGCCGTAGCCGGCAACACATTCTCTCGTTGGTTCGCTCGACGAGCAGGCGGAAACGCCTTCCGCGCAGGTTGCATCATTGCAGTAGATATTTGCGTAGGGCGTTGTCGTCGTATTATCGGCTTGCGTCATGCTCCAGGACAATTTGATACAGCCATAGTTCCATGGATCGGAATGGGTTGTATCATTGTCCTCGCTGCCGCAATTGTAATAACGCATAAATCCTATCCGCATGCCCAGACTGGTGACATCGGTTGAGGCGATGCTGTTGTCGCTGGTATCATCAAAAAGCTCGAATATGGCGCGTTCGGCAATGGCAATTCTGGAACAATTTATTCTCGTTCCCGTATCGTTATCGTTGTAAAACGGACCGTCGCAACTGGCCGTATCGCTGTATTTGTAAGAAGAACCGGGGTAACATTCTTTGTTGCAGTTCTGACAGATGGTTGTATGTCCGGGGCCGGAGGTTTTATAGAATGGGCCGGTGGCGCAGTCGGTTTCCGTATAAACAATTTCCGGGGTCGCGCATGCGGAGGTCGCTGTGCATTCTGTCATGTGACCTTCCCCCGGCGTTTTATAGAAGGGACCGGTGGCGCAATCACTCGCCGTGTAACCCGGCGTAAAGGCCAAACACTGCCTGTATTTTCTACAGGGCGTTGAATGTCCTGATCCGGAGGTTTTGTAGAAAGGCCCTGTGGAGCAGTTTGTCTCGGTGTAGACGGTGTCTGGAAAATATGTAGCCACTGAACATTCTCTATACCCCCAGTACCAGGGACGGGTTTTATAAAAAGGTTGTGTTGTTGATGTACAGCTTGCGCTGTTTGTCACCCATACCGTTGAATAGATATTAAGGTAATCGGATCCCGGTGCCAGAGAAAAAGGACCGTCAATGCTGCAATTTGTCCCCAGTACCCAGGGATTTGAGGTCGGCATACCGCCACCTGATGGCGGCGTGGTGGTATACGGGCCATCGGACACACAACTGGCGGCCTCCACATAAAGGGTTGATGGCGTGCCGCTCACAATCGGATGTGCATAGTAAGGCTCACCGCAGTAGCTTCCGCAGGAATAGAACTTCGGATTGTCTCCCTGCGGTATCCACGCCATACTTCCGGATAGGTCCAGAACAATCAGTGCATCCGGCTCTGTTACCACTGTCCACAGATCTTCATCGGCTGCCTGTGAAATGCCGGCGGATAAAATAATTATAAAAGCGACGATCATAATCAAAAACTTTTTTCCTCGCATAATCTTACCTCCTTTAATTTCCTCCCAGCGGTACCGGACCAAATCCCACACCGACATCGACTTTTGCTTCGGCGTCATGGGAGGTGTTTCTTCCCACAACGGTTGAATCGTAACGCATATATGCATATCCCACCGCGCTTGATCCCCCGCCACTCAGGCCGTAACCGGATGCCGGAAGCGGCGGCTGGGCGCTGGGCCGCGGGATACAAACCGCAAATTCCGTATTGGGATCTGTGCCGCCTGTAATATCTATAAAATCGTATAAGCCATGATTAAACGCATCCGTTCCGCACAGGTTGCCCGAACCGTCGGTGGCCGCGGTGTAATGCTCGGTTGTTGTCCAGTTATCGGGATCGACATCGGCAATTATTTTGGAAATGCCGCTTTCCGCCGCCGCCAGAGACTTTTTATTCCCGATGACGGCGGAGGTGGTAAAAAGATCGCCGGTGGACATGTTGATGACCAGCAGGCCGAGCGCCAGCAGGATCAGACAGGCAATCAAAGCGGCTACCAGCGCAAATCCTTTTTCATTTTTTAAATATTTTTTTCGTTTTGCAAACATAGCATTACTCATAAATCAGGGCAAAATGGTTTCGGGGAATAACGCTGGTTGAATAAATAATTCGTCGGCGGTTATTGGATCCGACATCGGCATTCGAGGTGTCGGCCACTAATGTTATTTCTATGCGGCGAACCCCAGGAATGCCGATCAGCGGATCGGCGGGATTGTCAACCACATTGGCCGAGATATCCGTGCCGGAGCCGTTGAAATAACGGAAAACGGGTATGCCGGCGTTGTTGTTTTCCACCAGAACCGTCTTGATGTTTTGATTTGCGTTTGTATCTCCCAGAAACGCCTGGGCCCCTCCGCAGTTGGTTGACCGGGTAATGTAACGGTTTGCTGAATCATAACGGTACCGGATGATTTCATTAGGATCATCGATGCTGCCGTCGCCGTTGATGTCCATTTCGATGGCGATGGCGTTTGCGGCTGCCTGTCTGATGCCCCGATAGTTCTGATTTACAAATGAAGCACCGGCGCAATCCGAATCGAAATTATTCACATCGATCCAGATGTTATCTCTCGACAAAGGATTGAATGAAGCCATTCTGATTTCCGCCGCCATCAATTCCAGAGCGCTTCGCGCGTCCTGCTGCGCACTGACTCTTCGTTCAAGGCCGGAAGATGACCGCTGGGCGATGTTTACGGTCGAGTAGATCGCCACCAGCACCAGGCTGCCGACAAACAATGCGACAATCAGTTCCACCAATGTAAATCCGTGCTTATTCCGCATCATATTCTAACATCCGAATTTGTATGTCTCCTGTCTTGTTATCGACAGGCTTTCCGCAATACCCCTTGTATTACCCGGCCACGTCACCGTCACGGTGACAACATACGTCTGCGGATCCACATTCGTCTGTACGATGTTGACATCAACCGTATAGGTAATATCCCCCTGAATGGCATCGGCCTCGCCGCTGGTTGTAACGGTTTGCTGTGCCTGGTTGCCGGTGGTGACGGCATTGCAGGGATTCGAAATCCTCACCTGATAATCTTCCAGAGTATTATATAAAACTTCCGCAGCGCGCCCGGCAAAATCGGATTTGGCCATTGCTTTCCAACCGGATGGTTGAAGCGCCAGAATAGACAGGACAGCCACCGAGGTCAGAAAGATCGCGATGAGCACTTCGACCATGCCCATGCCTTTGTTATTGCATGTTGTATGTAACATGAGTTTTACCTGTGATATTGCTTGTTATTATTGCTTGCGACCCCCTGCTGTTTTCCAACTCGATCCGTCCATTGGAAATTGTGCCCCTTGTCTGAAATTCTATATCATTTCCATTATGGGTTGTGCTTTTTATGTTAATGCCGGCACGCAATCCTAGTTCCTCGGGTTTCTTGGTTTGCAGGACGGTGAAAACTGTAGAAGCGCCACTGCAACTGGCGGTGTTTGCCCGCTCCAATGTATAGCTGTTTCCCGCTCCGGCGACATTGATTGTCATCTGGAAACAAACCCCTTCGGCAATGGCCCTTTGCTTCATTTTCGCAATGTCCGATGTGATTTCTCTGGACAGCGTTCGCAAATCGGCATTGTTGACATAACGGCTCCAGCCGAATGTGGCAATCGTTCCCACAATACCGAGAATGGCAATCACGATCAGTAATTCCACCAAACTCAGCCCTCTATCCATCGGGGTTTTTAACGTTTTCATCATAAAATGCATCTTCAAAATAATTACAGCAATTGATATGCCATTTTCCTGAAATTCCTTATGATTTCAATATTCCGCCCTCTCGATTCGTATTTACTGATGTATTATCAATTACTACAACATCTCCCGGGCAATTTCCAGATATAATTCTTAATATCAATACGTTGTCTTTTTCACCATCTTTGGGCCTTTTTCGCTTTTTTAGAAACTAATAACCCATTAAAAATAAATTCATGTAACATTGGCCGAAGAAAATATAGGCAATGGCGGCGGCGGATAAAAACGGACCGAAGGGGATCGCGTATTTTGTATCCTGTTTATGAATGACCATTGCTGCGATACCGATGACGGCCCCCATCAGCGAGCTGAAAAGAAGAATGAATATCAGGGATTTCCAGCCCAGAAATGCTCCGATCATGGCCAATAGCTTGATGTCGCCGCCGCCCATGCCTTCGCGTTTTGCAATAAATTCATAACCCAGCGCAATGACAAAAAGCACGCCGCTGCCGATTAAAAATCCGAGAAATGCTTCCAGCCACGGGATTCTCACGATAAATACGGCCGCCAGAAAAAACAGCGGAATTCCCGGCAAAGTCAGTATGTCCGGAATAATCTGATGATCGAGATCGATGAAGGTAATGACCATCAAAACGGCTGTAAAAATGAAAAAGACAACGAAATTTAATGATAAACCGAATTTCATAAATAAAGCAACGGACAGCAGTGCCATCGTGAGCTCCACCAGCGGATAACGCCAGGCAATTCTGCTTTCGCAGTCACGGCATTTGCCGCCCAGCAAGATGAAGCTGATAATGGGAATATTATCATAGAAACGAATCGGGTGCAGACAATAGGGACATCTTGAGGCGGGTGTGACGATGGACTTTTCAGCCGGCAGCCTGAAGATACAGACGTTCAGAAAACTGCCGATCGCAGCTCCGAAAACAAAAGCCAGAGTGTTCATTACGAAACTCATGATGCTTCCTGTTCATGCATGTTTTTTAGTCCTAACATTCTCAGGGTGGTTTTTATGAAACGGCTGGACTTGCGGGAAGTTGCCAGGCGGTTCTGCCACCCTATCCTCTTATTGAAGACTTAGGTCAGTAACTTTGCGTCCCGTCTTTTCAGTACGGTTTGCCCTTTTCAAGCTTTGTATTATTTTAAGGTAAACAATAACCAAAGTCAAGGTATAATTTTCTGCAACAATCCATTAATTCTTTATATTTTCAAACCACCTTTCTTATTTTTTCCTGCTTTTTTCCATTCTGAAACAACACGTCCCGGTCGTTTTTGTTAGTCAAAAATTCCTGGTTGTGTCTGTGTTGTTCTCTTAACATGATTTTACAGCACCGGACAACAAATTTCTTTTCATTTTTCAATTAATAAGGTAATTATCCTCACATGAACGATGAATATTATATGAAAATCGCCATCGGCCTTGCCCGAAAAGCGCGGGGTTGCGTCAGCCCGAATCCCATGGTCGGGGCTGTCCTCGTTAAAAACGGACGGATCATCGGTAAAGGCTATCATCAGTGCTTTGGCGGATATCATGCCGAAATCAACGCGATTCAAAATGCCGCAGGCCGCGTTGGAGGTTCGACCCTTTACGTGACGCTGGAGCCCTGTTGTCATGAAGGGAAAACACCGCCCTGCGTTGACGCAATCATTCATAATAAAATCGCCCGTGTTGTTATCGGAACAATCGATTCCAATCCCCTGGTGTGCCGCGAAGGCGTGAATCGTCTTATCCGCAGCGGCATCGACGTCAAGACGGGCATTCTGGAAGAAGAATGCCGTCTGCTCAATGAAACTTTTTTTCATTACATGGAAACGGGACTGCCCTTTGTTACCATTAAATACGCTCAAACGCTGGATGGACGCATTGCAACCTCAACGGGAAATTCTCAGTGGATCAGTTCGCCGGCGTCGCTGAGATTATCGCACCGCCTCAGAGCCGAACACGACGCCATTCTGGTGGGCAGACAAACGGTAGAAAGGGACAATCCCGAACTCACAGTTCGTCTTGTCCGCGGCAGGAATCCCCTTCGGGTGATTGTTGATTCGGCATTAAAAGTATCTCCCGATGCCAGAATCTTTCAGAATCTCTCTGCGGCGCCAACGCTGGTCGCAACCCTGCAAACAGCGTCCGATTTCCGATATAAAACACTGGCCGCCCTGGGCGTGACAATGGTAACCGTCAGCGCCGACAGAGACGGCCGTGTCGATCTGAAAAAACTCTTTAAAAAACTGGCCGCAAAGGGTATTTCATCCGTGATGATCGAAGGCGGCGCCCAGATCATCACATCCGTCTTAAAACGAAATCTCGCCAATCGCCTGGTCACGGTCATTGCGCCCAAAATAATCGGCTGCGGCATTGAAGCGGTCGGCGACCTGAATATACGGCATCTGGACTTGGCAATGAAAATCACCGTCAAGAAAATATCCGTGCGCGGACATGACATCATCGTTGACGGTCGTCTGACGTAGCGGATCGATTTTTTTTAATTTACGAACGAGATTGCTTTAAAAAACTTGACTTTCTCGAAATTATACGCAAGATAGCTGGCGCAAATTTAATTTTTCAGGGAACGGACTTTGAAGGGATATATCGTCATTAACAAGGAAATCTGCAAGGAATGCCTCTTGTGTATCAATTTTTGTCCCAAGGGTCATATCGTGACCACCACGGAATATAATGCCCTGAGCTATCATCCGGTCGGCATCGATGAGACAAAGGAATGCAACGGCTGTGGAATCTGCGCCACCATGTGTCCTGAAGTCGCAATTGAGGTATATCGTGAATAAAGTATTAATGTCCGGAAATCACGTCATCGGCGAAGCCGCAATCCGTGCGGGATGCCGTTTCTATGCCGGGTACCCGATTACCCCGCAAAACGAACTTACCGAATATATGGCCGAGCACATCCGCCATGCGGAAGGCGGAATTTTTATCCAGTCTGAAAGCGAAGTGGCCGCGATCAATATGATTGCCGGAGCAAGCGCGGCCGGTTTAAGAGTGATGACCTCTTCCTCGAGTCCCGGGATTTCATTGAAACAGGAAGGCATTTCGTCCATGGCCGCCTGTGAATTGCCGGGTGTGATCGTCAATATCATGCGCGGCGGTCCGGGGCTGGGCAACATCAGACCCTCCCAGGGAGATTATTTCCAGGCCACGCGCGGCGGCGGACACGGCGATTACCGAACCATCGTATTGGCTCCGGCAAGCGGCCAGGAACTTTCCGACTTGACCATGGAGGGTTTCGATCTTGCCGACAAATACCGAAATCCTGTGATGATTCTGGCCGACGGCATGATGGGACAAATGATGGAGCCGGTGCTTTTCAAAAAACCCAAACCTCGCAAGTACAGCGAAAAGTTCATGCTGCGGGGCGCCGGCACAGGCAAAAGCAAATTCATTCACGGTTTGATCCTGGATCCGATCGACATGGAAGAGCATAACTGGAAACTCGCGCGCAAATATGAAGTTATTACTCAAAAAGAACCTCGTTTTGAAGAACATAAGATCGAAGATGCAAAAATGGTGATCGTGGCTTATGGCACGGCAGCCCGCATCGCAAAAGGCGCCATCAAGCGGCTGCGCGCCCAGGGTGTTAAAGTCGGACTTTTCCGTCCGGTCACCTTATGGCCTTTTCCGGAACTTCGTCTGAGAAGTTTATCGGAAATCGTGAAGCATTACCTTGTTTTTGAAATGAGCACGGGGCAGATGCTGGAGGATGTGCGCCTGTCCCTGCAGGGCTACGCGGATATTAAATTTCACGGCCGTCCGGGCGGTGCGGTGCCGACACCGGCGGAACTGGCCAATGTCATCGCCAAGTTCTATGAGAAAATCGACTAGGGATGCAAAGGTTGGCGGATATGGTTAAAACTGTTTTTAAACGACCGAGAAGTTTGAAGGAAAATGTTTTTCACTACTGTCCGGGATGCGGTCACAGTATTGCACACAGGATTATTGCCGAAATCATTGATGAACTGGATATCCGGGGCATCACCATCGGTGTTCCGCCGGCCGGTTGCGCGGTTCTGGCGTACAATTACTTTGATGTCGATATGATCGAAGCGCTGCATGGACGGGGTCCGGCCATGGCTTCAGCCATCAAACGCTCTCTGCCCGACCGGGTCGTATTTTCCTATCAGGGCGATGGCGATCTGGCGGCCATCGGCATCGCGGAAAGCTTTCACGCGGCCAATCGCGGCGAAAATATCACCATCATATTCATCAATAATGCCGTTTACGGAATGACGGGCGGACAGATGGCTCCGACCACGATGCTGGAACAAAAAACGACGACATCCCCGGCCGGCCGGCATAGAACGCTGGACGGCTATCCCGTCAAAGTCAGTGAAATTTTTTCGCAACTGGAAGGCGTTACGTATCTGGAACGATGCATGGTGAATTCGCCGCTCAATATCAACAAAACGAAAAAAGCCATTAAAAAAGCGTTTCAATGTCAACTGGACGGGTTGGGATTTTCCCTGATCGAAATTCTTTCCCCCTGCCCCACCAACTGGAAGATGACAGCCTTCAATTCCTGTAAATGGATTGATGAGGTGATGAGCAAGACGTTTCCCCCCGGGGTTTATAAAGACAATATTGCCGCGGCAAAAAAATCTGCGGAGGGGCGCTGATGCTGATTAAAACGATTTTTTCAGGATTCGGCGGCCAGGGTGTTTTGATGATGGGGGTGAGCTTCGCCCACAGCGGAATGAGCCAGGGCTATCAGGTCACCTACCTTCCGGCCTATGGAGCCGAAATGCGCGGCGGAACCGCCAACTGCACCGTGGCCATTGCCGATGAGGACATTGCGTCCCCCGTGGCGTCGGAGCCGGACTTTCTGGTGGCCATGAATTCCCCGTCGCTTTTTACGTTTCAAAATAAAATTTCCAGCGGCGGAACCATTTTTTTAAATTCCTCCATCATCAAAGAAAAACCGCATCGCAGCGATATCAAGGTGTGCTGTATGCCCTGCGCCGATATGGCACAGGATTTGGGCAATATCCGGGTATCCAATACAATCATGATGGGGGCTTTTATCAAAGTATCGGCGGTGATTCCTCCTGATGTCTACCTGAAAAGTCTGGAAACGATCATGGGCAGCAAAAAGAAATCACTCGCCGAACTGAACCGTAAAGCCTTTAATGCCGGATATGATTACGTCAAGAACGATTGAGGACAGATAGATGCCTGTTAAACAAATTTCGGTTATTCTAAATAATGTGCCCGGCTCTTTTGCCGCCTTAACGCATATTCTTGATCTGGAAGACATCAGCACCAAAGCCGTCTCTGCGGCCAGCATCGCCGATGACAGCAAGGTTCGTCTCGTGGTCAACGATCCCGATCGGGCGGCTGCCGTCCTGAAAAGCTATAATCTGAATTTCGAAGTGACGCCGGTTCTGGCGGTCGAGGTTCCCCTGCATGCCGGCGGCATGAACGCCATACTCAAACCGCTGGCCAAGGCGGAAATCAACATCCACTACCTCTACACAACCATCAATCGTTTCGGCGAAGAGACGATTGTCATTCTCGGCGTCAACAAAATTGACGAAGCCAGAGAGATTTTGGAACAAAACTGGATTCATCTTATTGATGAAGAAATTTATTCCATTCCCTGATGACGTATCATTGCATTGGTCATGCCCGTATCTTCGGAAAAAGAAAAAATGCTCCAGGACCGGATGAAAAGTCTTGGGGTCGCCGAAACGGATCTTGAAGAAACCTTTATTCGTTCTTCCGGTCCCGGCGGACAAAAAGTCAATAAAAGTTCCTCCTGCGTTTATCTGCGTCACCTTCCGACAGGGCTGTCCGTCAAATGCCAGAAAGAACGTTCTCAATCATTAAACCGTTTTTTGGCCAGACGGTTACTGTTGGATAAAATAGAAATACAGCAGAAAGGCTTGATGGCCGAAGCCAGGCAAACGATCGAAAAAATCCGACGGCAGAAAAGGAAGCGCAGCAAACGAGCCAAAGAAAAAATTCTGACCGACAAACACCAACAGGCGGAAAAAAAGATTTTACGCGCAAAAGTGTCTGTCGAGGAATAACGGGCGGGAAAACACACGACGGGATCGGTCCCGCCGGTTGCTGTTTTGCGTCATCACCCTGCTGTCCATTTCTGATTTTCGTTTAAAGAATTTTGGATAAAAAAAGGGGAAGAAGTCCTTTGTTATTTGCTTCTTCCCCTTTTAAATATAGCGGTGTTAAATTACATTCCGATAATCTTCAACAGCGGATTCGCGAAGAGAATTACCAGAGAAATAACCAGAGCATAAATAGCGACGGATTCCGTCATGGCCATACCGACCATCATGGTCAACATTACTTTGCCCTGAGCTTCGGGGTTTCTACCGACGGCATTGCTTGCTCCGCTTGTTGCCTGACCAAGACCCAAACCGGCGCCGATTGCACCCAGTCCGATGGCAAGACCTGCTGCCAATGCAAATATGCTGGCCACGATTGCTTTCGTATAATCAACCGTTCCCGCGGGAGCCTGAGCCGCTGCTTCCGGAGCCGCAAAAACAAAAGGTGCGCTAACGATTACCATAACCATTGCCAACATGACATACATTAAACTCTTTTTCATTTAACTTTCTCCTTTTAAATTTAAAATACTGACTGCAAAAATCCCTGCTATGTTTTTTCACACCTCCTTTCGCGTTTCATCTTTTTTTGGGATCTTTGAGTGCTTCTCTTTTAACGGCACAAAAAGAAATTGTCAAGACAAATTTTCATTAATCGGGCAACTTGATTTTTTTTTGCGATACAGTATAGAATCCATTCATGAGAAAGTTAACGTCGAAACAAAAAAAAATCGCACGCCTGCTTCAGAAAGACATTCCGGTAACGAAATTCCCGTTTAAAAAATTGTCCGGCGCTCCAACGCCCGGGGCAAAAGAAATTCTGACCGCTCTTGACCAGTTTCGTGAACAAGGGCTCATCCGGAAATTCGGCGCAATCCTGCGCCATCAGAAGGCCGGATACGGACAGAACGCTTTGGTGCTTTGGTCTGTGCCGCCCTCCCAAACCGAGACAACCGGAAGGCTTTTTGCATCTTTCTCCTTCATCTCCCACTGTTATGAAAGGCATCCCGCGTTTTTGGAAAGATACAATCTCTTTACAATGCTGCATTCGGACGGGCGGAGCATTTCATCATTGATTAAGGACATGGTAAATGCTACAGGCATCGGGGATTATTTAATCCTCAAAAGCCTCAAAGAATACAAAAAAACATCTCCGGAGTATTTCTGATGAAGGAAACAACATCCGTTCAATTTTCCAAGGCGAACCGGGTGATTGCCGGCGGGGTCAATTCTCCGGTACGCGCCTGGAAATCGGTTGGCGGTCATCCCCGCTTTGTGCTGAAAGCAAAAGGCAGCAGGATTTACGATACCTTGGGAAAAGCCTATATCGATTACGTGCTCTCATGGGGACCGATGATTCTCGGCCACGCCCATCCGGACGTAACGGCAGCCGTTCGGGTAGCCTTGAAACAAGGGACCAGTTTCGGCGCCCCGACACTGCTTGAGACCGCCATTGCTGAAATGATTTCCTCAGCTCTTCCGTCGATCGAACGGATACGCATGACATCCTCCGGCACGGAAGCGGCGATGACGGCCATAAGGCTTGCCCGGGGATATACCGACGGAAGCTCATAGTAAAATTTGACGGTTGTTATCACGGGCACAGCGATTCCGTGCTCATTAAAGCCGGTTCGGGACCGACGACACTGGGCATTCCCGGTTCCCCGGGAGTTCCTGATGATATCGCCCGGCTCACGCTGAGTCTTCCCTACAATGATACTAACGCCCTTGCAAAAACCGTAAAGCGGTATGGATCGCAGCTTGCTGCCGTTATTGTTGAGCCGGTCGCCGGCAACATGGGCGTCGTTGCGCCGCGAGAAGAATTTCTGAAACAACTCAGAGTCCTGACAGCGAAAAACGGAATCGTTTTAATCTATGACGAAGTGATTACCGGATTCCGTTTTACGTTTGGCGGGTATCAGAACCTCGTCGGCATCACACCGGATTTGACCTGTCTGGGTAAAATCATCGGCGGCGGATTGCCCGTCAGAGCGATCGGAGGACGTAAAAAAATCATGGAGCGGCTGGCGCCGACCGGAGATGTCTATCAGGCGGGAACGCTTTCCGGCAACCCTGTGGCGATGATCGCCGGTTTAACAACGCTTCAGCTTTTGAAGGCAAAAAAGAAATCCTTCGCCTCTCTGGATAAAAAGACAGATCAGCTTTGCCGGGCCATGCATGAAATGTTTTTCAAAAAAGGAATTCCTGTCTGCATCAACCGTGTTTTTTCGATGTTCACCGTTTTTTTTCAGGAAGGCCCTGTCGTTGATCTGC
>Ga0116172_10002349_pt1 | contig 16577 bp, 18 predicted proteins | sample AD_UKC083_MetaG_FD_89799 | JGI IMG/M metagenome (GOLD analysis project Ga0116172, IMG submission 89799) | Active sludge microbial communities of municipal wastewater-treating anaerobic digesters from USA - AD_UKC083_MetaG | ecosystem: Engineered > Bioreactor > Anaerobic > Digestate | place: USA...
TATTTAAGTTGGGGAACAAAAAAGCGCAAGCAATCATATTTGAATTGTCTAGAAAGATTAAAAATCAGTCTAAGAAAATATCTTCTGACGACGAAGAAGCGATAATGGCTTTGGTAAAGCTCGGGTTTAAAAAGGCAGAAGCCAAAGATGTGGTTTTGTCTTTAACAGATAAGGGTGTTAGTGTTGAAGAAAAAATTAAATTATCTTTGAAGAGAATAAGAAAAAATGATTAAATTATTAAGAAAAATTACTCCAAAGTTTGTTTTTAATTGTTACCATAGAACACTTCCTTTTTTGGGAGCTTTAATTTATCGTTTTCCGGCTAAAAAGATTAAGGTTATTGGTGTGACTGGAACTAATGGCAAAACAACTACTGTTGAAATGATTTCGGCAATATTAAGGGGTTGTGGTTTTAAGGTTGCAACAATGTCTTCAATAAAGTTTGATATTGATGGCAATGTTGAGCCTAATATGCTCAAAATGACAATGCCTGGTAGATTTATCATACAAAAAACTATTCGTAGAGCGGTTGATAGCGGTTGTCAATATATTGTTCTAGAGGTTACATCAGAGGGTATTAAGCAATTTAGACACCGCTGTATTGATTTTTATGCAGTTGTAATGACTAATTTATCACCTGAGCATATTGAATCTCATGGTGGGTTTGATAATTACAAAAATGCTAAGGGAGAATTATTTAGATTAAATAATAATATTCATATTTTAAACATTGATGACGAGCATTTTGAATTCTTTTCTGGGTTTTTTGCTAAAAAGAAATATAGCTATGGAATAGGTTCGGGCGATGTAAACGCTGTTGATGTCAAAACAGATGCTAGTGGATCTAATTTTAAAATAGACGGAGTTGAGTTTAAGACCAGTTTTCCGGGAGAATTTAATGTTTATAATTCCCTAGCAGCAATATCTTTGGGTTTGTCTTTGGGATTAGATTTAAATAGTATTAGTAAGTCATTATCTTTGATGGGCAATGTAGAAGGTAGAATGGAGGAGATAGTTAATTCCCCATTTAGAGTTATTGTTGATTATGCATTTACACCAAACGCTCTAGAAAAAGTATATCAAACGATTAAGAAAGATTTTAAGCCAAACAAAATGATATGTGTTTTAGGGGCTTGTGGTGGTGGTCGAGATAAATGGAAAAGACCGGTACTTGGTAAAATTGCTGACAATAATTGCGATAGCGTAATTATTACCAACGAAGATCCTTATGATGAAGATCCAATAGAGATTATTAATCAAGTTGCAAAAGATGTTGATAATCCAATTAAAATAGAGGATCGTAGAGAGGCTATCAATAAAGCAATTAGTATCGCTAGTTCTGGCGATTGTGTGATTATTACTGGTAAAGGTTGTGAGCCATGGATTTGTGTTGCTGATGGTAAGAAAATAGCTTGGGATGATCGGCAAGTAGTTCGTGAAGAAATTAATAAAATATTATGAAGAAAAAATTACCAAAGTCAGTTAGAAAGTTTATAAGAAGAGAAAAGGCAAAAACCAGAAAAGAATCTATTAGTTATAAAGATAAAAAATACTATTATGAAAATAGAAGAAATATACAGGCTGGCAATTAAAGAAGGTGTCCGCGCAGACTTTAGAAGTGAAGAATACATCAATCAAATTCAGCAAAGATTAAAAGATAGATATGATAAAATGACTGATGCTGAGAAAGAAGTTTTTGATATTGAAAGACTGTCTAACCCTTTTTCTGATAGCAGAATTTTGTTTGGCGACCATTGCAAAGAAGTCAAAAGAGTTTTAGTTGGTATAGATATTGATGGCGAAGAAATTCTTTTAGCTAAAGAATTGGGAAATATTGATTTGATAATATCACATCATCCAAGAGGAATTGCTTTGGCGGGCCTAGATGATGTTATGCAATTACAAATAGATATTTTAAATTTATACGGAGTTCCAGTTAATATTGCCGAAAAGTTGCTTAAAAAAAGAATAAGTGAGGTTTCTCGTAGTTTATCTTCGGCTAATCACGAAAGAGCGGTAGATATTGCTAGACATCTTAATATTCCTCTGATGTGTGTTCACACGCCATGTGATAATATGGCTACTAGAGTTGTTGATAATAAACTAAAAGAAGATAATCCGTTCATTGTTAAAGATGTGATTGATTCACTAATGTCTATTCCAGAATACAAAATAGCTGAGAAAAATGGTTCTGGACCTAAGATATTTGTTGGTGGGTCGGATAATAGGGTGGGTAATATTGTTATTACCGAAATGACTGGTGGCACTGAGGGTTCTTCTGATATTTATGAAAAACTAGCTCAATCTGGGGCTGGCACAATTATTGGTATGCATATATCAGAAAAACATCGCGAAGAGGCCGAGAAGGCTAATGTTAATGTTGTGATTGCAGGTCACATATCTTCTGATTCGGTTGGAGTTAATTTATTTTTAGATATGTTAGAGAAACAAGGAATTGAAATTATTCCTTGCGGTGGACTAATTAGAGTATCTAGAAATGTTTGATAATTTAATTATAGACTTTTTTGTACTTTTGGCGTTCTTATTGGTATTGAGCTTTATTTTAGAATTTATTTGGTTTAAAATATTTGCTGGTAGAAATTATCAGCTTTGGCTTTTTCCGGGAGTAATAGTTCACGAATTTTCTCATGCCATTGGATGTCTTTTAGTAGGTTCTAAAATTGAAGAGATTAGCCTTTTTTCTCAAAAAGGTTCTTATGTCAAACATCGCAAGCCAAAGATTCCTTTTATTGGTAATGTTGTTATTAGCTTTGCACCAATTGTTGGTGGTATTGCTTTTCTTTGGTGTTTGGCTGAATTTTTAGGGATTGAATTTTTTAGCTCTTTTGATAATGTTTTGGATTTAGCTAGTGATTTTTGGGTCTTTTCTCTAGAGAATTATCGGGAGTGGAATTTTTTAGTTTTTGTTTATCTAGTAATATCGGTTTTAATATCTTTAGCGCCTTCTAAACAAGATTTTAAAAACTCTTTTATTTCTCTATTAGTTGTTTTTGGTTTTTTCTTTTTGTTATTTAAATTAGGCTATTTCGGGTTAATAGAAAATAGTATAAGTTATGCTATAGACATTATCACAATGGGATTGTTTTTTGGATTAATTGCCCTAGTTATTAGTTTGCCAATATATATTATTAAGAGATTTTTTTAACCATATAGGTTCCTTTAACTTTGTATCCAAGATTTCTGTAATATGGTCTAGTTCCAATAGAGGCGATAACCCATAATTCATTAATCTTGTTTTTTTTAGTAATATTTTCTGCTTCTTTAATTAGTTTTTTGCCTAATCCTTTATGTTGAGGGGACCTTGATTTTTTGCTAATGCTTGTTTGAAGTCCATAAGTATGAACCTCTCTAATAATGCTCTTGTTATCTGATGTAATTCTGAGTCTTAGTAGACTATATATGTTTTTTCTTTTAGTATCTTCAATACTTAAAAAATATTCTTTTCCTTGCGATGCTTCGTAGTTTTGAATAAACAGTTTGAGTTTTATTTTTGGATTATATAGTCCTTTTATTTCTCGGCACCTTATACACTTACAAGACCATCCTTCTTTTTGCGACTCTCTAGATATTATGTCTCTTAAGTTGGATATTTTACTACCCGCTTCTATATCTTGAGCGGGGATATCTCTAATTAATCTTTGTATTCTCACATAATATGGTATTTCTTTTTTAATATCTTTTAATAATTCTTTTAATTCTTTTTCTGTACAAGGAGAGTATTCTTTTTTCAAAAACATTTGATAAAGCTCAGTTCCCTTTATTGTAGACGTTGGATATATTTTTAAGTAATCTGGTTGAAAATTAGAATTAGTAAATAACTCTTTAAACATTTGTTTGTCTTTTTCTATATTTGATCCAGGCAAATTGGGCATCATTTGGTAGCATATTTTGAACCCAGCATCTTTAAGTAGGCGCGTTGCATTAATTGTAGCAGATAAATCATGGCCTCGTTTGGTTTTTTTGAGTATTTCATTGTCTATTGCTTGAATTCCTAGTTCTATGGATGTTACTCCTAAAAATCTTAATCTTTCTATTTCTTGTTGGTTAATAAAATCGGGGCGTGTTTCAACCGATAGTCCCACTATTCTGTGTTTGGCTTTTTCGTTTTTCTTTTGAGCCTCAGCTAATGTCTTAGATTTCTTTTTATTACAAGCATCAAAGCATTTTTTAATAAAATTGGTTTGATAATTTTTATCATAACTTGACCATGTTCCACCAATTATCCTTAATTCCACTTTGTCAGTTGAGTGTCCGGTCATTTCTAGGGCTTTTAGGCGAACATTCACTTGTTTAATGGGGTCAAAGTTATTCATAGCAGCTCTCATAGCGGCTGGTTCACTTTTAAGGTAGCTCTTAGGCATGTCTTTTTCGTTAGGGCAATAAATACATTGACCAGGGCAGGGATATGGTTTTGTTAAAACAGATACATTAACTATGCCTGAGAGAGATCTTACAGGCCTAGTTGTTAAGAGCGCCACTATTTTCTCGTCTTGGTTTTTGGTGATTTTATGATATACTTTTAATAGTTCACTTTTTTTAGGAAATGGTTCGCCTGAAATTTTAGAGAAATTTCTCATAATACTCTCTAATATTTTGGGGGTTGGATTTTTGGTTTCAATTAACTTATTTATTATTTTTTCTTCTAAATTCATGGATAAAGATTATGCAAAACAAATAGCTGACGACTTGCAAATCAAGTATAACTTGATTGCGGGTAATTTTTCAAGCTCTCGGGAAAAGCCCTGGCAAGAAATGGTCTTTTTATTTGATAATATTAATGAGGGAGACAGGGTTTTAGATCTTGGATGTGGCAATGGAAGATTTTCTGAAATAATATTACCAAGGGCTAGCTATGTTGGGCTTGATAACTCAGAAAGATTAATTGCTCTTGCCAAAAACAGATATCCTGATGCTGAGTTTGTGGTTGCCGATGCTCTAGATATTCCTTTTCCTGATAATAGCTTTGACAAAGTTTATAGCATTGCTCTACTTCATCATATTGCTTCAGAAGAAATGCGTCAGCAAGTGTTGTCAGAAATTAAAAGAGTTTTAAAACCTAATGGATTGGCGATAATCACCGTTTGGGATTTATGGAGTAAGCCCAAAAGAAAAAGAAGTATTATTTGGCAATCATTTTTGAGTTTTTTGGGTTTATCTAAACTAGATTTATGCGATGTGATGATTGAGTGGCAGGGGGTAAAAGATTTTTATTTTCATTGTTTTTCTCCCTATAGTTTTAAAAAATTAATTCAAGAGAGTGGATTTGATATTGTTAAATATGGAAGAATAGAGTCTAGAAGAGGTGCTAATCTATATATAGTAGCTAAGAAAAGTTGATGCCACAAAAAAATATATTAAGAGACTGGTGATATCAGCTATTATTGTTCCAAAAGGACCTGAGCCAAGCGCTGGGTCTAGTTTCATTTTAAATAACCCCCATGTTATTGCCATAGCCATTAATATTGCTGTTGCGATTGTTAATAATATCGAGACACTTATAATGGTTGCAATTATAAAATCTTTGTATGCAATAATTGATATTAGAAATAATATGAGAGATAATACTATTCCAATGATCACTGATATTTTTAATTCTTTGAGAAGATAGTCTTTTTGGGCGAAACTATTTATTGCTAAATTACGAATATATAATGTTTGTGTTTGTATAGCAACTGCATTTGAGATGTACAGTATTAGAGGAATAAAAGAAGCGAGAATAATTTTTTCACTAAGAGTGGACTCAAAGTATGTAATAATTTGAGCTGCAGCTATTCCACCAAATAAACCAATGATGAGCCATGGTAGTCTTATCTTAGCTAAAGTTTTTGCCGGAGTATCTATCATTTTTTCTGAGAAATGATCTTTTTTGTATATTCCAGCTGATAATAATATATCTTCAGTGTGCTCTTGGTGAAGTATGTCTAGTATTTTATCTGACGGTACAACTCCTAAAAATGTGCCATCTTTTTTAATCACTGGAACAGCTTTAATGTTGTTTTTAATTGCTAACACTGCAACCTTTTCTTGATCGGTATAGGGGTGAACAAAAACAATGTTTTTGTCCATTATTTCTTCTGCAAGGAGATTGTCTTTTTTCGAAAATAATTTTTTAATTGAAAAAACTCCTTTTAACTTTTTTTCATCATTTAAAACATAGACATAGTTGAAAGTTTCTATGTTGTTAGAATTTTCAATTATTTTCGTTCTTACTTCTTTAATACTGTCTTTGCTGTGACAAGTAGGGACATTCAGAGTTGCTTTTTTACCAGCACTTTCTTTTGGATAATTATTCATAAATATATCCTAGCAGATTATATATAAAAAGAGAACAATTCAGTTCTCTTTTTTATACACAAAAAGAGAATAATTTAGTTCTCTTTTTGTATGAGAGGGAGATGCATCCCAACGAAATTGATCTTACAAGCTTGTTTAGGTTGGACATAACCGAAGGTACCTCTTAATCTCCTTCATTTAGACGCACTGTCCTTTCGAAGACTAGCCTCGTACTCCCTCTTAATATATGTATATCATAAAATTTGTTATTGGCAATCATTGCTCTAGTTAAGTCTTGATTTTTTATAAACCTGATTAATCTAGCTATTGACAAAATATTAAAAAAGAATAGAATGGCCTATTATGATAAAAGAAACCCAGAGCAATTTAATTTATTGTTTTTTATGCAAAACAAAATTTGCTGGGGTTTTGTTTAAAAGAGAGGAATAATATATTTAAGACAAATAACAGTCAATCCTCTCTCATAAAAAAGAGAGGATTAACTATTTAAGAATATGGCTGAAAAATTTCATCTAACAAAAGAGGCGATAAAAGAACTAGAAAAAGAATATCAAGAATTAAAAAGAGCTAAGCATTTTAAGGTTAATAGTCGTGACGATGTTCCAGAGGTTTTTCATTCTGAAGAAATGAATCCAGAATATGCTCAATTTCAAGAAGATCTTGATAAGATTGAAAGTAGAATCATTGAGATAGAATATATATTAAAAAATGTAAAGCCAATTAAGCCTCAAAAAGGTGTTGTAGATGTTGGAACGGTTGTTACTGTTGATATTAATGGTAAAGAACAAGAATTTGCGATTGTAGAGAAATTTGAAGCCAATCCTGAAGAAGGAAAGATATCAAAAGAATCCCCAGTTGGCAAGATTCTTTTAGGTAGTAAAATTGGAGATGAAATTTCTGTTTCAACTTCCACTAAGTCAAAATACAAGATAAAGAAGATTGATTATTTGTCGGCTTAAGTTTGTAATTTTATTACAGTTGTAGTATATTGAAAACAGGGTAATTCCCCTGTTTTCAAATAAAAAATATGAAAATTAATAAAGAGATGAAGGTGACTGAAGTTTTGAGAAAATATCCTCAAACAGTAGAAGTATTTCTAGCTTATGGAATGCAATGTGTTTGTTGTCCCATGGCTGAGCCAGAGAGTTTAGCTGAGGCAGCTAAAGTTCACGATATTAATATTGATGATCTTCTAAGTGATTTAAATGAAAAAGCTTAATAATATTGCAATTAAGTTAATAGCATCTGATTTCTTTTTATATTCAGGATGGGGATTGATTGCTCCAATCTTTGCAATATACATTACTGAGCAAATAGAGGGGGGAACAATTGAGGTGGTAGCTTTTGCTACAGCTCTTTATTGGATAGCCAAATCCGTAATTCAACCATTTTTAGCAAATATTATTGATTTACTAGATGGTGAAAGAGATGATTTTAAGCTATTAATTATGGGAACATTAGCGGTTGCTCTTGTTCCTTTTGGTTATGTCTTTGCAACACAGGTTTGGCATATTTTCTTTTTAGAATTTTTAAGGGGTGTTGCTATGGCCTGTATTGTACCTGCTTGGTTTGGAATATTTACTCGTCATATTAGCAAAGGGTGGGAGGCTTTCTCTTGGAGCATTCAAAGCACTAGTACTGGTCTAGCTTATGGTTTTGCTGCTGCTTTTGGTGGAGTAGTAGCCCTAGCTTTTGGTTTTGGTGCGGTATTTATCTTTGTTGGATGTTTAAAGATTTTGTCAGCAATAATCTTGTTTTTAACATACAAAGATTTTTTTACAAAAAATGAATAAATATTGTTTTTTAAATGGAGAAATAATTGATAGTGAGAGTGCTTGTGTGCCAATAGACGATATTGGGTTATTACGTGGATACGGTGTCTTTGAGGTTATTAAAACCTATAACAAAAAGCCATTTTTACTCAGTGAACACTTAGATCGCTTAGAAGCCTCGGCTAATTATTTAGGTATTATTATTCCTAATAATAGAGAAGAGATTGTTGAAATAATTGATAAGTTAATAGGTATGTCTTTTGGTAGCGAGTTTTTGGTTAGAATTGTTTTAACCGGTGGTAGATCTGTTAGCGGGATGGACTTTAATGGACATAATCCTAATTTTTTCATTACTCTAGCAGACGTTCCAGTAAAAAATGAAGAACAATATACTAATGGAGTTTCTCTTTGTTTTGTTGAACATCAAAGGTTCTTTCCAACTGTTAAAACACTAAACTATGTTTTTCCAATAAAGTTGAAGCAAGATATTAAAGATGGGTATTTTGATTTCTTATATCATTTCAATGATTATGTTTTAGAAAGCCCAACTAGTAGTTTTTTTCTAGTTAAAGGAGATAAGATAATTACACCTAAAGATAATATTTTAATGGGAGTAACTCGTGGCTTTGTTATTAAAATTGCTTCAGAAATGTTTCAAGTAGAAGAAAGAGATGTTTTACTAGAAGAAATTAATTCTGCTGACGAGTGTTTCATAACTGCTACTAACAAAGAGGTTTTGCCAGTGGTTAAAATAGATGATATTGTAATAGGCAATGGGCTTGTTGGCGAAAAGACTAAAAAGATAATAGAAAAGTATAATCAAATAATACAAAATGTTTGAAATACTCTTAGCTAATAAATTAGTTAGAATAATCACCATTATACTAGTGGCTTTCTTGGTCAATAAAAGTATTCAGTATTTAATTAAAAGAACGCTTAGTAAAGAATTAAAGCTCTATAAGTCTAAAAGAAAGAGAGCTGAGACATTAATTGTTGTTTTTGGAGGAACAACAAACTTTTTGGTTTCAATTATCGCAATTCTTTTGATATTATCTGAGCTAGGTATTAATATTACCGCCCTATTAGCAGGTATTGGTGTTTTAAGTTTGGCTATTGGAATGGCTTCAAGAGAGATAATAGCTGACTTCATTGCTGGGGTATTTATTATTATTGAAGAGCAGTATAATATTGGAGATTGGGTTAAGATTGGTGCAGTAGAAGGTATTGTTAAGGAAATTACTCTTCGTAAAACTATAATAGAAGATGATAATAAGATTATGCATTCAATACCTAATGGTCAGATTAAGGTGGTAGCTAAAAAGTCTTAGATTAAGGCGCCAAGTGCCTTAAGGAAAAAGGCGCTTGGCGCCTTAAAGAAAAGAAACTTTCATCCAATCATTGATTGATTTGTTTTGCAACATATTTTTACTCTATACTGTCAACTGTAGCATAGTACAGCGCATTTCATTGAAAACCATCTCATTTATGCTATAATCCGCTTGTATGAAAAGAAAGCTAAAAATTGCACAGCTAGTTCCCCCATGGATAGAGGTTCCTCCCAAAAAGTATGGAGGAACAGAACTAATAGTATCGTATTTGGCCGATGGTCTTGTCGATAGAGGTCATAGTGTTACATTATTTGCTTCGGGGGACTCTAAAACAAAAGCAAAACTTGATTTTTGTTTTCCTAAGGCTTTGTATGGGGTAAAAAGTAGTTGGAGTGACGATATGTCGTCTCTTTTTCATTGTAGTCGGTGCTTTAAAGAGGCATCGAAGTTTGATATTATACATAATCATTTTAATTATTACGGAATTGCTTTTGCTGGTGCAGTTAATACTCCAGTTATTACTACTTATCATGGAGACTTTAGCGAGATTGTAAAAGAGAGAGGGTTGAAGTATAAAATGCTCCAAGAGTTTAGCAAACATAGTTTTGTATCAATAAGTGATTTTCAAAGGCCTAAAGGAATTAAGCTTAATTTTCTAAAAACAGTTTATAACGGAATAGATGTTGACTCTTTTGAGTTTAGCAATACTTCAAAAGATTATATCGCTTGGATAGGAAGAATAACTCCCAAAAAGGGCATTTTAGATGCAATACAAATAGCCAAAAAATTAAATGTTAAACTAAAGATTGCCGCCAAGGTAGACAAGAACTATTTACCCGATGTAGAGTTTTATGAGCAGAAGGTTAAACCTTTAATTGATGGTAAACAAATATCATATATTGGAGAAATTGGTGGTTACAAAGCAAAATCAATGTTTTTAAAAAATGCCATTGCATTAGTTAACCCTATTAAATGGCACGAACCGTTTGGATTAAATATGATTGAAGCTATGGCTTGTGGAACACCAGTAATAGCTTACAATATGGGTTCTGTTCCTGAAGTGGTTAAAGATGGCAAAACTGGATTTATTGTTAAAGATATTGTTAGCGCAGTTAAGTCTTTTAAGAGGATAAAAGACATTAATAGGTTTGATTGTCGAGAGCATGTTAAAACAAAGTTTAGTAAAGATATTATGGTAGATAATTATGAAGAATTATATTACAAATTAATTAATAAAAAATGAAAAAGAAAGTATTGCATTTATTGTGCTTTCCACTATGGGGTTCTGGATCGGGAACTTATGCTCGAGAGCTAGCCTTAGAATCAAATAAAGATAAAAATACAGAAGTTGCAATTGTTTGTCCTGAAGCGCAAGAAAAAATACCCGAGTTAAAGATTTATCCACTAGATATGTCTTTTCCTGTGGCATTTACTGGTCATCCTGATTGGCCTCATTGTCGATTATACAAAGACTTGTCTTCTAGAGAGATCACAGATGTTTTTAGGGCTTTTCTGGTTAGTACGGTCAGAGCGATAGAAGATTTTCATCCTAATATTATTCATGTTCATCATGCTTCAATATTTCTTTGGGTAGCTAACTACATTAAATTATTATATGGAATTAATTTTATAGTCACTGTTCATGGAACATGTATTGCGGCGGCTGAACAAAACAAAGTATATATCGCTCCATCTCAAGATGCTTTAAAGCGAGCCAAAAAGATTCTTCCAGTTAGCGGAGACACCAAATCTTGGCTAATTAATGTTTTTGGGGTTGAGTTTGCCGAAAAATCAAGAATTATGCCCGGAGGAACTCATTTAAATATGTTCTCTAATAACGGAAAGATTAAGATTATTAACGAAAAATATGGATTAGATGGTAAGAAAGTTGTTTTGTTTTCTGGTAAACTGACTGAACCAAAGGGAGTGTATTATCTTGTAAAGGCCGCAAAAAATATCGATGGAGATGTCTATATTATTGGAGATGGGCCAGACAAAAAGACATTTGAAGATATAATTGTAAAAAGAGGATTAAAAAATGTTCATTTGTTAGGTTATATGGGAGAAGATAAAAAACAAGAACTTCATGAGTTTTATTGTCGAGCTGATGTTTTTGTAGCACCTTCTGTTTGGGATGAACCGTTGGGTCTTGTAATATTAGAAGCAATGAGTTGTAAGACTCCTATTATTGCTACTAGAAAGGGAGGAATACCATTAGCAGTTAAAGATGGTGTCAATGGTTTTTTAATTAAACCAAGAAATAGCACTCAAATAGCAGAAGCATGTAATAAGCTATTGAAAGATGATAAACTAAATTACAAAATGGGTGAAGCAGCTAGACAAACAGTTGAACAGAATTTTACTTGGGATAAGATTGCTGACAAACATTCTCGAATTTATGAAAGATATGGTATTATAAAAAGTAAAAATAAAAAACAATGATTAAAGTTGCTATTATTGCTCCTCCATTTACAAGTATTCCTGCTAAAAAGCAAGGAGGAACAGAAAGAGTAGTGGAGCAAACAATCAATGGCTTATATAAAAAAGGACACAAGATTACCCTATATGGTGCAGGAAAATATAGTGGTCCAGCAAAATTCGTTCCAATATTTAAAAAGACAATTAGTGATATTAAGATTAATCCTGATAAAATTGAGGCGTCTCGTGTTTTGCGCCTAGAGTTAGCTTATTTGTCTACAATAATGCACGAGATGATTAAAAAAGACGGGCAATTTGATGTTATTCTAAATCATGCTCGGGGTGGGTATTTACTTCTGCCAATTACTAAGTTTATTAAAACTCCAATTGTAAGTGTAGTTCATTTACCGATATTTAAAGAAATGGAAGATTTCGTTTCTTTATACAAGAAACCAAATATTATATCTATATCTAACAATCAAAGAAAGGGTTTTGACAAGATAAATTATTTAGCCACTGTGTATAATGGGGTTGATCTTTCTGAATTTGAGTTTAATCCTAATCCAAAAGATTATTTCTTAACAATGGGTGCTATGGGAGGACATAAGAATCCTAAAGATGCCATTATGGCTGTTAAAAAAGTTGATGCTAAATTAATAATGGCTGGCGGTAAAAAGAGGGAGCCATATTTTTCAGAAGAAATTATGCCATTGGTTGACGGTAAACAAATTCAATATGTTGGTGAGGTAGAGGGCAAACAAAGAATAGATCTATTTAAAAATGCTAAAGCACTTCTTTTCCCTATTAAATGGGAAGAACCGTTTGGTTTAATGATGATTGAAGCTATGGCTTGTGGAACACCGGTAATAGCTTACAACAGAGGTTCGGTTCCTGAAGTTATTAAAGATAAAAAAACAGGTTTTATTGTTAAAAATGTTTCTGAAATGGCTAAAGCAATTAAAAACATTGATTTGATTAATAGGCTAGATTGTCGTAATTTAGTCAAAAATAAGTTTAGTGTAGAGAAAATGGTTGATAATTATGAATTAATAATTAAAAAAATAATAAAATGAAAAAATTAAAAATTGCACAAGTCGCTCCAATGTGGTTTCCTATTCCTCCTAAAAAGTATGGAGGAACAGAATGGATAGTTTATCATTTATGTGAGGGTTTACAAAAGTTAGGTCACGATGTTACTTTGTTTGCTTCAGGTGATTCTAATGTTCCTTGTAAATTAAGTGCTACACATCCAAAATCTTTGATCGAGGATGGTATTTCTTGGGTCGATCACACATACAATATGCTTAATTTATCTAGGGCATATCAAAGAAGTTCTGAGTTTGATATTATTCATACCCACATTGATTTGTGGGAAATATATTTCGCACCATTAGTTAAGACTCCATCGATTCACACAATACATAATCCTTTGTATTCTTCTCGCAAGAACGATTCTCGATTAACTATGTTTCAAAAATTTAAGGATAATAATTACGTTGCAATATCTAATTCTCACAGAAAATTATCACGAGCCAAAATTAATTTTGTGAAAACAATATATAATGGTATTAAAATGAGTGATTTTGAGTTTAATCCTAACCCCAAAGATCACTTTGTTTGGTGTGCTAGAATAGATAAGTATAAAGGAATAGAAAATGCAATTAAAATAGCCAAAAAGGCCGGAGTTAAGCTTGTTTTAGCAGGAAGACTTGACCCCACCCAAAAAGACTATTTTAATTCAAAAATTAAGCCTCATTTAGGAAAAGATATCAAATATATTGGAGAATATTCTTTTGAAGAAAAGTCAGAGTTTTTTGGAAATGCTAGAGCGCTATTGTATCCAATTGAGTGGCACGAACCATTTGGATTAAATATGACTGAAGCTATGGCTTGTGGAACACCAGTAATAGCTTACAATATGGGCTCTGTTCCTGAAGTAGTTAAAGATGGCAAGACGGGCTTTATTGTTAAAGATATTGCTGGTGCCGTTAAAGCAGTTAAAAAGATAGACCAAATTAATCGAGCCGATTGTAGAGACTGGGTTCAAAAGAAATTTTCAACAGAAGTTATGGTTGGTAATTATGAACAAGCGTACTATGATATTATTAATTCCTAATATTGGTTCTAAGATCGAAGGGAAGTTAAAAGATCTAAACCTTAAACCTAAAGTTAAGCCTAGAGATTTTATTAAAAAAAGGGGAGATAAAAAACATCGCTATTTTAGTCTTTGTATTGACGAATCAGGGAAAGAAATTCTTTTTTATGCGCGTATTCATAATAATATAGATGCTAGAGATAAGTTTATTACCGAAATTAAATTTCTTTGTCTTGCAGGGCAACAAGGTATGGGAAAAATTGCTCCCCAAATGTTTAATTATGGAATTGAGAAAGATTTTGAGTGGCTTACAAGAGAAGAGATAAAGCCAAAGTCTTTAGCGCAACTATCCCCTAGAATAATTTCAAGCGTTGTTTCTAAAAACTCAGATCTTTTGGCAAATTATGTTTTTTCTATTTCTGAAGTAAAGGCCAATAGAGTTAACTTTAAGAGCTTTGATTGGAGTAATCACTTTAAGTTTCCTAATTTTGACTATTTAGTTGATAAAAGAATTATTAATAAAGATTTAAGCAATAGCCTAGTTTCTATGACTAGAAATATTGCTGGTGATTTTAAGAAAAATTGTCATTATTTGTCTCATGGAGACTTAACGTTAGAAAATATATTATCAGATAAAAAAGATTTTTGGATCATTGATTGGGAGCGAGCTTGTTTTAATAATTATGCTTACGACATTGCCTTTTTATGGATGCATCTTTGGAATAATCACTCTGGCAGAAAAAAACTAATAAACTCTTATATTAAAAAAATTAATAAAAATGATTTCAAATTGTTTTTTCCAACGATTGTGTCTTATCTTGCAATGGGAGAAGTATTGATGAATTTTGAAAAAGAAAAAGCATTAGATAGAACAAAGAGAAAAAGTTTTTGCAAACAAGTTTTAAAATATAGTGTTGAAGATTTTAATAAATTAATAAGACTATGAAGAAAAAACTAAAAATAGCTATTTTTTGCACTAATGAGTGGCCTACATTACCTCCTCAAAATGTGTTTTATGCTCCACTATGGATCGCTTATTATACTGCTGAGGGGTTGGCCCAAAAAGGTCACGATGTTTTTTATTTCGGATCCAAAGAATCAAAGCTTAAAAGAGCCAAGTTAGTTTCTTTTAATACTAAAGCAATCAAAAAAGATAAAAAGCTAGAACCATTTTTATCAAAATCAAACGAATTAGTAGTTAATTTCTATGAACAAAAGATGATATCTATGATTTATCAGATGCATCTAAAAGAGAAATTTGATATTATTCATATTCACCCCTTTAGAAGATGTTTGCCAATGGCCCCTTTTACACAAACTCCTACGGTAATAACTATACACGATCAAATTGCCGGTATTAATAAGTTACAATTAGCCGAAACTAAAAATATACCTCAGATTAAGTTAATATCAATATCTAATGCTCAAAGAAAACCATTGCCTAATTTGAATTATGTCGCAACGGTCTACAATGGAATAGATATTAATAAATTTAAGTATCGTGAAAAACCAGAAGATTATTTTGTTGCTGCAGGACGATTTGTTCCTGAAAAAGGAATAGATATTGCAATAGATATTGCTAAAAAAGCAGGTGTTAAGCTCAAAATTGCTGGTGGGCCATCAGACGGAGATTATTTTAATAAATTAATTAAGCCAAAACTATCTAAGAATATTGAGTATGTCGGAATGATAGACTATTTAAAGATGGGCGATTTTTATTCTAAAGCTAAGGCATTAATTGCTCCTATTCAATGGGAGGAGCCTTTTGGGTTATTCTTTACCGAAGCTATGGCTTGTGGAACACCGGTAATAGCTTACAACAGAGGTTCGGTTCCTGAAGTTATTAAAGATAAAAAAACAGGTTTTATTGTTAAAAATGTTTCCGAAGCCGTTAAAGCAGTTCACAAAATAGATCAGATTAAAAGATCTGATTGTAGAGATTGGGTTAAAGAGAGATTCTCAATAGATACTATGGTAGACGGTTACGAAAAAGCTTATTTTGATCTAATCCAAAAGAAAGCTTAAAACTGAGCCTGATGCCCAAGCCTGAGGATAGCAGGCATCTCTATATTTGACTATATTGTTGTTTGTATCTACACCGTATAGTTCTGGCAAAAAACCAATTTCTTTTTTTGCTTTTAGTATAGATTTCTTTATTTTATTATATTCTTTGTTGTATCCTTTTTGCCTTAATCCTTGGGCAATAATCCAGTTATCGTGGGGCCAAACTGTGCCCATATGATAAGACAGGGTTTCAAACTCCTTTTCTTTGCTAGAATAAGTTCTTATCCCATATTTTGTTAGCATATCTTTTTGGAATAATCTTTTTACAATTTTATCTGTTTTGTTTTTTGTAACTATGCCAGTGAAAATTAAATGTCCAGGGTTAGATGTAATTCTATCTATTGGTTTTTTATCTTTATCTAGGGCTAAGATATAGAAATTATTTTTCTTTGACCAAAACTTTTTATTAAATTTAGTTTTTAATTTTTTTGCTCGATCTATGCATTTTTCCGCTAAATTTTTATTCGTTATCATTTTTGAGCCAACTGTAAGGGCCAGATACTGATAACCTTGAACTTCCACAATTGCTATTGGTGGCTTCATCTCTAATTGGTGCATATTTGAGTCTTTCCATGCTTGGTGAAA
>Ga0116172_10002359_pt1 | contig 16515 bp, 16 predicted proteins | sample AD_UKC083_MetaG_FD_89799 | JGI IMG/M metagenome (GOLD analysis project Ga0116172, IMG submission 89799) | Active sludge microbial communities of municipal wastewater-treating anaerobic digesters from USA - AD_UKC083_MetaG | ecosystem: Engineered > Bioreactor > Anaerobic > Digestate | place: USA...
CCCGTTCCAAAGCTGCACGGAGGCTTTGGCTTAGTGGCATCACACGAATGGTCTCCATCATTCAATGGCTCAATAACAAATCTGACCGGCATTTACTCATATCATAAAAAAACGAAAAGCAATTTAAGCTTCTCATTCGCACTCATGCCAGAGTTAAGAATAAATGATTTCGACGATTATTCATTTGAAAAAAGATGTCAGTTCAATGTTTCCCTGGCCGCCGGCCTCCGATGGAAAAAATTCACTTTTGGCGCAAGTGGATATAATATCATTAATAGAAATTTTCCAGACAATGGCTTTAAGCTATTTGCCGCTTACAATCAATTTCAGCCAGGAAAACTGCTCGATGATAAAATTCATTTCTCACCCATGTTGTCTGCCTTTACATTTGGAGGAGACGTTTATCTGGTGGCTTCGGGTACATTACGTTATAAGTTTATGCAGGTCGGGGCCGACATCAGCTCTTTTATCTATTTGAAATCAAGACCGGATTTTTTCTTTCATGCAGGCGTCAACATAGGAAATTTCAGCTTGTTGTACCGTTATTGTCCTGACTGGTACCGGACGACAATCAACGAGATTTCGCTGGGCTACCGGTTTGGAAAGAAATAACGAAGCCTCACAAATCCGTGACAGTAACTTCTTTCGGCCTCAATTTCCTGTATACCCCGCCTCGCTTTTCCAGTCGGAGTAGTATATCACCAGATTAGCTTCACTTTTCCATTCGGTGAAATACACTGTCCAGTTTGCTTCACTTTTCCATTCCGTAAAGTACCAGATACCGGATTCGGGCGTGGCATCGCTTTTCCATTCGGTCACATATACAATCATATCTGCCTCGGATTTCCACTCGGTAACATACACCACTTTATCTGCTTCGCTTTTCCACTCCGTGACATAAACAACCTGCGCACGTGACAGGCCAAATGCGGCCAGCATAATTATTGAGAAAACTATTGCTTTCATGATTCAGAATTTTTGCGCTTCCATGCAACAACTATTGTACCGCATGAATAAAAGCACGACCAGCAAGATCGTGCTTAACAGAGTTTTGAAATGGAAATTAAAATTCAAATTTAATTCCCTGCGCCAGCGGCAGTTCGTTGCTGTAATTGATCATGTTTGTCTGACGACGCATGTACTGTTTCCAGCTGTCAGAGCCAGATTCACGACCAACGCCGGTGTCTTTTTCGCCACCGAAGGCGCCGCCGATTTCAGCACCGGAAGTACCCGCGTTGATGTTGGCAATGCCGCAGTCAGAGCCGGCATCGGAAAGAAATTTTTCAGCTTCGCGCATGTTCAGCGTGAAAATCGAAGATGACAATCCTTGTGGCACGGCGTTGTTTATTTCAATGGCATTCTCAATATCGCCATCGTATTTTATCAGATACAAAATCGGCGCAAAGGTTTCTTCCTGCACAATCTTGTAATGATTTTCCGCTTCAACCAAAGCAGGAACAACATAGTTTCCGCTCAGGTTTTTCTTGCCTTCCATTTTAGTACCGCCGAACAAAACTTTTCCGCCTTCTTTCTTCACTTCTTCGATGGCATTGAGAAACGCATCAACTGCGGACTGATCAACAAGCGGCCCTACGAGCACGTTTGGTTCAAGCGGGTTGCCGATTTTTTCCTTAATCTGTTCATAGGTGCTGAGCAGATTGTACTTCACTTCATTGTACACTTTCTTGTGAACAATAATGCGGCGCGTCGAAGTACAGCGCTGACCGCAGGTTCCAACCGCACCGAAAACCGTCGAGGCAATGGCCATGTTCAGATCGGCCGAATCGGAAATGATAACGGCATTGTTTCCGCCCAATTCAAGAATGGATTTTCCGAGTCGTTCACCGATAATGGCTCCGGCTCTTTTCCCCACGCGTGTTGAACCTGTTATGGAAAACAACGGAATCCGTTTGTCGGCAACAAAATTGTCTCCGAGTACCGATGATTTTGCAATCACGAGATTGAATACGCCTTCCGGAATGTTGTTGCGTTTCAAAACATCGACAATGATTTTTTGTGTTGCAATGGCACAAATCGGTGTTTTTGAACTGGGCTTCCAGATTACAACATCGCCGCAGACCGCTGCCAGCATGGAATTCCATGCCCATACTGCAACCGGAAAATTGAATGAGGTAATCAAACCCACAACTCCAAGCGGATGATACTGATCGTACATGCGGTGCTCACGGCGCTCCGAATGCATGGTGAAACCGTTCAGCAGTCGCGACTGTCCAACTGCAAAATCGCAGATGTCAATCATTTCCTGCACTTCGCCCATGCCTTCCTGATGGATTTTTCCCATTTCAAGCGAAACGAGAAAACCTAAATCTTCTTTCGCATCGCGAAGTGCGAGTCCTATCTGACGCACTATTTCGCCACGTTGCGGAGCCGGAACCTCGCGCCAGACTTTAAAAGCATCCTGTGCTTTCTTTATAACAAATTCATAATCGGCAGCAGTGGCGTTTTTTACTTTGGCGATTTCGCGGTTATCAATCGGCGATACGGATGTGGTAATGTCGCCTTCACTTTTGATCCATACAGAGCCGGTACACACGCCATCATTCACTTCGCTGATGCCGAATTTTGTCAGTACCTGTTTGATTTTTTCTTCAATTTTCATTTTCTGATATCAGTTGCGTTAGTTGTTTTACATCATGAAAGGATAGCGGAAATCGGTTGCCGGTGCAAATGTTTCCTTGATTGTGCGCGGGCTTGTCCAGCGCAGGAGATTGAGATTTCCGCCGGCTTTGTCGTTGGTTCCCGAAGCGCGGGCTCCGCCGAATGGCTGCATACCAACCATGGCGCCGGTTGGTTTATCGTTGATATAGAAATTGCCGGCAGCGTTTTTCAACCTTTCGCAAATATTGGCAGCAGCAATACGATCTTTCGAAAATACAGCACCCGTCAGCGCATAAGGTGAGGTCTGATCACACAATTCAATTGTCTTTTCAATATCCTTGTCGTCGTAGACAAAAATGGTCATCACCGGACCGAAGATTTCTTCCTCCATGGTTTTGAATTTCGGATTGGTGGTTTCAATAATCGTGGGCTGAATGAAGTATCCTTTGGATTTATCGCCCTTTCCGCCGGCAATTATTTTTGCATCAGTGGCATTTTTGGCGAAGTCGATGTAACTCATAATGCTGTCAAATGCGGCCTCATCAATCACAGCATTCATGAAATTTTTGAAATCCCTTACATCGCCCATGGCCATTTCCGAAGTCATCTGAATCAACAAATCCTTGATTTCGGACCACAGTGATTTCGGTATATATCCACGTGAAGCAGCAGAACATTTCTGACCCTGATACTCGAATGCGCCACGGAAGATACCGACAGCGACTTCGCGCGCATTGGCCGACGGATGTACAAAAACAAAATCTTTTCCGCCGGTTTCACCAACAATGCGCGGGTATGATTTATACATGCCCAGATTTTCGCTCACCGAGCGCCAGAGCGAATTGAACGTGGCATTGGATCCTGTGAAGTGGATTCCGCCCAGGTCTTTATGACCAAAAACTTCTTTACCAATCAGCGAACCACTGCCGGGCAGGAAGTTGATAACTCCATTTGGCAATCCGGCTTCCTGGAAAATCCTCATCAGGTAATAGTTGGAGAAAATGGCAGTGGTGGCCGGTTTCCAGATGGTGGTGTTGCCCATCAGTACCGGAGCCATGTTCAGGTTCGAAGCAATGGCCGTAAAATTGAACGGAGATACCGTAAACACAAAACCTTCCAGCGCACGGTATTCCATTTTATTCAGCTGATTGAATCCCGATTTGGGCTGCTCGCTGTAAATTTTCGAAGCAAAATAGGCGTTGTAACGCAGAAAGTCAATGGTTTCGCATGCCGAATCAATTTCTGCCTGATATGCATTCTTGCTCTGCCCCAACATGGTAGCGGCATTGATGAGTGCACGGTGTTTTGTCGACAATAATTCAGCGGCTTTCAGCAAAATGGCTGCCCGTACGGTCCAATCGGTCTCTGCCCAGGCTTCATGTGCCTTCATGGCTGCATCAATGGCCATCTTTACTTCCTTTTCTGTGGCCATGTGGTAGGTGGCAAGCACATGTCCATGGTCGTGCGGCATGACGACTTTTCCGAGTTTACCCGTGGTAACTTCCTTCCCATCGATAATCAAGGGAATTTCAATCCGGGTGGTTTCCAGATTTCTTAGTTCATTCGTAAGCAAAATACGCTCGTGACTTCCGGGCGCATAATTCAGAATCTGCTCATTGTGAGGGTTTTCAAAATCAAAAATGGCGTTATTCATAATTTACTGTTTTAGTGTGTTTTATTCGATATGCATTATTTTACATATCGGCGACAAAATTACAGTTTTTAATATATCACCTGCAATGAAGTTATCAGCATTTAAACTGCAAAATATCATAAGGAATGTCTCACTTGTGAATAATGTCCTCACAGACATGACAAATTGACACTGCTTAACCAATGGCACAGGCTTTGACAGGGCGGCGGCTGCAAAAATCAATATACCATGCAGAAAGGTTCAATCAATGTACAGACGGGAAACATATTTCCCATTATCAAGAAATTCCTGTATTCGGAACACGAAATTTTCCTGCGCGAACTGGTTTCAAATGCGGTGGATGCAACCACCAAACTGAAAAAGCTGGTGTCGCTGGGCAAAGCCGATGTTGAACTGGGCGATCTGACCATCCAGATTGCGCTCGACACCAAAAAGAAAACCCTGAAAATAACCGATCGCGGTATAGGCATGACCGAAGAGGAAGTGCAGAAATACATCAATGAAATTGCTTTCAGCGGCGCTGAGGATTTTGTAAAAAAATTCATTGGCAAGGATGAAAAGGAAATCAGCGGAATCATAGGTCATTTCGGACTCGGCTTCTACTCGTCGTTTATGGTGTCCGATAAGGTTGAGATTGACACCCTGAGCTATCAGGATGGAGCAAAAGCCGTGAAATGGGAATGCGACGGTTCGCCGGAATACACCATGTCGGATTCAAAAAGAAAAGACCGTGGGACAGAGATAACGCTGCATTTATCCGAAGATTCGCTCGAATTCAATGAAGAATACCGCATTCTCGACATGCTGAAAAAGTTCTGCCGCTTCCTGCCCTACCCGATTCAGTTCGGCGTGGAAAAAACGTCAGAACCCATCGAAGGAGAAAAAGACAAAGACGGCAACCAGAAATACCAGAATGTTGAAAAGCCGCGTATAATCAACAATACAGACCCGCTCTGGAAAAAAACACCGACTGAACTCAAAGAAGAAGATTACAAATCGTTCTATCGCGAGCTGTATCCCTACACTTATGATGAGCCCCTGTTCAACATCCACATCAATGTTGATTATCCTTTCAACCTGACCGGTATTCTTTATTTCCCGAAGCTCAAGAAAAATTTAGAAGTACAGCGAAATAAAATTCAGCTCTACAGCAATCAGGTTTTTGTGACCGACAATGTCGAAAACATAGTCCCTGATTTTCTCACGCTTCTGCATGGTGTGATTGATTCGCCCGACATTCCGCTCAACGTGAGCCGAAGCTATCTGCAGGGCGATCCGAATGTGAAAAAAATCAGCAGCCATATCACCAAAAAAGTCGCAGACAAACTCGAGGAACTGTATAAAAACAGCCGCGAGGACTTTGAAAAGAAATGGGACGACATCCGCGTATTCATCCGCTATGGCATGATTACGACCGAATCGTTTGCCGAAAGAGCTGATAAATTCGCATTGCTGAAAGACACCGAAGGGAAATACTTTACGCTTGAAGAATACAGGGAGAAAATCAAGGATGCGCAGACCGACAAGGATGAAAAACTGGTCATCCTTTACACCACGGACAAGGAAGAGCAACACACCTACATTTCTGCTGCGCAGAACAAGGGATATTCGGTGCTTGAACTCGATTCGGTGATTGACATTCACTTTATCGATTTTCTGGAACGCAAGAATGAGAAAGTCACTTTCAAGCGTGTTGATGCGGAACTGACTGATAAGCTCATTGATAAAAATGTCGATAACATCATCAGCAAGCTGAACGAAGAAGAATCGAAAAAAGTGGAAGAGTTGTTCAAAGGCGCACTGCCAAACGATGTGCACGTATTGGTTCAGATAGAAGCAGCAGCCGAAGACGCAGCGCCGGTGAGCATGATGCAGCCCGAATTCATGCGCCGCATGAGCGATATGTCGCAGCTTGGCGGCATGGACTACATGGCCGGCATGGGCCGCAGTTACACTTTGCTGGTGAACTCCAATCACCCCGTAGTAACCGGTCTGGTGGATTCGTCGGATGAAGAAAAAAACAAAAATGTTGTCAGCCAGCTTATCGACCTCGCTTTGCTGTCGCAGGGACTGCTCAAGGGTGAAAAACTTTCGAGATTTATCAACCGGAGTATTGACATTATCAAATAAATTTTTAATTTTACTTTCCAAACAACTCAAAAACACATGGAAAACACAACCCAGACCTTGCCCGGCGGCTCACAGCCCAACCGCAGTAATCCCAAACCCAAAACGGGATGCCTAGGATCAACCATGATAATCATTCTGCTTTTGATTATTCTTCTGCCCATCGGAATCTGGATGTGGCGCGCCTACAACCGCATGGTGACCAAGGATGAGCTTGTTACGAAGCAGTGGGCCAATGTGGAGAATGTGTACCAGAAACGTATGGATCTTGTGCAGAACCTTGTGAATACAGTGAAAGGTATGGCCGATTTCGAAAAATCGACTCTGACTGCTGTCATCGAGGCCAGAAGCAAAGCTTCATCTGTCAACATCAATGCTGAAAATCTGGACGAAGAAACCTTTGCCAAATTCCAGCAGGCACAGGATGAATTCAGCGGCGCCCTCAGTAAACTCATGGTTGTCATGGAGCAATATCCGCAGCTGCAGGCAGTTGAAGGATTCAAAAATCTGATGAATGATCTGAAAGGACTTGAGAACGAAATCCTGGCTCAGCGTAATGCCTACAACGAAGTGGCCATGGACTACAACAGATATATCCGCACATTCCCCCGAAACCTCTTTGCCAGGATTTTTGGATTTGAAAAGAAAGGATATTTCAAGTCATCCGAAGGTGCTGAAAACGCTCCAACGGTCAGCTTTGAATAAAAATATTTCCATTCAGTATCCCGGCCTACAAGGCCGGGATTTTTTTGCCTATCTTCAAAAACAATATTCCATCGTCCGAAAGCGATGTAGGAGCGAAAGGATATGGAATCGTTGTTTTTGAAGTTGTTACGACGATTCCATATCTGCCGGCTGGCGGACGATGGACTATCGTAACGATTTTCAATTTTGAGAGATCCACGACTGGTTGTGGAAAAATGATAAAAATCATTATGTGGTTTTTAATAACAAACCAAATTTTTATCTTTACCAAAATTTACTTTTGTGAAACTAATCCGGCCATTTCATAAAGTCTGGAAATTCTACGCCGACGGCTTCCGCAACATGCCTTCATGGGGGCGTCAGGCCTGGGCTATGGTTATTTTTAAAGGAATTGTGGTGTTTATTATTATGAAATTCGTCTTTTTCCCAAACCATCTGAAAAAGAATTTCGACACTGATGAACAACGCAGCGGATATGTACTCGAGCAACTAACAAAAACAAAATAAAACATGGATCAAATCTCTACCCTGGTCGAATGGTCACGGGCGCAATTTGCGCTCACTGCCATGTACCACTGGATTTTCGTTCCGCTCACACTGGGTATGACTTTCATGATTGCATTCATGGAAACCCTGTATGTGCGCACCGGAAACGAAGAATGGAAGCGGCTTACAAAGTTCTGGGCCAAACTGTTCGGAATCAATTTCGCCATCGGTGTTGCCACCGGAATCATTCTTGAATTTGAATTCGGCACCAACTGGAGCAACTACAGCTGGTTTGTAGGCGACATATTCGGCGCCCCGCTTGCAGTCGAAGGTATCATGGCTTTCTTCATGGAAAGCACCTTCATTGCAATCATGTTTTTCGGCTGGAACAAAGTGAGCAAAAAGTTTCACCTGCTCTCGACCTGGCTGGTAGCAATCGGTGCCAATCTTTCCGCCCTATGGATTCTTGTTGCCAACGGCTGGATGCAGTTTCCGACAGGCACCGTTTTCAATCCGGATACCGCGCGCAACGAAATGGTGGATTTCTGGGCTGTGCTTTTCAGCCCGGTCGCTGTCAATAAATTCCTGCATACCATTTCGAACGGATTTGTTGTTTCAGCGCTTTTTATGACCGGTATCAGCGCATGGTTCATTCTAAAGAAACGCGAAATTGTATTTGCGAAAAAAAGTATGCTGATTGCCGCAACATTCGGACTGCTGTCATCCGTTTTTCTTGCACTTACCGGCGACGGCTCGGCCTATCAGGTCGCCCAGAAACAGCCCATGAAGCTGGCCGCCATGGAAGGATTATACAAAGGTCAGAAAGAGGCCGGACTCATAATGGTCGGCATGCTAACCCCCGGAAAACAGCCCGGCGACAGCAAAGACGACTATGTGTTCAAGCTGGAAATTCCGAAAATGCTGTCGTTGCTTGGCTACCGCGATGCTCAGGCATTTGTGCCGGGTGTCGATGACCTTGTTTACGGAAACGAGGAACAGGGGCTGATTTCAGCACAGGAAAAAATTGAGCGTGGCACCGTTGCAGTCGAAACCCTGCGCGAATTCAAGCAGGCAAAACGGGACGGCGACAGCACCAAAGTTGCAGAACTGGCTCTGCTGTTCGACCGCAGCAAACCTGAAGGACAGGAGTTCTACAATAATTATTTCCGCTTTTTCGGCTACGGTCATCTGGAAAAACCGGAAGACATTGTACCCAATGTACCGCTTGTTTTTTACAGTTTTCACATCATGGTGGCACTCGGATTTTTCTTCATTTTCTTTTTTGCAGTCATGTTGTTTTTCCTGATGAAAAATTCTGTCGAAAAGCGGAAACTCTGGCTGCACCTGGCTATCTGGACTTTCCCGCTGGGATTCATTGCTTCTCAGGCCGGCTGGATTGTGGCTGAAGTCGGTCGTCAACCCTGGGTGATTCAGGATCTCATGCCGGTCAATACGGCCGTTTCGCAGGTGAGCGCCTCAGCGGTGCAGCTTACATTTGTGTTGTTTGCCATCATATTCACTTCGTTGCTGATCGCGGAAATTTCAATCATGACCCGCGCCATCAAAAACGGACCAACGGAAGGAGGAAAATAATATGTTTGAAACATTTTCATATCTGGCTTTGCAGGAATACTGGTGGTTTATCGTATCGGTTCTCGGTGCCTTTCTGGTTTTTCTGCTTTTTGTTCAGGGCGGACAAAGTCTGCTCTATACCATCGGAAAAGATGAACCCCAGACATCGATGCTGGTGAATTCGCTCGGCCGCAAATGGGAATTTACTTTCACTACACTGGTGACTTTCGGCGGAGCTTTTTTTGCCTCTTTCCCGCTCTTCTACTCCACCAGCTTCGGTGGCGGATACTGGCTCTGGATGCTGATTCTGTTTACATTCATCCTGCAGGCGGTCAGCTACGAATTCCGCTCAAAACAAGGAAATGTTTTCGGTAAAAAAACCTTCGAATGGTTTCTGTTTCTCAACGGGTTCATTGGCACAGTATCGCTTGGAGTGGCCGTCGCCACTATGTTTACCGGAGGAAATTTTGTTCATGACGAAATGAATTTCACTTCGTGGAGCAACAACTGGCACGGACTCGAAGCGTTTGGCAATCCGATCAATGTTGCATTGGGACTCGCGGTATTCTTTCTTTCGCGCGTGCTGGCCATCCTCTATTTCAACAGCACCATCAACGACGCAATCATTCGCGAAAGAAACAAAAAACACCTGGCCATCAATTCGGTGCTTTTTCTTTTCTTTTTCCTTGCCTTCATTATTGCCATCTGGCTCAGCGACGGCTACGCATACGATCCGGCCACCGGAAAAATTTTCACCGAACCCAATAAATATTTTTTCAACAATCTTGAAAATCCGCTTACCGGGATTCTGTTCCTGCTGGGTGTTCTGATGGTTTTGCTGGGATTGTTCCGCGGCAACACCTGTTACAAATCCTGCGGCGGAAAAGCTTTGTATCCGGTCGGCATCGGAACATTTCTCACTGTTCTTTCGCTGTTCTGCAACCTGGGCTACAACAACACCGTTTTCTATCCTTCGCTGAGCAGCATGCAGAGCGGACTTACGATTGAAAAAGCTTCATCGAGCCAGTTTACGCTGACTGTAATGAGCTACGTCTCGCTGCTTGTGCCCTTTGTGCTGGCCTACATTGTTTACGCGTGGCGATCGCTCAACAAAAAAATGATCGACGCCGAAGAGATGAATGACGGATCGCATAAATACTAAAACAGAAAACCATGCACCTTATATCAATATTGTGGTTGCTCACCTGGCCCCTGCTCATCTTTGTGTCGTATCAGACCATCCGTCTGCTCCTGAAAAAATACGGCGATAAGCTGGAAAAATCAGAATAAGCCGCTGTGCGAAATCCCCCGCTGCTATGCGAAGTATATACTTCGCATAGCATGCCCTACTTCGCACAGCGGATGTTATTTTATTGTTATTTATTTGTTTTTATAAAATTCAAAGCTATATCTTTGTGATATCAATTTAATATCAAATGGAAAAGAACATCAAACCGTCGTTAGGGTATCTGGCTCTTGCCATCAGCATTCATATGCTTCTCTCACCCTTTCTCATTTTTGCAGATCCCAAAAGTCTGCTCATCGTCACCGGCACCATTGTGCTTTCATTTCTCTCCATCTTCGGTTTCGTTGGCCTGTTTGTGGTCAATCCAAACGAGAGCATGGTACTGATTCTTTTTGGAAAATACATGGGCACCGCCCGCGAAAACGGCTTCTTCTGGGTGAACCCTTTTTATGTAAAGAAAAAGATTTCGCTTCGCGCCCGCAACCTCGAAAGCGAATCACTCAAGGTGAATGACAAGATGGGGAATCCGATCGTCATCAGCGTTGTTATGGTATGGCGCATCCGCGACACATACAAAGCTGCATTTGAAGTCGACAATTACGAAGTATTCGTGAAAACCCAGACAGAAGCTGCTGTGCGTAAACTTGCACACACTTATCCATACGATACCTTCGACGATGCACAGGAAGAAATTTCGCTCCGTGCCGGCGGCGATGAAATCAATGCCGAACTTGAACGTGAAATTTCGGAACGACTCTCCATTGCAGGTGTTGAAGTGCTTGAATCGCGTCTTTCAAATCTGTCTTATGCTCCGGAAATTGCCGGCGCCATGTTGCAGCGCCAACAAGCAACGGCTATCATTGCAGCCCGTACACGTATTGTCGAAGGCGCTGTAAGCATGGTCGAAATGGCTCTGAATCAGCTGAGCAAAAAAGGTATTGTTGAACTCGATGAAGAACGCAAAGCTGCCATGGTGGGTAATCTCATGGTTGTTCTCACTTCGGAACGCGCTGCCCAGCCCATTGTGAACGCAGGTACACTTTATTAAAATTCAAAGGCCATGAAAACTTTCAGCGAAACACAGCATACGCAGAAACCTTTGTTTATCGCCATTCCCATTGTTCTCTGGCTGGCGTTCATGGTGTTTGCCGTTATTGAATTGTACAATTATCTCAACTTCGGGACCCCTCTGGGCGACGAAGGCGAAGAATTACCGATGGGCATTTTCATCGGAATCATGATTCTGATGAGTCTTACTTTTGGGTTCCTGCTGTTTATGGTTTTGCGTCTGCAACTAAAAGTATCCATCAGCGAAAGTGGGATTTATTTCGAAATGCCTCCATTTAAAAAACCAACATCTTTCAGACCCGAAGAAATTGAATTTGCTTTTGTGAGAAAGTACTATCCGATCCGTCAGTATGGCGGCTGGGGCTGGCGCGGAATCAAAGATAAGGCCTATAATGTTACCGGTCACTGGGGAATCCAGATCATTCTGAAAGACAAACGCAGGATTCTGCTTGGTGTCAGAAATCATGAAGATGCTGCACGTGCACTGGAAGCCATCGGTTTCAATAAAAAACCATAGCCATGGGCAAAAAAGCATTTGCACTCCGTATTGACGAAGAGGTGATGAAAGCCCTGGAAAAATAGGCGGCTGATGAATTCCGCTCCGTCAACGGACAGATTGAATGGATTCTGCATCAGGCGCTGGCCAAAGCGGGGCGTGTTCCGGCAAAAAACAAAACCAGGTCTGATGATGAAAAGCAGTGATGTAGGACGTTGCACAGCTTTCAGTAGTCAGCAATCAGCTGTCAGCTCTGAGCAGAAGCTGATTTGAGGTTGAGTTTGAGGTCAAGGTTAAGCTGCTTGCAGCAGGAAGAAGAAGGTTCTCACTCAAAACTACTTACGCCTTACGACTAACGACTTACGCCTATTTCAGATCTCGTATTTCTGATTTCGTATTTCGTATTTATAAAAAAAGCTGCCCCGAAAAGCAGCTTTTTTTATGGTTCAGCAAATTCTATTTTCTTCCGGGATACGCTTTGACAGCGGCTTCCAGAATTTCCATGCTGCGTTTCATATCGTTCACATTCAATACATAGCTGATGCGGACCTCGTCTTTGCCCATGCCCGGAGTTGAATAGAAACCGGTGGCAGGAGCCAGCATCACGGTGTCGCCGTTCAGATTGAAATCTTCGAGCAGCCACTGGCAGAATTTGTCGCTGTCGTCGATCGGAAGGCGTGCAACCACATAGAAAGCGCCTTTCGGATTCGGACAGAAAGCACCTTCCATTTTATTGATGGCTTCAACCACAATATTGCGACGGGCCACATATTCAGCTTTCACTTCGGTGAAATATGACTCGGGTGTTTCGATTGCCGCTTCAGAAGCCACCTGGCCAAAGGTAGGCGGGCTAAGACGTGCCTGTGCAAATTTCATGGCAGCGGCCATAACTTCCTTGTTTTTCGAAATCAGCGCACCAATGCGGAAACCGCAAGCGCTGTAGCGTTTCGATACAGAATCGACCAAAATGCAGTTCTGATCAAGACCTTCAAGTTCCATGACGGAAAAATGCTTTGCATCGCCATAAATGAATTCGCGGTACACTTCGTCGGCCAGCAGATAGAGGTCGTGTTTTTTTGCAAGCCTGCCAAGGGTTTCGATTTCTTCTTTCGAATACAGGTATCCGGTCGGGTTGTTGGGGTTGCAGACCAGGATGGCTTTGGTTTTCGGTGTAATCACCTTTTCGAATTCCTCAATGGCAGGAAGAGCAAAGCCAGTATCGATTTTTGAAGGAATCGGAACATTTTTCACGCCGCAGTTGACTGAAAATCCGTTGTAATTGGCGTAGAATGGTTCGGGAACTATGAGTTCGTCATCAGGATCCATAATGGTGCTGAGTGCAATCAGAATGGCTTCGGATCCGCCTGAGGTAACAATGATGTCATCGGCGGTGATGTGAATATTGTTTTTTGCATAATAGCCCACCAGCTTCTGACGATATGAAAGAATACCGGCCGAATGGCTGTATTCAACCACTTTCTGACTGAAGTTGCGGATGGCATTCATGGCCACATCGGGTGTTGCGATGTCGGGCTGGCCGATATTGAGGTGATAGACTTTCACTCCGCGTTTTTTTGCGGCATCAGAGAATGGCACCAGCTTGCGGATGGGCGAAGCAGGCATGTTCTGCGCTTTTTTGGATATTCCGGGCATGACTATGTGTTTTAATTAAAAAAAAATCCCGTCAGGGTTTGACGGGACAAAGTTTCAAAAAAAAATTGACAAATGCCAAACAAATGATTTTAAATCACCTTGCCTTTGATTACAATGACAACCGGTGAATTTTCGGCGTTTGAAAGGATATTGACCTGTTTGTTGAATTCGCCTTCTTTTTCAGCATCGAAGGTTATTTTGATGCTTTTCTTCTGTCCGGGCATGATGGGCTCCTTCGGGTATGAAGGCACCGTACATCCGCAGCTGGAACGGGGCTCCGAAAGCAGCAAGGGCTCTTTACCCGTGTTGGTGAAAACAAAATCATAGGACACCGGCGTGCCTTTGCTGATTGTTCCAAAGTCGTGCGTGAGTTTTTCAAAAGAAATGACCGGGCCTGTGGCTACATTCTGAGCACTTACATAGACCAGCGGCAGCGCGAGCATGAGCAGAGAAATAATTATTTTTTTCATAGTGCTTTGTTTTTGCTATTGGACAAATGGAGTTCCGTTGTTGTCGTAGTTCTGAAGAGGCATGATTTCTTCCGGTTTTTTCTTGATGTTGCCGGTAATTTTCAGATAAATAGGACCATTGGATGCGTTTGATTCGACTGTAATCTGTTTGTTGATTGGCCCAACCCTGTTTGAATCATATTTCACTTTGATTGATGCCGATTTTCCGGGAAGGATCGGCTCGTGAGGCCAGGTCGGGACAGTGCAGCCACAGGTGGATCGCACATTCGAAAGCAGCAAAGGCTCATTACCGGTATTGGTGAATTTGAATTCAACTTCTGCCTGATCACCGGCTGTGAGTTCGCCAAAATCGTGTACAAGCTTTTCGAATTTGATGGTTGCCCCACTCTGCGCGTTGGCAGCAAATCCTGACAGCAACATCAATACAAAAAATAAACGGATAGTTTTCATAAAGCTGAAATGTTTTGACAAAAATACAAAAAACCGGCGCGCTGTTAGCAAAATATATGCCATCATTGCAACCGGTTGTTTGGATGCTTTGAATATTTATTGGTTTAAAATTGTGCAGATTTTTTACATTTGTGGTAAATAAAAAAAGATGCCGGATATTAAAGTTCAAAAGACCGATCACAACGCCGACCAGTGCAGATGCGAGAATTGCATCATGCGTGGACTCATCTCAAGCTATGTGCCGGAAGAAGATAACGATGTTTTATGCCGCGTTAAGAGACAAAAAGCTTTCAAAAAGGGCGAAATCATTGTAAAGCAAGGCGAACCCATTGTTGATTTCTTTTATATCAAGAGCGGAATTGTCAAATTGTCAACCACCACCGAATCGCAGCGGACACATATCATTTCGATTGCCAAGCCCCACGACTATATCAGTCTGCTCACTGTTTTCCACGGTAAGCACTACGCCTATACGATGACGGCCATTGAATATACCGAAATCTGTATTTTCCCGCTCAATCTCATCATCGACATGGCCATGCGCTATGGCAATCTGGCCATCGGACTGCTGAAGAAATCGAGCAAGACATCGGATGATATCATCGACCGCTTTGTGCAGAACAACAGCCGCAATCTGCGCGGCCGCATTGCAATGACATTGCTTGAGTTTTCGAAGGAAATTTATAAGTCTAGAATTTTTGAAATGCCGGTTTCGCGCAAGGAGATAGCTGAACTTATTGGTATGACTACGGAAAATGTAATCCGCATTCTCAGTGAATTCAAGAAAGAAGAAATTATCCGCATCGAAGGCAAGGAAATTGAAATTCTTGATTTCGACCGGCTGCAAATGATCAGTGACCGCGGCTGAGAGCCATGCATGATATCGAACCATTCTATAACTGGCGCCACCTCTACATAAGCGAGGAAGACAGCATGTCGCCTTTCTACGGACGTGAGCACAGCGATATCTATTTCACTCATACCGTCTACAATTATTACATCCATCCGCAATGGGACGATTTCGGGTCCAATACGCTGTACCTGAAAATCATTTTTGCCGATTACCGCAGCCGCACTGCCATTATTGAATTCATCGGCGAATGGAACGATCTGCTGTACAACGACATCATGTTTCTGAAACGCAATGTCATTGAACCGATGATTGAAAGCGGCATTTCGCAGTTTATACTCATCGGCGAAAACGTGCTCAACTTTCATTATTCCGATACCGACTATTACGAAGAATGGCTCGAGGAGCTGGATGAAGGCTGGATTACCTGCATCGGGTTTCTGCCGCACGTGGTGCAGGACATGCGCAAAGGCTGCATCAACCGCTACTTTACAATAAACGACGAGCTGAACAATCTCAACTGGCGCACCTATCTGCCCGACAATCTGATTCTGAAAGTGGAATCGATGCTGTGAGTAGCATGCGGCTTGCGGCATGCGGCTCTTCGCTCTCGCTCTGATTCTCGCTCTGTATTTGGCATGCGGCATCACGTAAAACGTGACAAGTGCGGCTCTTCGTTCTCGCTCTGATTCTCGCTCTGTTCAGACATGCGGTTGGTGGCACAAGGCTCAACGCGCAACGCGCAACGCACAAGGCGCAAGGCATAATGCGCAATGCATGGAGTATGGCAAAACTTCGCTCTCGCTCTGATTTTCCTGACCGGTGAATCCGAAATGGTTTCATGCCCTCAAAAACATGAAACCACGTCGGAAGGGGGTTTGAGCAGTGTGGGTGCGGAATCTAGCGTCCCATTTGGTGTACCACAGCAAAGGACCAATACGATTTTTTGTAACCGATTGCAGAGAAGGGTGTGTTCTTTTTATAGGCTGCCAATGCCCCACATGACAGTCTCATGTAAATAGGGCCCGCTGAAAAACACTTAACACTCATAAAATCAGAAACATATTCATCAAATTGGGCATTGCAAATGCAAGTGTATTTATCGGGTTAGAAAAATAA
>Ga0116172_10002366_pt1 | contig 16493 bp, 12 predicted proteins | sample AD_UKC083_MetaG_FD_89799 | JGI IMG/M metagenome (GOLD analysis project Ga0116172, IMG submission 89799) | Active sludge microbial communities of municipal wastewater-treating anaerobic digesters from USA - AD_UKC083_MetaG | ecosystem: Engineered > Bioreactor > Anaerobic > Digestate | place: USA...
AGCACGGACTGGTGGCGCTGGGCGTGGCCACACGTGAGCAGGCCGGCGAACTCTACGCGCGCTTTGACGCAAAGATGACGGCCATGGGGGTGGCGCGCGATGGTGTGATCGTGGCGGCCACGCGCAAGGGACGCCATGAATTCATGGTGGGCGCGCGGGTGGACCCGGTCTTTGGCCCGGTGGTCGTGGTGGGCGATGGTGGCAAGAACGTCGAGGCACTCAAGGACTGCGCCGTGCTGCTGCCGCCCTTCAGCCGGGAGGCGGTGGTGCAGGCCTTGGGCACGCTGCGCATCGCACCGCTGCTGGCGGGCGTGCGCGGCGACCCACCGCTGGATGTGCAGGCGCTGGCGGACATCGCTGTCACCATAGGGACGGTGATTACCGGAGCACGTGGCACCATCGCGTCTGTCGACCTCAACCCCGTCATGGTGGGGGCCGCCGGTGATGGCGCAGTGGTCGTGGATGCCCTGGTGGAATGCGCTGCAACGCCCACCAGCGGTTCGTAGAAACTGTAAGGATTGAACCCCATGGACTTTTCCCTCTCCCCTGAAATCCGGGAACTGCGCGACAAGACGCGGCAGTTCATCGCGGAGCAGGTCATTCCGCTCGAAAACGACGAACGCCAATCGTCGCACGGCCCCAGTGAGGCGCTGCGGCGCGAGCTGGTAGCACGCGCCCGCACCGCCGGCCTGCTCACGCCCCATGCCTCCCGCGAGATGGGCGGCCTGGGACTGAGCCATGTGGCCAAGGCTGCGGTGTTCGAGGAGGCCGGCTATTCGTGGCTAGGCCCCACGGCACTCAATATCCACGCGCCCGACGAAGGCAACATCCACCTCATGGAAGAAGTGGCGACGCCCGCGCACAAGGAACGCTGGCTGCGCCCCCAGGTGGCGGGCCATATCCGCTCCTGCTTTGCCATGACCGAACCCGCGCCTGGTGCGGGCGCCGACCCCTCCATGCTGGCCACCACGGCGGTACGCGATGGCGACGACTACCTCATCAACGGCCTCAAGTGGTTCATCACCGGCGCCGAGGGCGCTGACTACGCCATCGTGATGGCACGCATGGAGGACGGCTCGGCCACCATGTTCCTCACCGACATGAACCGCCCCGGCATCATCCTGGAGCGCAGCATGGACGCGATGGACAGCTGCTTCACGGGCGGGCATGGCGTGCTGCGCTTTGACAACCTGCGCATCCCCGCCACCGACGTGCTCGGAGAAATCGGCAAGGGCTTTCGCTACGCACAGGTGCGCCTGGCACCCGCGCGCCTGACGCACTGCATGCGCTGGCTTGGCCAGGCGCGCCGCGCCCATGACGCGGCACTGGCCTACACGCGCCGCCGCCAGGCTTTTGGCAAGCCCTTGGCCGAACACGAAGGCGTGGGCTTCATGCTGGCAGACAACGACATGGACCTGCACACCGCGCGCCTGCACATCTGGCACACCGCGTGGCTGCTCGATCAGGGCGAGAAATGCAACTTTGAATCCAGCCGCGCCAAAGTGGTGTGCTCGGAGGCCGAGTGGCGCGTGGTGGACCGCAGCGTGCAGATGCTCGGTGGTTCGGGCGTGACGTCCGAATCGCCCGTGATGCGCATCTTTACCGACATGCGGGCCTTTCGCATCTACGACGGCCCCAGCGAAACGCACCGCTGGAGCATGGCCCGCAAGCTCGTGCACATGGCAGAGAAAGCGGAGGCTGCGCCATGAGCAGCACCTTGCCCATCGAGCCCCTCACCCAATACCTGCGCGCCCAGGGCCTGGCGGACAGCGACGCACTCAGCGTGGCGCCGCTGTCGGGAGGGCAGTCCAACCCCACCTTTCGTATCAGCACCCCAGACCGCAGTTATGTGCTGCGCAAGAAGCCACCGGGCCAACTGATGGCCTCGGCGCACGCCATTGACCGCGAATACCGCGTGATGAACGCCCTGCAAGGCAGTAACGTACCGGTGCCGCGCATGCTTGCCTACTGCGAAGACACGCAGATCGTCGGGACACCGTTCTATGTGATGGAGTTTCTGGAGGGACGCGTTCTGGTCGATCAGTCCTTGCCCGGCATGGCACCTGCCGAGCGCGGTGCTATTTACCGCGAGATGAACCGGGTAATTGCCGCGCTGCACGGCATCGACTACCAGGCCCTGGGCCTTGAGACCTTTGGCAAGCCCGGCAACTACTTTGCGCGCCAGATCGCACGCTGGTCGCGCCAATGCCGTGAGTCCACCCTGCCCGTGAACAGCGCAATGCAACAACTCATGGACTGGCTGCCGGCGCATATCCCCGAGGGGGATGAGACCACGCTGGTGCATGGCGACTACCGGCTCGACAACCTGGTGTTTCATGCCACCGAGCCGCGCGTCATCGGTGTGCTCGACTGGGAGCTGTCCACACTCGGCCACCCGCTGGCCGATCTGTCGTACCAGTGCATGGCCTGGCATATCCCGCACGCACTGTGGCGCGGCATCGGAGGCCTGGATCTGGCGGCCCTGGGCATTCCCAGCGAAGCCGAGTACGTGGCCTGGTACGCCCAGGCCACGGGCCGCGACCCCTCGGAGCATTGGGACTTTTACATGGCCTACAACCTGTTTCGCATGGCGGCCATCTTGCACGGCATTGCCCAGCGCGCGGCCGATGGTTCGGCCGCAGCCGCTGACGCCGAGGAAACCGGGCGCAAGGCCGGACCCCTGGCCGAGCTGGGTTGGCAATGCGCGCTGCAGTATGGCGAGAAGCACAGGTAAGTGAAGCCTCCGCGCCGTGCGGGTCACGGCCTGGGCCGCCCCTTGCGCCCAGGCTTGGCGGCCGAACCTGAGGGCTTGCTGCTCGCCTGCTCCAGCCACAGCAGGGAATCCACCTGCGACAGAAAGCGGCGTAGGTAGTCCGGCGACAGCGACTGCATCAAACCGAGCGAGCGCAGCATGAGCTTGTGCGAATTGAGTGGCCCGGCGTTTTCAGGCGCGCGGTGCAGGGCCTGCGTGACCTGCTGTTGTGCAGAGAACCTGGACCAGACCTCGCTGAACTGGCGCACGCTCTTCATGTCCGACGGGCGGGCGTCATCGCCAACGCCCACGCGCACGCGCACGGGGCCTTCCTCGGCCTCGGTGCGGTCGAGCAGATCGCGGTTCAGCAGGGCCAGAGGCGAGGCCTCGACAGGCGCTGGCGCCTTGTCACATGGTCGCGCAACCCTTGTGGCCGACCGGGCATGCTCGGCGTAGGCGGCCACCGCCGCATGCAGCCGCTGCACCAGAACCTGCTGCACGGCCGCGGGCTGGCCTGGCAGGCGCCGGGCCAGCGCCTCCAGGTAATGAAAGCGCGTCGGATCATGGCGATGCGCACCCTCGGCCCGCAGGGACTCCAGCGTGGGGTCAATCATCTGGCAGGCTTTGTGTTTGAGGCTTTGGGCACCGGGGCCATTTCCACCCGGCGGTTTTGCGCGCGGCCCTTTTCGTCGGCGTTGTCGGCCACGGGTTGCTCGGCGCCAAAAGCGGCGGCGAACACCTGCGCGGAAGGCATGCCTTCGTCGATCAGGGCACGCGCCACGGTGAGCGCGCGCTGTGCCGACAGCTCCAGATTGTCGGCAAAACGCTGCTGGGGACCTCGCAGCAGCGTGGTGTTGTCAGTGAAGCCGCTAACCATGAGCATTTCATCGCGCTCGCGCAGGTACACCAACAGCGGCTGCACCAGGCTTTTGAGAAGCTGGCGGCCTTCGAGGCGCAGCTCGTCGGAACCCGTGGCAAACAACACGCTGCCACTGATGCCGATGCGGCCGTTGTTCACCGTCACGCGGCCGCTGGCCAGGGGAATGGCCAGTGCCTTCTCCAGCGCCATGCGCCGCTGCTCTTCCATCTGGCGTTTTTCCACCTCCTGCTTGAGGCTGGCCACCAAGTCGATCTGCACCACCAGCACGCCCACCAGGATCAGCACAAAAGCACCCAGCAGGCCCGCCATGAGGTCGCCGAACACGGCCCAGACCGGTGCCGTTTGCTCGGTGGCATCGTCCAGGGTGTCGTCAACGCCCATCACGCGGCCGCCCCTTGCGGCGCAACGGCCTTGCCGTGAAGACGGCGCAGATCTTCCACGATGCCCTGCTGGGCGCTGATGCTCAGGTCGATGACCTCGCGGGCCTGCGCCACATAGTAGGCCAGCTGTTCGTCGCTGCGGCCCATGGACTGGCGGATCGCGCCTTCGATGCCCTGCAGGCTCTCCATGAGTTGCTCGTTGCTGGCGCTGAACAGGCCCACGCCATGGCTGAAGGACTCGCCCAGGCTGGCCAGTTCCACCGTGCTGGCGGCCACATGCGCGGCCACCTCGTCCACCTTGCCGGCCTGCGCGCCCAGCGCCTGGGCAAACTGCTGCCCTGCCTGCTCCAGCACCTGGGTGGCCGAGCCCACCAGCGTATCGATGGCGGTGCGCTGCTGCACAGCAGCTGCGTCCACCGAGTGCAGCAGGAGGCCCACCTGCTCCACCATGGCCGTGCGCTCGGCCAGGGCCAGGTTGTCGCGCTCGCTCAGGCGCGTCATTTCCTGGCGCAGCTGGGTGATCACCTCGGCGGCTGCCTGCGGCACCTCCGACGCGGTGTGCAGCAGGCGCGTGAGCGGAGCCTCCAGAGCGGCGCCCAAGGTCGCCAGATGCTGCGCCACAGCGGCTTGCAAGGTATCGAGGCGCTCCACGGCAGCCTGGCCACGCTGGGCCTCGGCATCGCGCAGGGCCGCGAGCTCGGTGCGCCACAGGCCCGCCAGCTCGTCCATGCGCTGCCCCTGGGACTGCGCCCACTGCGCCTCGGACTCCAGACGCGTGCGCAGCAACGCATCCGACTGGTCCATCAAGGTGGCTGCGCCGCCCAGCGTGCGTGCCACCTGCTCGGTCATGCGCTCGGTGATCTGCGCGGCGGTTGCCTCCAGAGCCTGGCACACGCCCTGCTGCTGCGCCACCGCGCGTTCGCCCGCCCGCTGCCATTCGGCGCTGAGCGTGCTGGCCATGCCTTCCATCGAGCGGCTCCAGCCTTCCAGACGCTGCTGGTCAGCCACCACCTGGGCCTTGTGCGACTGCGCCACCGTTTCCTGCACCGCCACCAGCAATGCGCTGGAGCGCTCGTCCAATGCCTGTGTGGCGACCTGCATGCTGCGATCTAGCTGCAGGGCAGCGCCCTCCAGGGCCTGGCCTACGCGCTGCTGTTGTTCCACCGTCTGCGCGCCCACGCGCTGCCATTCGGCACTGAGTGCACTGGCCATGCCCTCCATGGAACGGCTCCAGCCTTCCACGCGCTGCTGGTCTGCTGCGAGCTGGGCCTTGTGTGACTGTGCCACGGTGTCCTGCAGCGCCGCCAGCAGCGAGGTGGAGCGCTGGTCCAACGCCTGGGTGGCCGTCCGCAAGGTGTGCTCGATCTGCGCAGCAGCACCTTCCAGCGCCTGGCCAACGCTTTGTTGTTGCGCCACCGTCTGCGCGCCCACGCGCTGCCACTCGGCACTGAGCGCGCTGGCCGTGCCCTCCATCGAACGGCTCCAGCCTTCCAGACGCTGCTGATCTGTCGCCAACTGGGCGGCGTGCGATTGGGCGGCCGACTCCTGCAACGCGGCCACCAGGGCGCTGGAGCGCTGGTCGAACGTCTGGGTGACCGTCTGCAGCGCGCCGTCGAGCCTTGCCACCAGGGCATCCTGGGTCTGGCTTTGGCGGTGCAAGGCGGTAGTCCAGGTATCCGCCACCTGGCACGCGGTGCCCTTCCATTGGGCCGAAAGTGCTTGCAGCTGGGCGTCGGTGGTCGCACGCAGTCGCTCGTGCGAGCGCTGGGCCTCCTGCGCCAGGGTGACCATCGCCTGTTCGACCACGGGGCGAATCGCCTCGCCAGCCTGGCGCGCACTGGCGCCCAGGCTGTCCTGCAGCGATGCCCCCACGGTGCTGGCCAGTTGGGTGTAGGCCGAGGCGGCTTCGCGGTGAAAGCCTTGCTGCTGGGCCAGCAGTTGTTCACCCAACTGACCGTGGCGGCGCTCAAGGCCCTCCACCAGGCCGTGCAGGCGCTCGGCAATCAGCGGCAGGGCCTGGGCTTGGGTCTGCAGGGCCAGGAGCATTTCTTCGCGCCGATGGGCCGACGAGAACGGCCGGAACAGCGTGGGGATGCGCGCATCGAGCAGGCGCACCGCCTCCAGCCGCTCGCGGCGGCTCATGGCCGACAGCAGGCCCAGCATGGCCGACGCCGCCACCCCGGCAACCGAGGTGCCAAATGACAGGCCCAGGCCCTTGATGGGGGCGGCCAGTGCCCCCCGGATAGCCTCCAGGTTGGACGAGGCCTCCAGCGCGAAGACAGCGCCATTGAAGGTGACCACCATGCCCAAAAAGGTACCCAACATGCCCAACATGACCAACAGACCCACCAGGTAAGGCGTGAGGGCCGGGCCCGGCAAGCTCACCCGCTCACCCTCGATGCGCTGGCGCACGGGGTTGCGCAGCGAGGGCGCCAGGCGGCCCAGCCAACGGCCCAGATCCGCCACGGGCTCGACGGGATCGCCGGCGAGCGCCGCGGCCAATGATGCTGTGGCAGCGCGAAACTGCATGAGCTCATACGCCCCCAGCATGTATGCAGCGCCAATCAGCGCCGTCATCGCCAGCGCCAGGGGGCTTGAACCCACAAATCCCCAACCCACCCAGCCCACAGCGGCAAGGCCCGCGGCGAAGATGACTGCCATCACACTCTTGTTCATTCCTGTTGTCCTGTTTTCTCGTTGTGGGCGGCTTCCAGCAACCCCGTGATCGGCTGAAGGAGCACTTGCATCTGAGCGAGCAGCAACGCCTGCAAATCCCGCTCAAAACGCCAGAGCCAACCACCGTGCTGCCGCCAGCGCAGTGGCTCATCGGTCAGGCCGCAGGACTGCAGTGCAAGCAGGTGCTCGCGCTGCAGCTGCGCCATGCGCCGCTCCAGGTAGGCCGGCAGCGCGGCCCACAGCCGCTGCTCGCGCGCGTCCAGCATCTGCTCCATGACCGCATCCAGCGCCGCCAGCTTGCGCAGCGCGGGAGAGCCTTTGGCCAGCCACTGGCGCATCTGCGCACGCAAGGCGGCCAGTTTGGCGCACATCTGCTTTTGCAGCCCCAGATAGCGCTGCGCGTGGCCGGCGAAATCTGCCTGGGCGAGGGGATCAGGGCCATCGACGGGGGTCAGGTCCGCTCGCCCACGCATCGGCTTTGCAGGGGCGATCGTTGCTGTGAGGAGCTCCATGACTTGGGCTTTCGCCACTTGGAAAGCTGCGGCCATCGCCTGGGCATCCACCGCCGCCCCCTGCTGCCCCCCATCCGACGGCACGGACTCCATGGCGTGCAGTGCCCGGCTGAACTGGATCGCATCCACAGCACTCAGCCACTGGCTGAGCTGCTGCGCCACATCCTGCTGCGGCGCCCGCTCGCCTTCACCCTCTGCCCACTGCCCCAGCAGGGCCACAAGACTGGAACGGTTGAATCGGTGGTGCAGCGGCATACCGTGCAATCCAGTCAACACGCTCGCACCGCACCCGCAACGGTGCAGACAGCAGAGAATGCGCCCCCCGCCGGCCAACCCCTGTGCGAGGGAGCCCCTGCGCGATAGGCGCGGAGCCCGTCTTCTCGCTTTCGCGGTGTCGCGCGCCCGCACCCCCGCGCAATCGCTGCGCCAACAAGCCCGCCGATTTGGCTTGAATATCCCTGACCCCTGATGCGCAGGCACATCCCACCACAGTCAGCAGAAACACCCGCGCAGTTCGCCAACATGGAGGACATCTGTAATCCGAACGTTTTTTATTGGGAATTGTGGGATGGAATCCGAGCAATGCCGTCACCGGCGTATGACGAGCGCATACCGCAATCAAAATGGCCGGCTACAAACAAAAACGCCCACTGGTCAGTAGGCATTTGCTTTTTGGCGGAACCGCTATTTTTGCTTGCGCGAGAAGGGCTTGAACCACCAACCTGGATTACGAGGCTAAAGAGATTGCTGTGCACATGCAGCATCTTTCTCTTGGCGCAACGCGCGCCTCAACGGGTTTACACCAAAACTTTTCAATTGTAGTTGGAAACCGCGCTGCGGCATTCGTGGCCGAACAACGCCCAAGGATTTCTCACCTTGCCACACCAGTGACCCCACGAGACACTACAACGCCGGGCTGCGTGCCACCGAGAAGGCCCAGCTGAGTCCGAGCGAATCGAGGCGAATGGAGATAAGCAGTGCGACCCCTTGCCATGGGCAAGCAAAAACAGAGTTCCAACGTCCGAACAAAGCGACTCCCACGCAGCGCCAGCCCCAGGCACAGGGCCTGTTCCGAAAAGAGCTTTCGCAACTGCCACCTAGATTCGCAAGGCACTCCAGCCTAAATTGGCCTAAGCAGTGTCTTGTCACGCCCAAAAAATACAGGAGACCACCCATGAGCCTTTCCCGCCGACAGATTCTCCAGGCTGGCCTTGCCGCGCCCTTGTTGATCGAATTGCCCCTCACCGCACGAGCCCAGTCTCTGGACCTGGCGCGCATCGCCATCGGCTTTCCGGCCGGCGGCACGATGGACGCCGTCAGCCGCCACATCGCCGAAAAACTACAGCCCGAATATGCGCGCAGCGTGATCGTCGAAAGCCGCGTCGGTGCGGGCGGTCAGCTCGTGGTCCAGTACATGAAGACCGCTGCGGCCGATGGCAGCAACGTTCTGCTCACGCCGATGTCCATCCTTGGGGTGTACCCACATACCTACAAGAAGCTGGCCTACGACCCGCAAGTCGATCTCACCCCGGTGAGCTGCGGCGTGAGCTACAACTACGGCTTTGCCGTAGGGCCTGCCGTACCCGCCTCCGTCACGACAATTCCGCAGTTCATCGAGTGGTGCAAGGCCAACCCGGCCAAGGCCAGCTTCGGCAGCGCCGCCACGGGCTCGACCCTGCACTTCACGGGCATTCTGCTGGGCCGCGCGGGCGGCATCGAACTCACCCATGTGGGCTACCGCGGCTCATCGCAGATGCTGACCGACGTCGCCGGTGGCAATCTGACCGCCTGCAGCAGCCCCGTTGGCGATCTGCTGGCCTACCAGGCGGCAGGCCGTATTCGCGTCATCGGCACCTCGGGCGCCAAGCGCAGCCGCTTTCTGCCCAACGTGCCCACTTTCACCGAATATGGCTACAAAGACATGGCCTTCACCGAATGGTATGGCTTCTACCTGTCGGCCCGTGCGCCGCAGACGCAGGTACAGCGCCTGCACAAGGCCTTGGCCGCGGCGCTGGCGCATCCGGCCGTCGTCGAATCTCTGGCGCTGATGGGCATGGAACCATCGCCCAGCAGCCCGGCGGAGCTGGATGCCATGTTGAAGTCCGACACGGCCCGCTGGGGCAAACTCGTGGGAGGCATCGGCTTCACTGCCGACTCCTGATCTGTGTCGGTCGACCTGACTGCACCCATAGGCACCCATCGCCGGCCCACCACAGGGCCGGCGTCTCGTTCAGGTGGACATTCTTTAGCCAACCTGCATCTCGGCCAGCTCCTCGCTGCCATCCCAGGCCGCTATTGCATCGACCTGGGTACGCTCGGCATCGCTCAACACCCAATCGGCAGCCCGCACATTCTGTTCGACCTGCTCCGGGGTACTCACCCCGGCGATCACCGAGGGAATCTCGGGATGCGACAGCAGCCAGGCCACCGCCAATTCACCCAGGGTATGACCGCGCGCGTGGGCCCAGGACTTGAGCGCCGCCTGGATTGTTTCATTTCGCGCCGTCCGGCTGCGCGTCACGATGGGGCTGCCCGCCGCACCGCGCGTGCCTTGGGGGGCCGGCTGGCCGGCCTCGTACTTGTCGGTCAGGAAGCCCCCAGCCAGCGGGAAATAGGGCAGGAACGCGATGCCCTTCTCGCGGCAGAACGGCAGGGTCTCGAACTCGACCTGGCGTCGCAGAAGGTTGTAATGGTTCTGACAGGACACCATCGCGGGCCCACCCTGACGTTGCGCCTGCGCCAGCAGGCCGGCATGGCGCCAAGACGCCAGATTGCATTGCCCCACCCAGCGCACCTTGCCCGTGCGCACCAGATCGGCCAGCACCTCCAGCACCTCTTCGGCGGCCACACCGGGCGCGTTGTAATGCAACTGGTACAGGTCGATGTAATCGCTTTGCAGACGCCGCAGGCTGGTTTCGCAGTGCTTGAGGATTCGCTCGCGCACCGACTCGCCGGGCGCGCGATGTGCCAGGTTGAACTTGGTGGCCAGCACCCAGTCCTGGCGGCGGCCGACCAGCGCCTGACCGATGTGCGCCTCGCTCTCGCCTTGTCCGTAAGTGATGGCGGTGTCAATGAAATTAACGCCTAACTCACCCGCCCGCTCGATACAGCGCACGGATTGCGCCAGCGTCAGACGCGGCGGGCCGAAGGTGTTGCCACCCAGTCCAATGACCGAAACGCGCAGATCGGAGGCGCCCAGGGTACGGTATTGCATGATGTTCTCGTCTGAAGGTCAGGGCCGCCCGGCACCCGCGCACAAGCGGCCCGCTAAATGAAAAAAGCGATCACACCGGACTCGCAAACCGGCATGACCGCTCAAAGAAACGCCTCAGCGTCTTAACGCTTGAGGAAATCGATCACCAGCCGGTTGAACTTTTCGGCATGTTCCCACTGCGCCCAGTGGCCGCACTTGTTAAACACGTGCAGTTCGGCGTCCTGCAGGCCCCAAATCAGCTTCAAACCGCTGTCCAGCGGCACGAAGCGGTCGTCGCGGCCCCAGGTTACCAGCGTCTGTGCCTTGATTTCGCTGAAGCGCAGGCTGTAATCAGGGAACTGCTTCTGGTTGGCCTGGAAGCTCTTGACGAAGTTTTCCAAGTGGTCCTTGTGTTCCATCATGTTGGCAAAGCGGCCCTGGATGAGGTCTTCGGTCAAGGCGCTCGGGTCAAACACGAAGACATCCAGCATCTTCTTGAGGTTCTCCATCGTCGGGTTGACGTAGAGGCCGAACAGCAGCTTGATGCCTTCCAGCGGCATGGGCACGAACAGGCTGGGGCCTGCGCCGCCACCGCCCATGATGACCATCTTGCCCATACGGTCGGGGTAGTTCAATGCGAAGGCCAGCGCGTTGATGCCCCCCATCGAGTTGCCGATCAGGTGGACCCGGTCGATGTTGAGCACATCCATCAGGCCCTTCACGGCCGCGGCGTTCACATCACTGCGGTAGCCGGTGCTGACCAGGATCGGATCGCTCTTGTTCCAGCCGGGCGAATCCACCAGCAGCACGCGGTAGCCAGCATTCACAAAGGCATCGACGTTGCGGTGAAAGTTGCTCCAGCCCGAAGCGCCGGGGCCCGAGCCGTGCATCATCACCACGACCTCGCCACTGCCCATGTCGTTGTAATGGATCTGCAGGTCGAGCCCGCCTTCCTTGATGCGCGCGAACTTGCTGGTTCCGGCTTCGGTGAGTGTTGTCATTGCTTACTCCTTTGGGTGAAGGCCGCCGGATGGCGGCCGGTAATGGACACGACCCCTGCGGACCGTGTGAAATGAAAATGGGATTCGACCCGTTGGGAAAGGCCGGTGCGGACAGGCTGAATGAAACAGCAGGACAAGGCCATGGGGTTCACCCGCCAAACCGGTAACAGGACACCGGAATGCCGGCGATCGGCTCGGCAAAGGTGGCGTGCGCGGGCTCTTGTCCTGCGGCGCCCGCCATCACTATCAAGGGCAACAGGTGTTCTTCGCGCGGGTGCGCCTGTCGGGCCCCTGGCGCCTGCAGCCACCGCGCCAGCTGCTCTGCCCGTGCGGCGCCCATGCGTGCGCACACCGCGTCGGTCAGCCAGGCATCGAACGCCTGGGCCAATTGCTGCGCGCCCGGCCCGAAATCCGGGCGGTTGTGGTAGCTCATGCCGCTGCCTAGCAAGAGCACTCCTTCATCACGCAGCGGGGCAAGAGCCTGCCCCACGGCATAGTGGAAAGCAGGGTCGAGCGAGGGATGCAACGACAGCTGCACAACCGGAATGTCGGCCTCGGGATAGGCCAGCATCAAGGGAATGAACACGCCATGGTCCAGCCCGCGATCCTCGTCGCGCTGCACCTCGAAGCCACAGTCTGCGAGCAGGCCTGCCACCCGGCCAGCCAAGGGCGCGCTGCCAGGCGCCGGATAGCGCAGCGCATACGTGTGGGGTGGAAACCCGCCGTAGTCGTAGAGCAGCCCGTTGCGGTGCAGCCCATTGACGCGCAGCGGCGAAGTCTCCCAGTGCGCCGACACGACGACGATGGCCGCAGGCCTGCCCGCCAGGGCCTGGACTTGCGGGCCCATCGAGCGCAGCCACTGGCCCAGGCGATCCCAGGTGTCGGGCGCCCCATAGGGCCAGTCCATGAAGAAGCACGGCCCCGCGCCGTGGGCAAAAAAATATGCCGGCATGCGCTGCGCGGGAGGATTCACGGATGCTGCAGGGGTCATGTCAGGCATGGCGCACGGGGTCAGCGGGGGGCATCAGGAAGCGCGCCAGCGCCGGGGTGAGGATCAACGCGCCGAGCATGTTCCACAGAAACATGAACGTCAGCAAAATCCCCATATCGGCCTGGAACTTGATGGGCGAGAAATACCAGGTGAACACACCGAGCGACAGGGTGATGCCGGTAAAGACCACCACGCGCCCGGTGAACAGCAAGGCCCGGTAGTAGGCACGCGAGAGGCTTTCACCCTGCTTGAGCCAGGAGGCCGTCACGCTGAGCACGTACAGCGCATAGTCCACCCCGATGCCCACGCCCAGCGCGATCACCGGCAGGGTCGAGACCTTCACGCCGATGCCCAGCACCACCATCAGGGCCTCCGCCAGCACTGAAGTCAGGGCCAGCGGGAGGATGGCGCACACCACCGCGCGCCAGGATCGGAACGCGATGAAACACAACACCGTCACGGCGGCATACACCCCCAGCAGCATGCGGGCGTTCGATTCGCGCACCACGATGTTGGTGGCCGCCTCGATGCCGGCGTTGCCAGCGGCCAGCAGAAACTGGGCGTCCTCGGTGTTGTTCCGGTCGGCAAAGTCCTCTACCCTGGCCACCAGGGCGTTGAGCGTTTCGGCCTTGTGGTCGCGCAAATAGGCGTGCAGGGCCAGCAGATCGCAGGTCTCGTTGAACAATTCACGCGGTGCACGCGACGCTGCGGCGTTGATGAGGCCCTGCGTGCGCACCAGCTCATACCACTTGATCGAGCCCTCGTTCATGCCCGCCGAGGCCCGGCGCGTCAGGCCCGCAAACGAGCTGGTGCCCTCCACTTCGGTCATCTGGCGCAGCGACCACTCCAGCGCATCGAGCTTGAGCAGCGTCTGGTATTCGGCGCAGCGCCCCGGCGGGGTTTTGACCATCACCACGAACACGTCGCTGCTGGCGGTGTAGTGGCTGATCACGTAAGCGTTGTCACGGTTGTAGCGCGACTCCACGCGCAGCTCCGGCGCACCGGCGTCCAGGTCGCCGATCTTGAGGTCCAGGCTCACGACATAGCCGGCCACGCCCAGGAGCACCGAGACGCCAATGGCGATCAGTGCATAACGACGGCGTGTGAACAGGTCCAGAAAGCGCCACATCGGATGCCGCGCGTCCGCCTCCAGGTCGAGCACCTCCTCGTCGCGCAGGCTGCGGGCGGCCGCCACTGGCGATACGCCGGTGTACGACAACAGCACGGGCAGCAGCGCCAGGTTGGTGAAGATCAGGATGCCCACGCCAATACTGGCGATAGCCGCCAGTTCGCGGATGATAGGAATGTCCACGAAACTCAGAACGGCAAAGCCCACCACGTCGGCCATCAAGGCTGCGGCCCCTGCCATGAAAAGACGGCGGAAGGTGTAGCGCGCCGCCACCAGCTTGTGGGTTCCGCGGGCGATGTCCTGCATGATGCCGTTCATCTTCTGTGCGCCATGGCTCACGCCGATAGCGAACACCAGGAAGGGAATCAGGATCGAATACGGGTTGAGGGTGTAGCCCAGCAACGGCAGCAAGCCCAGCAGCCATACCACGGCCACCAGCGTGCACACCAGCACCAGCGCGGAACTGCGCGCGCAGCGGGTGAAATAAAACAGCGTGGCGGTGGTGATGAGAATGGCCAGAGCAAAGAAGCTCAGCACCGCCTGCAACCCGTCGATCAGGTCGCCCATAACCTTGGCAAAGCCGGTGATATGCACATTCACGCCCCGGGCCTCGTACTTGGTACGCAAGGTCTCCAGACTCTTGGAGAGCTGGCCGTAATCCAGCTGCTCGCCGGTCTCGGCGTTCTTCTCCAGCAGCGGCACGTAGATCACCGACGACTTGAGGTCGGGTGAGACAAGCTGCCCGATCTCGCCGGAGCGGCGCACGTTCTCGGCCAGCTTCTTCAACGACTGCGCAGAGCCGTTGTAGTCCGACGGCATGACGGGGCCGCCTTCATAGCCGTCTTCGGTGCTGGCAATCCAGCGCACCGCCGGCATCCACAGCGACTTCATGAACGAGCGATCGACACCAGGCAGGCCATAGACCTCGTCATTGAGCTGGCGCAGCGTCTCCACATACTCCGGCGTGAAGATGCCGCCTTCGCCGCGCACCGCCACCGTCAGGCGCACCACGTTGGACAGGCCCTTGAGGTCTTTTTCAAGGTTCAGGAAATTGACCACATAGGGGTGGTGGGTCGGAATGGTCTTGGAGAAGCTGGCGTTCAATCGAACACCCAGGGCGCCCCAGGCCAGCACGACCGTCACCAGCGCGCACAGGATGACCACCCAGCGGCGGTGGTTGAACAACAGGCGTTCCAGCCAGTTGCCCGAATGCTGATCAAAGTCCTCCAGCGCGCCGATGGCCGCAAAGTCGGACGAATGGGATGAGATGGCCATGGGGGTCAGTTCTTCTTGTCTGAGGGAGTCGGAAACACTTGCAGGCCCAGCGGCCCCACCGCCACCAGCTGTTTGGGCGCCGCCACCAGCGCGGCGATCGGGAAGCCCTGCCCGACCAGGGTCTCGAAGGTGGTGCCGCCGTCGCTCGTGAACAGCTGCTGACCGGCCTCGCCGGCCAGCACCAGCCCCCCAGGCACCACAACGCCGGCAGTCAGCGCCGCCTTGCCGGCGGGCTCGCTGCCCGTCCAGCTACGGCCCTGGTCGGTACTGCGGTACAGCTTGCCGCCCAGCCCGAACGCCAGCAGCGTGCCATCGGCGCTGGTGGCGAGGTCGAACACAGTGCTCTGGAACGGGGTCTTCAGCGGCTCGAACGTGCCCTGCCCGGGCGCGCGGCGCCACATCAGGCCCTGCTCACCGGCCAGGTACAAACCGTCAGCACGTTCGTGCGCCACATACAGGTGGCGTTCATCCGGGTTGGGCAGTTCGGCGAGCAGCGGGCGCCATTGCTTGCCCCCGTCACGGGTCTCGAAGGCCAATCCATAGGCACCCACCACCAGCCCGTTCTGGGCGTCTGAAAACAGCAGGTTCAGCAGGGGCTTGTCGGGCCCGTCCTGCTGCAGCCGGGCCAGGCGCTCCTGGGTGGCAGCGTCGGCGCTGGGGGCGGCATCGACCAGCCGCTTGACCATCTGGCGGCCGTCGAGCTGGGTTTCCCAGTGCTCGCCGCCGTCGCGGGTGTGCAGCACCACGCCGCTGTGCCCCACGGCCCAGCCCTGCTGTGCATCCACAAAGCGGACCGCCGTCAGCGTCACGCTCACGGGCACGGCGGCCTGGCGCCAGCTGGCCCCGGAGTCATCGGAGAGCAGGGCATGGCCACGCTCACCCACCGCCACCACGCGGTCGCCAGCACGTGCAGCAGCGACCAGCACGGAGCGCTGCGTCAGTCGCGAAGGCGCTGCGGCCTGCTGCAAAGGATCGAAGGTGCCGGCGGTGCCGGAGCCCACCTGGGCCACGGCATACAGGCAGCAGGCAAGCGCCACCGCGCCCAGCACCACCGCGGACGATTGGTTCTTCATGGACTTGAATATCGGTTTGACACCGCCGGACGGACCGGCGGGGGATTTCACAACTCAGGCGATGAGGCCGCAGCGCCTGAAGCCAGGCAGCTGCGGCCCATCGGGCTTTAGCGCACGCCCTGGCCCGCCAGGGCGTCAGGGGCGTAGAACGTGGCCGGACGCGGCTTGACGGTCTGGTACTGGGGCAGCGCGTCCCCCATGCTGCAGCGGTAGATGTACTGACCGGTCTGCAGGTTGTAGAAGGTGTCGAAGCAGGTGCCGCCCACATAGGCCGGAATGTCGGGTGCTGCAAAGCCCAGCTGCAGCGTGGTGCGCCACAACGCACCCTGGTCGTCCCAGCCGTCCATCAGCAGGTTGGACCAGCTGTCCTCGTCGATGTAGTAGCGGCGCTTGGCCACGGCGTGGCGCTGGCCGTTCTTGCGCGTGGCTTCCAGCACCCAGGCGCGGTGCAGCTCCCAGCGCACATACTCGGGCTTGAGGTGGTTGGTGCCCATGGCTTCCTGGTCTTTCACGCCCAGCAACTTGTTGTTGTTGTAAGGCACGATGACTTCCTGTTTGCCGATGAGCTTCCAGTCGTAGCGCTCGGGGCTGCCACCCGGGGCGCCCACTTCGTCGAAGAAGCTGGCGCCGG